>Ga0193954_1000426_pt1 | contig 24393 bp, 25 predicted proteins | sample BB_5_MG_FD_140340 | JGI IMG/M metagenome (GOLD analysis project Ga0193954, IMG submission 140340) | Microbial mat bacterial communities from the Broadkill River, Lewes, Delaware, United States - BB_5_MG | ecosystem: Environmental > Aquatic > Freshwater > River > Microbial mats | place: USA...
ACTTATCGCCGAATTGCTAATCTATATTTTTTCTGTCAATTTAAAGAACCAGAATGATTTTTAGAATCAATTAAATCCAACAAACGAATGCGGACGGTGTTTTATCAGCTTTGTCAAACTTTATACAACTTAAACTTATTAGATCTAAGCTAAGCACACCTCTTATCTCAGCTGTTATGCCCTTAAATAGTTAATCTCAAACTAGAGGCGCTACCGATGATTAATTTCAACAAAAAGCAAAAAAAGCATATAAAAGAACTTGCTGCTCTTGCCTATGAAAAAGAGATGAATGCAGCCTTGGGTGATCTTTCCGAAGAATTTGAAAAATGGAAAAATGGCGCAATAGGAGCATTTGATTTAAATGACAAGATTCATCAGCACCATAATTATAAAGCAAAAGAATTGTACAAATTTTACGACATGGGAAACCCTGAATTAGCTGTTGCCAGAGCAATCGCAAGGGGAATTATTAACGAAAATGAAGTGAAAGAAAATTGTATTCAATTTCTCGAACGAATGATTGAAATGTTCAAAGAAAACGAAACCTTGGCATAACCAAAGGGCAAGGCCCTCGGCAGGTCATCGATCAGTGAAAACAACTATCAAACCACTCTTCAGTTCACTAGAATGGTGGAAAAGTTTTGTATTAAAATGCAGATGATATTGGCACAATAGAATCGTTGTAAAACAGGAGAAAGTCTCTTACGCTTTCAGTTTAATCGAATCCAGAATGCCCCCTTTAACACGATGGAGCACAACCATGTGGACAACATTTATCAACGATTACCTAAAGCTGTTGTTTATCATGACCCCGTTTTTTGTGTTGTCGTCCTTCATTACCCTAACCAGTGAACTAAGCCGCCAAGAGGTGCGAAAAACGGCCATTAAAGTTATGGTTGCTGTTTTGATCAGCTGCTTTTGCGTGTTCTTTTTCGGTAAATATATTTTCGCTTTGTTTGGTATCACCCTCGATGCGTTCCGCATCGGCGCTGGGACGGTATTGTTTCTTAGTGGTATCACCATGGTAAATGGTCGACCAACCGTCGATAGTTCAGCGGAAACGAGTGATATTGCCGTTGTACCACTGGCTCTACCGATCACCGTTGGCCCCGGCGTGATTGGGGTGTTGATGGTTATGGGTGCTGAACCAAAAGGACAGCTTGAATTATTGGAGTTTTGTGCTGCATTGACATGCGCTGCGGTAAGTATTGGTGTCGTACTGTTATCATCGGGTCGGTTACAACATCTTCTCAGTAAGCGTTCACTTGCTATCTTACAAAAGATGACGGGTTTGTTTGTTACGGCAATTGCGGCCCAAATTGTTTTTACTGGAATCCGTGGATTCCTTTTGTAATAAAATATGACAGTGGTTTTGCCAACAATGACATAACAGCTACTTAGATCACGTAATTAGCTGGTGTAGACCATCTTGCTTACGACCGGTTTTCAAAATATTTTGCTGGGGGATTAAATGCGTATATGGGACATAAATCCTGGATACTTAAACCGTCAGAGTCTGCTTGGAGAACATCGCGAACTCCACGGAATTGTCTCAATATTTGAGAACAATAAAAAAGGCTACTCAAAGCACCCTGAAACTTTGCGCTGGGTCGGTTATCAATGGGCCTTGAGACAACGCCACCTTCTTCTTTCTTCGGAGATGAAATTAAGAGGTTTCACCGATAATACCCCTGTGGAGATTGATGGCAATAGTGGTGAATGGCCTACGGTTTACATTGACGAGCCTTTCAACCAGTTTTGCTTACTTGAAAAAAAATACGTAGATAAAGAACAAGGGCGTATCCCCTTACCTAAAAGTGCTCAACAATTATGGAGCCAACATAAATATTCAATTATGGCGAGAAACGTCACCCTTTATAAGCAAATAGGCCGCGACGTTTCTCGTATAAAGACAGTACAAGAGTTTTCTCAACTTGCAAAATTATTGACTGAACAGTTACGCATTCAACCGCCTGCTGGATGCTTGATCAATGCTTTACACCATATGTGGGGCCATGTTTCCGAGCTAACATCAGAGACAAAACTTGACATTTCGTCATGGCCTACCATCAGATTGATTGGTGAAATTCAAAAACTCACCTTAAGCTCTGATGAACCATACTTGAGTAAATCGACAGCATTAAATGACCTAGAGGTTTGGTCAAAAGCCTAAACATGTGGATTTGGTCACCGTGGTGGGCGGTCATTTTCCAAAGGGTGTTTACCATGCCTTTGACTATTCCCTCTTTTACGAGAACTTAAAAGTGAATATTGCAGAACGTATTGAGGCCTTTGCTCGTTAGTTCAACCAAGGGGGCAAAGCGAATGCTCCCCTTAAAACCTGTACCGATCAACAATGAGGGCTCAGCCTTACCGTTTTCGCACGTTTGAGGAGTATTTTGATTCGAAGGAAAATTATCCGTTGAGCACTCTTCGGTGCTTTTATTTTGCAACACCATTGCTCCCCCATTGCAAAGGAGATAGATGATGAACCTTAAACGGATGTTTGTTTACGTGGCGCTGTGTCTGAGTATTTCGACAACAGTATGTTCAGAAACAACAATTTTGGCTGGAGGGTGTTTCTGGTGTATGGAGTCTGACTTTGAACAATTATCTGGTGTAACAGATGTTGTCTCTGGGTTCACAGGAGGAACGCTTAAAGATCCAACATACAATGGCGATCATAGCGGTCATTATGAAGCAATAAAGATCGATTACGACGAAAGCAAGATAAGCTATAAACAGTTACTTGATTTCTACTGGCTCAACATTGACCCGTTTGATGCTAGAGGTCAGTTTTGCGACAAAGGCTCAAGCTATTTAAGTGCTATTTTTGTCAATTCAGACCAGCAACGGCGCATAGCACACGCATCAAAAAAGCAGATTGAAGAGATGTTTCCCGATAACGTAGTCGTGACCCCCATTTTAGAACAGTCAACATTTTACCCCATTACCGGTGATGAGAGTTACCACCAAAACTATGCTAGAAAAAATCCCGTACGCTATAAGTTTTATCGTTGGAACTGTGGGCGCGATCAACGTTTAAATGAAATATGGGGAACGAAGGCGACACATTAAATTCTCACCGCAAAACAGACACCTTGACTTGTCTTAATCACAAGCTAGTCTTATTTTATCGACTAACTGAACCTTGCAGCCATTGCCAGCATGGAGGGCACAATGAGAATTGCCGTCGCTAAAGAGATCAAAAACCACGAATATCGTGTTGCGATGACACCAGCTGGTGTTGCCGAATTAACAAAAAACGGTCATGAAGTGGTGGTCGAAAAAGATGCTGGTGGCGGTATTGGCATTAGCGATGAAGATTATGTTGCTGCGGGAGCACATATTGAGGATGACACCGAGCAACTTTTTTCTCAGGCCGAATTGATTGTAAAAGTCAAAGAGCCTCAATCTTGTGAAATTGAATTATTACAGCCCAATCAATTACTATTCACCTATCTACACCTTGCAGCATCAGCGGAACTAACCCAGCAACTTCTCGACAAAAAGATTAGTGGAATTGGCTATGAAACGGTACAGAGCTCCGATGGCAGCTTGCCACTGCTTCAGCCAATGAGTTTGATTGCAGGGCGAATGGCAACGCAAATAGGTGCCAATTTACTCCAAAAAGAGCATGGTGGACGTGGTGTACTGCTCGCTGGAGCACCAGGAGTAGAACGGGGGAAAGTCGTTATTCTAGGGGCTGGAACAGTGGGAGAAAATGCGCTTAGAATTGCTGTTGGTATGGGGGCACAGGTAACCATTTTCAACCGTAGCCCGCAGAAACTGGATCAACTTGATCGGCAGTATGGTAATCAGATTCAAACCCTGTTAGCGACCCCAGAACAGATTTCAGCAGCCCTATGTGATGCAGACCTACTCATTGGCGCAGTATTGGTTAAAGGGGCCAAAGCACCACAATTAGTGACTGCGGTTCAAGTCAGTAGCATGAAGCAAGGCAGTGTAATTGTTGATGTATCAATCGACCAGGGTGGCTGCATAGAAACCATCCATGCGACTAGCCATGATCAGCCAAGTTATCTTCATGCGGGGGTTATCCACTACGCTGTGACAAATATACCCGCAGCAGTCGCTCGAACAAGCACCCTAGCGCTTACAAGTCGCACCCTACCCTACATTAAAGATATTGCAACGTACGGACTACAACGTAGCCTAAGTAACAATAGCGGATTACGCAGTGGATTAAATCTTCATCGGGGACTGCTGTGTCAAGAGGCTGTGGCGACAGCGCATAACATGGCGTACATATCAGTAACTGAGGCACTGAATAAAGGGAAAACTTAAACCGAGAGAGGTTTAAAAGCGAACAATCAAGCCCGCATAGGGACCTGAAATCTCGATACTCACATACAAATCTTGATCATCAACATCTAAATCAAAAAAGCGATATCCAACAAATAACCCTGCATTCGGAATTGGTGAATAATCCAACTGAATATCAGCGTCAATAATACTATTATCGTCATACTCAAGGTATCCAGCACGAGCACTTAAACCAACCAAGTCAGCCAAGGCAACACGACTACGGAGGCCAATTGTGGGTATAGGCACCAACAGGGAATCACCTTTAGAAAATTGTGTTGTCGCATCAGAGAATTCAATTTCCAGATCTGCCACTTTCAAAGACAGCTCAATACCTAACTGAAAACGGATAGGTAGGTCATCAACATTGATTAGATAATATGTATAGCCGGCATCATAAAGATCGAGCTTTACCGAACTTGAAACCTGATCACCGCTATTAAATTCGTGACCATCATAACTACCACTAAAGGGGATCCGTCCAGCACCAGAAAATTCGATGGGGAGATAAGAGAAAGTAAGACGGGAATCACCCCACTGCAATCCAAGCTCAGCGATCAGTTCTTCGCTGTCATCAAGATATAAATCATTTTCAACATCGAGTCTTGAACCAAAACCATGGTCACTGACTGAGAGCGAACCTTCAGGTTCGAGTAATTGATAGCCCGCTTTGATAGACAACAGTTCATCACCGAATGTTGGCGATGCAATGACTAAAAGTAATGGTGCAAAAAAAAGAAAACGTAATCCGTTGATCATGGAACCTCCCGCTTCAATTTAAGCAGTACTTCTTAACGAACAAGCCCTTTAGCGCAGGCTAACATATTGTTTTATCGTCACTTTATTGTCTCGCCTTTAGTTTGAATGCTGCAACCAGCATACCAATAATTCCTTTACTCGCTCCATCTTGAGTTCTTAGGACGTATTCAAATAAAAAATTTCACACAAATTATGCGCATGTATGTTTATAAGTAAATGGAATGCCAATGATATTCATTATAATATCAGCCAATTGCACAACAGGAAGTGAGATGACACTCGTTAGCCGAAGTGATTTCATGCGAAATTTTATAAGCAACGAGGCTCTTTGAAGCTGTTTTATTGAAAATTATAATTGTTGAATGATCTATCTAGGAGAACAGAGGGATCACTAAAGTGAGGTGTTCAGGCTACAGGTATGGCTTAATCACCACACCTTGGATAGGATTGACTTGGTCAACAAGCTACCTTATTATGGTTGAACAACTGAAAAAACTTCCCATAAAAGCGACAACTTATACAACAAGGAGCTTTAAATGCGCTTACTCTTGGCTCTCATCCTGCCTTGGTTCCAATTTTTCACCATTGGCCGCCCTTTTGCTGGCGTTATCTGTTTAATATTGCAAATCACCTTAATCGGCTGGATTCCAGCTGCCATCTGGTCTGTATATGCGCTAAGCCAGTACAAAACGGATAAAAAAATTGAGGCATCGATGGGTAAGAGTTAAAAACAACAACTCCATAGTGGCAACAAAAAAGGCACTTAGCAAATAAGCTAAGTGCCTTTTTTGTTGCTGATCAATGATGTTTTTTCAACAACCTCAACTGCTCTTTATAGTAATCACGTTGTTGACGGTAATAATCTCGCGTTTTTTTTGGATCATTAATATTTATCGCTCGACTATATTGATAAATTTTGGCTTCCAAGTGAGCTTTTCTTTGTTCATAACGATGATTCCTCCGGTCATCTACATAGTCATTATATTCGCTAACTGACCGTTGATATTGTGTTTCACGATAATTTCTTTGCGAAAGCTGATCATAATAAACATTTTGTCTCTCAGCTTGTTGACGCTCGTATTCTGACGGTATGTCTTTAATATAGGTCCCACCTGAAACCTCTTTCGCTGACGAAGGAGGTTCTGAATCTGTAATATGCAAAACTCCTGATGAATCACGCCATTTGTACAGGCTGGCACTTAAGGTAACCGTTGGAAACAATAACAATAAAACCACAACAGTGACGTAACGCATGTTATCCCCCCTAAAGCTTTTCTAAAAAAAACCTAACATTTGAAAAAGATACAAAAAAAGGCATTCAGAGTAAACCTAAATGCCTGATTTATTTAATGGAGCGGGAAACGAGATTCGAACTCGCGACCTCAACCTTGGGAAGGTTGCACTCTACCACTGAGTTATTCCCGCAATAGAAATGTGAGTATATGTAACAGTGACAATAATTGTCAATTGTATTTACAACAATTGTCAAGATAGTGCTGTGCATCGGCAACACTTGTGATGGATCCATCAATTTCTGCTTGCTCAATCAACTTTATATATTCACCTAATTGCGGACCACTGCAATCGGGTACGAATTGGCGGATATATTGAGCGCTAAGCAATGATTGAATACGGCCATTATTTGCGGACTGAGCATAACATTGTTGCAACGCAAACAATCTCCGAGAGTCAACGCCTGAAATGCCAAGCAATTGACTGAAAATGAGGGCTTGTGGTAATGGCGCATGATGATGTTGCAACCACAACAGATTGCCACGATCACTACAACTCAACTGGTGATATTCACTAAATTCGTCACCTTGAGTGTTAAGAAAAAATCGTAATAATCGGGCCGTTCTTTTCTCAAAATGCAGCCGCTTTAAAAGTTCATCTAAGTTCTTAGCACAAACGCCACAACCATCTAAAATAGCGAGAAAATACGCAATACCTCTAACACTAAAGCCGTCGCCACATACGCTATCAATCTGTATCATTATATCTGCTATATTTTGCTGTTTAAACTCAATGATATGTTGTTCCACGGCATGGCATATAGCTATTACTTTGTCCTTCGGTGCCGATAATTTCAACGATTCAGCAACGCCGTAATCGAAGAGCCATTGCACAGCAGCGCCATTGTTCTGTGCCGAAAAGATCTGACTTAACTCACTTAATATTCGCTCGCCAGCGACCTGATCCAATAAGGGCGCATGAGCAATAAATTGCTGCTGAGTGTTCTCTGCGACATCAAGATCAAGCTGAGCACAATGGCGTATCCCTTTAACAATGCGTAAAGGATCCGCAGAAAACACTAAATCACTACACATTCGGAGTCGTTGCTGGGCAAGATCACCTTGCCCATTGAGTGGGTCAAACAGCTCAGCATCTTCAAGGGGAAATTTAAGTGGCAACGCCATGGCATTGATCGTGAAATCACGCAGAGATAGATCAATCTCTAAAGTTGAGCCACGAAACGGAGCGAAATCGAATTGAAGTTTAGCAGCACAGCGTGTAACAACGCGGCTATATCCCCTCTTGTCATCAAGAGAAAACCAGTGACCATTAATTTGCCGTGCAAAGTTTTTTGCTAATCGGCTTGGATCGGTAGCTGTGACAAAATCGTAATCTGCGCTATTGCGCTTGAGAAAGTGATCGCGAATGCAACCACCGACAAGATAGAGGGGTAACGACTCGGCTGCCGCCAGTTTGGCAAGCAAGCCGAGTTCGTTTTTATGTTGAGAAAATATTAACGTCCCTATCTTATTCATACACTCATCATGAATGAGTTGAACATCTGATGCAAATTATTCCGCAGCAGGTGCGCTGATGTTGATCTCAGCAGCGTTTTTTAGCTCTTCAACCCACGCATGAAGAACCTTAGCGCCCTCCTGCTCTTTTAGGAATGAGGTGATTTGTGGTTTAATCTCATCAAATTCAAGTGATTGCTCGTCTTGACGGTCAGTCACTTGGATGATGTGGTAGCCAAATGCAGTTTTTACAATGTCACTGGTTTCGCCAGGCTTGAGAGAAAAGGCAACGGTATCAAATTCTTTAACCATTGAACCGGGGCCAAAGAAACCAAGATCGCCACCTTTAGCACCACTTGGGCAAGCTGAATGCTCTTTAGCTAAAGCGCCAAAACTTAATTCTTCAGCTTGAAGTTGCTTTTGAATTGTTTCAATTTTCTCTTTTGCTTCACTATCTTCATCTTCTGTTGCCTTGATGAGGATATGGCTAGCACGCACCTGTGAAGGCTTACGCATTTTCTCAGGATTGGCATCGTAAAACTCTTTAACCATCTCCTCGGTAGGCTCAGGAGCATCAGAAGCTTTCTTTTCCGTCATCATATTGACAGAGAGGTCCTGACGGATCATACGATAGTAGCTATCCTTATCGATTCCAGCCTTTTCTAAGGTTGCATAAAACTCCTCAGGGCTAGGAAAGTTATTCATAACCTTAACTGTTTCTTGTTGAATTTTCTCATCGTCAGCAATAACGCCTTCAGCCATCGCTTGTTGAAAAATCAACTCGCGAGCAATGATACGCTCAACAGCGATCTCTTGCACTTGCTCTGTTTCTTCATCAGTCAGCTGCTCAGCTGTTTTGCGAAACATCTCCATAGAGTAGCTTTGGATCGCATTGATAAAGTCAAAATGACTAATAGGTGTTCCATTAACGGTGATCGTTTGTTCTGACACGTGACTCTCCTTAGTTGGTTGAATAACGTTGTTCAACCTGTTGTAGTTGTTTTGCAAGATGTGCAAACTCAGTAATCGACAAGGTTTCACCTCGTCGCTTCATATCAATTTTTGCTTCTTCAGCGGTGACATCAACCACTTCGGCACTAAATCCTGCCGCACACAGGCAGTTGCGCAATGTTTTACGCCGCTGTGCAAAGGAGGCTTTTACAACACGACGGAAAAAACCATCGTCTGTCACTTCAACGCGCGGTGTCTGCCGACGCTTAAAGCATAAGACCTCTGACATCACCTTTGGCGGTGGCCGAAATGCACTCGGCGGCACGAGGATAACGCGGCTGATATCGAACCATAGCTGGCACAGTACTGTCAAGGAACCATACTCTTTTGAACCGGGTTCGGCACGCAGGCGGTCACCAACCTCTTTTTGAAACATCAGTACCATTCGTGAAATGAGGTTTCGGTGAGTGATCATTTTAAACAGAACCTGACTGGAGATATTGTAAGGCAAGTTGGCGACCAGCTTATAGTCACCTTGCTTTAATATCTGATTCCAATCGAGTTTTAAGGCATCACCAACATGTACATGTAGGTTTGCCTCTTCTCTGTCTATAAAATGTTGCGCCAAATCACGATCAATCTCAATCAGGTCGAGACTGTCAACCAATGGCAACATCTTGTGAGTTAATGCACCCTGCCCCGGGCCAACCTCAAGAACATGCTCATCACTTGAAAGTTCTGCCGCAGCGATAATATGATTAATAATACTTTGATCGATTAGGAAGTTTTGGCCAAAGCGTTTGCGGGGCCGATGTAAAGTACTCATTGATGTTTTGCTCTCTTAAAAGGGCGTGGCCAACGGGAGATACGTAATGTTTTAAGACTTGGAACCATTCGCAACACAACGGCGTAAGAGATGGCTCCGAGGAGGAGTCCGTAGACAACACTGCCAAGACACATTGGAACCATTAAATTATAACCAAGCTCAGCAATAGAGTCGGAGGTCACCTGATCAGGAAAATGGATATGCTCCATACCAAGGAGAAATCGACCTGTTTCGTATTCAGCAGCATAAATTAACGGTGCTGTTATCGGGTTACTAATCCATACGCCAATGGTTGCCGCTATCTTATTTTGTCCTAACAACATCGCAACAAAAAAAGCGATAATCATCTGAAAGCCAAGAGTTGGTGTCATACCAATTAGGATACCTAAGGCAAATCCTTTGGCAATCTCATCCGGTTGCGCGCGCAAGCGTAATAAGCGTAACAACAGCAACTTAGATTGTCGAATCAATCCCCAGCGACGCCACATAATGTTACTTCTTTACGTGTGTGTCTGACTGCAAAGGGCCGTCGACAGAATCAAGAGGCCAGTTAGCCCGTGCATTTAAATCTAGCGGAGAGGTTAATCCCTTAGACAAATATTCATCCCCCGCCACGGCCAGCATTGCTGCATTATCAGCACATAACAGTGGCGAAGGGAAAAACACTTCGACCTTATTTTTATCCCCTAGCTGCTGAAAACGCTGACGTAAGCCACTATTGCAAGCAACACCTCCAGCAACAACGATTCGACTTAGCCCTTGCGCCTGAGCTGCTTTGAATGTTTTTTTGCTCAGCACATCGACAACGGCCTCCTGAAAACTGGCGGCAAGGTTCTGCAATGTTTGTTCCGTAAGGGGGTGCTCAAGTTTTTTAATCTGATTAAGAACCGATGTCTTGATGCCGCTAAAGCTAAAATCGAAACCGGGGCGATGTAACATTGGTCGAGGAAAGTCAAAATAGGTGGGATCACCTTGTTGCGCCAAGCGGTCGATCAAAGCCCCTCCGGGATAAGTTAGCCCCGACATCTTGGCAACTTTATCAAAAGCCTCCCCTGCTGCATCATCTAAGGTTTGGCCGAGGATTTCGTACTGACCGATCCCTTCAACACGATATAGATGGGTATGACCACCAGAAACAGCAAGAGCGAGATAGGGAAATTCTATTTGATGTTCAAGAAATGGCGCAAGGATGTGACCTTCGATGTGATGAACACCGACAAGTGGGATATCTAATGCATATGCCATAGCTTTGGCACTGGACATACCAACGAGCAGAGCACCGATCAATCCAGGACCCGCTGTGACAGCAATCCCTTCAATATCAGTCAACTCGACGCCTGCTTGCTGTAGCGCCTGCTCAACAACAACGGGACAAGCCTCAAGGTGCTTACGCGCAGCAAGTTCAGGCACAACGCCACCATAACAGGCATGAAGGTCAACCTGAGAAGCGATAATATTACTTAAAACCTCACGGCCATCGCGAACGACAGCCGCCGAGGTTTCATCACAAGATGATTCAATAGTTAGTATTAGCATGAAGACTTTTTATATTATTGAGAATTTATAGCAAGTTAGCGGCTAATTCAGCCAGCCCTGAACGTTCACCGTGCGTTAAAGTAACATGACCAGAGATTGACTGCCCCTTAAATTTTTCAACGATATAGGCTAAACCATTACTCGATGCATCAACATAAGGGTTATCGATTTGATACGGGTCGCCCGTCAAAACGATTTTAGTCCCCTCTCCAGCACGGGTGATAATGGTTTTAATCTCGTGCGGTGTCAAGTTTTGCGCTTCATCGACGATCATATATTGGTTTGGTATCGAACGACCCCGAATATAGGTAAGGGGTTCAATCTCTAAAATACCCATATCGACCAATTCACGATAACCACGTTTACGTGTACCTCGCTCCTCAACGGCACCAAGAAGAAGTTCAACATTATCAAAGATGGGTTGCATCCATGGAGCTAACTTTTCCTCTACATCGCCAGGGAGAAAACCAAGATCGCGGCCCATAGGAAATATTGGCCTTGATACGAGAAGACGGCTATATTCACGATCATCTGCCGACTTTTGCAACCCAGCGGCAATAGCAAGCAACGTTTTCCCTGTTCCCGCTTTACCCACTAAAGTGACAAGTTGAATGGCTGGATCTAACAATAGATCAAAGGCAAATTGCTGTTCACGGTTACGTGCTTGCAGGCCCCAAATCCCCTCTTTTGGAATTTTTACCAGCGGCACCAACCGCTTCATCACGGCGTCATATCGAGCAAGAGCTGTGTGTGTCGGTTTGCCCTCATCAACCAAGGTTAAGCATTGATTCGGCAACAGTGTTGTTGCCTCATCCTCATCAAAATACTCTTGGCCATAAAATCGATCGACCTCTGTTGCGGCAACAATACGCTCATCGGTTCCAGTGTAAAGCTCATCAATAGAGACTTTATCGTTTTCATAATCCTGAGCAACAAGCCCTAACGCATTGGCTTTAATACGCAGATTGGTATCTTTTGTAACGAAAATTACCTTGCTGTCCGTTTTTTTACTTAGCCCCACTGCAACAGATAAAATTTTATTATCAGCGCGAGAAAATTCTAGTTCTGTGGGTAAATTACTTTCAAGATGATTTGAGAGCAACACAACCGTCAGAGTTCCACCATTTTCTAAGGTGACACCGTCCGTAAGGCTACCCTTAACACGAAGCTTATCCAACATTCGTGAAACATGACGTGCGTTACGACCGATCTCATTGAGATCTTTCTTGAAGGTATCGATCTCCTCAATGACAGTGATGGGAATATACACCTCATTGTCTTCAAATTTTAAATACGCCTGAGGATCATGTAACAACACATTGGTATCAAGGATAAACTTTTTTGTCATAGCACCTCACCAGTTAGAGTCAATGAATCAAACAGTTATTGCAGACGAAGAGTCACCAATAATTTCAGATATTGCATTTAACAAACAATCAATCTCTTGTTGCGTATTAAAATAGCCAGGGCTGATGCGAACCGTTCCCTGAGGGAACGAACCGATGGTACGATGGGCGTCAGGTGAACAGTGCAAACCAACACGCACACCTATATTATAATGATGATCAAGTAAAAATCCCACCTCAGCAGGATCCATCTGGTCAATATTAAAAGATAAAACACCACCTTCTGTTTCTAGGGGGCCGTACAATATTACCTGATCAAACTGAGCTAACTTTTCACGTAAGTAATTTGTCAACTGCTGCTCGTGTAAACGTATTGCCGCCAACCCAATCTCTTCAACAAAATGGATTCCAGCACTCAATGCTGCCAATGCCGGCGTGTTCATTGTACCACATTCAAGATGCTCAGGCATTTGTTCTGGTTGTGATAATTGACTAGAAAATGTACCGGTACCACCATACTTTAATGGCTGAAGGTGAACCGTTTCACGCACATAGAGAAAACCAACCCCTTGTGGCCCCATCAACGATTTGTGACCGGGAGCAGCGAGAAGATCAATGGCCATCGCTTCAACATCTATTGGAAACACACCAGCACTTTGAGCAGCATCAACCATAAAGTGGATACCCTGCTGACGACACCACGGACCAATTTGACCAATAGGCTGCAAACTTCCAGTGACATTCGAACAATGACTCAATACCACTAACTGCGTCGGCACGTTGCAGGCTTGCTGTATATCAGACAGCGTTACATGTCCTTGTGTGTCGGCCTGAACCTTAACCACCTCAACACCGCGCTGCTGTAATTCATATAACGGACGAGCAACTGCATTGTGTTCCATGTTCGTGGTTACAACACGATCACCAGGCTGCAATAAACCAAATAGAGCCGTATTAATTGCTTCCGTTGCATTTAAGGTAAAGGCGATCTGTGCACAATCACTAATATTAAAAAAACGAGCTAGATCTAAACGCGCGTTTAAGACAATTTTAGCAGCCTCATGGGCTAAATAGTGACCACCTCGGCCAGGGTTAGCACAACAACTTCGAGAGACATGATCTTGAGCAAGATAGACTGATTCTGGTTTTGGGAAAGTGGTGGCGGCATTATCAAGATATATAACAGCTTCTCCACTTGACTTAAATGACATGTAATGTTCCAAAAGTGAAAAAAATCGTTGAAAAAATGACAAAAATAAAAACACAAAATAAACTTAATTTCATATTTTTCCTGAAACTACCACCCCGCTTAGGTTTAGGCAACTTCATTTCATCATTCAACCGTTTCATAACAAAAAACCAAACATTAACTCCGTTGACAGCCACGATATATTGTGTTTTAAATTCAGGCTCACACACAATGTAGTGAATAGATCCCCTCTCAAAAAGGACGCGCACATGTCTAAAAGTATGAAAAACAAAGCCTTACCCCTTACTAAAAACGCCCTAACAGTCCTTGAACGCCGCTATTTAAAACGTGACGATAAAGGAAATGTTTTAGAAACACCTGCCAACATGTTTGAACGTGTTGCGCAAGCTATCGCAGGTGCTGAATCTGAGTTTGATGCGAAAGCCGATGTAAAAAAACTATCTGCTGATTTTTTCAACATGATGTCTAACCTTGAGTTTTTACCCAACTCGCCAACATTGATGAATGCTGGCCGTGAATTAGGTCAACTTTCTGCTTGTTTTGTTCTACCTGTTGCCGATTCAATGGAGAGTATTTTTGAAGCGATTAAAAACACTGCTCTTATCCACAAAAGTGGTGGTGGCACAGGTTTTTCATTTAGTCGCATTCGTCCAGCAAACGATGTGGTGCTATCAACAAAAGGTGTCTCATCGGGCCCATTATCTTTCATGAAGGTATTTGATGCGGCAACCGAAACCATCAAACAAGGTGGTACACGCCGTGGTGCGAATATGGGTATTCTACGTGTTGATCATCCCGATATCATGGACTTCATCATGTGCAAACGGGATCAAACCGTTTTAACTAACTTCAATATCTCTGTTGGTATGACCGAAGCTTTCATGGAAGCGGTTAAAAACGATAGCGAGTACGACATCATCAGCCCGCGTACGGGTGAAGTGTGTAATCGCATGTCAGCGGTTAAAGTATTTGATCACATTGTTGACCTAGCATGGAACAATGGCGAGCCAGGAATTATCTTCCTCGACCGCTTAAATCGTGATAATCCGACACCTCATATTGGTGAGATTGAAAGTACCAACCCTTGCGGCGAGCAACCTCTACTCCCTTACGAATCATGCAATCTGGGTTCAATCAACTTATCAAAGATGATCAAAAACGGTCAGGTAGACTGGGATAAGCTGAAGGAAACCGTTCAATTATCAACCAAATTTCTCGATAACGTTATTCAGGCGAACAATTATCCAATCCCTGAAATCACTGAGATGTCATTAGCGAACCGTAAAATTGGTTTAGGTATCATGGGCTGGGCTGACATGTTGATCCTTTTGGGGATCTCATATCGTGAGCAAGAGGCGACGGATCTCGGTGCTAAAGTGATGAAATTCATCAACGATGAATCTCATGCTACCTCACGCAAGCTAGCCAAAGAGCGTGGCGCATTCCCTAATTTCAAAGGAAGTGCTTTTGATGAGCGTCAAGAGCCAGAGATTCGCAATGCAACCTGCACCACCATTGCTCCGACAGGTACCATTTCGATCATTGCTAACAGTTCTAGCGGTATTGAGCCCCTCTTCGCGGTCTCATACGTACGTCAGGTTATGGATGACGACATCTTAGTTGAAGTCAACCCACTGTTTGAGCAAGTCGCTAAAGAGCGTGGCTTCTACTCTCTTGAGCTGATGAAACTGATTGCTGAAAAAGGGACGATTGCCGATTTCGATCAAATCCCTGAAGACGTTCGCCGTATTTTTGTTACAGCACACGATATTACTCCTGAAGATCATATCCGTATGCAAGCGGCATTTCAGCAGCACACCGATAATGCGGTATCAAAGACTGTTAACTTCTGCAGTGGCGCAACGCGTGATGATGTTTCCAACGTCTACCAACTTGCCTACCAAAGTGGCTGCAAAGGAGTTACCATTTACCGTGATGGCTCTCGTGACCACCAAGTACTGTCGGTTAAGAAATCGGAAGAGGTTTCAGAAACAGCCATCCCAATGGAAAATAAAAAAGGTGGCAGAAAGCGCGATCGTCCGCGGACACTAACCGGCGCCACCTATCAAATGGAAACAGGTTGTGGCCCGCTATATATCACGATCAATGAGGACCCTCATGGTTTATTTGAAGTCTTTACCACTATGGGTAAAGCTGGTGGCTGTGCGGCTTCACAATGTGAGGCATTAGGTCGCTTGGTATCGATGGCATGGCGAAGTGGCGTCCAAGCACGCCAGACTGTTAAGCAGCTGGTTGGCATCTCATGCCATAAGCCCGCTGGATTTGGTGCTAACCGGATCACCTCTTGCTCTGATGCATTAGCTAAAGCGATCCAAATGCATATGCAAACCGAAGAGGAGGAGTGTCATCAGCATATCGCTGGTGGTGGTGCCTGCCCTGAGTGTGGTGGCCCCGTCGAGCACGAAGGCGGCTGTAGCGTTTGTCACTCTTGTGGCTATTCTGAGTGTGCCTAATCACGTATCCATAAAAAATGAACCGACCCTTCAGTCAGTTCAAATATCCCCTATAATTTAATACGGCAGGAAGGGCAACCTTCCTGCTTTTTTTATGCTTAAACAACGGCATCTACTTGTTGCTTTATCTGCTGATAGAACGAATCAGTTAAGGCACTCGGTTTTCCCTCTTTATCCATAATAAGATGTCGAGTTGACCCGTGAGTTATTATCGCCCCAGAATCATCCATCACCTGATAGTTAAACTCCATAAGCCGCTTTTTGAAACGTTTGATGCTCGTCACAACCGTCAGTTGATCTTCATACAGTGCAGGCTTGAGGTAACGAATGCTTAGGTCAGCCACGACAACAAAATAACCCTGATGCTCCCAATGACTGTAGGCGACTCCGATTTTTCGTAAGAAATCTGAACGTCCTTCTTCAAACCATACAGGGTAAACAGCATGGTGAACGATACCTTGTGCATCTGTTTCAGCATAGCGAACACGAATTTGTGTACGATGTTTCATTGTAAATGTTCTCCATAATCTATAAAATGTCACGATTTATTAATTGTCGTTGCATAGCCCGTGTATTTATATTACATATCATTGATAGTTTTCGACACAAAACCACCTAAAGCCGTTACAAGGTTCCAATGTCCTTCGACCAACAACAATTCATTTCAGAACCCAAACAAGTCGGTATATTATCCACGGCCAATAGCGATGGCACACCTAATTGTGCTGTCATTGGCTCAGCGACCATGCCAGCCGAGGATCAACTTGTTTTAGCTTTAGGTGATAACCGCACCTTACGCAATCTGCAACAGAATCCACAAGCTGTTTTTATTGCCTATAAAGAGGCGGATTTTCTTCCCGCTTGGCAGGGAGTACGACTTTATCTCAAGGTTGAAGAGATTGATTATAACGGTGAGCTCAAAGAACAACGCGTTGCCGAGATCACAAAAAATGTTGGCAACCAAGCCGCAAAAATGATGGTCGCTGCCGTACGGTTTTCAATTCATCAAACACGCCCTCTTCTCGATTTTGCAAACTAACACATGAATATTCTTCTCGTAAATCCACCGAATAGTGGCCGCAGTATCCCTGAAGAACGCTATGGGCTTGATTCGCTTAAGCAGATTTTTCGTGGTGAGCCGCTCGGCCTTGAAGTTTTAGCCAGCTACCTTGACGGGCATCAACTTAAAATTCTTGATCTAAAAGCTGCCCCCGATAGCTTTAGCAATACTTTAACGGATTTCAAACCTGATATTGTTGCCTTTACGGCGATGACCTGCGAAGCTAATGCCGTCATCGCCCTAGCGCTACAAGCTAAACAACACGATAATATTACGACAATTGTCGGTGGAATTCACGCCAGTAACGATCCTGAATTCTTCAATCAAAACATGATCGATTATGTCATCATCGGTCTCGGTCAGCAATCACTGCCCGAACTGGTGGCAACCCTTGACGGAAGCTCCAAACAGCACCCCGAAAACATTGCTGGCGTTGCTAAAACATCACCATATCGACCCCTTAACTGGCTGGCACGAACCTTTAGCACTAACGATTACGCACAACAAAAACAGCCTCGCTACGATTTAACAGCACAATATCGTGACAGTTACTATCTACCCAATCTTAAAGTGCATATGGGATATGTTGTAACGGCTTATGGTTGCCCATACCGCTGTTCATTTTGCTCTATTGCTGGTCAGGCAGGGGGTAAATATCTCTGTCAAACAAACGATAGTATTGTTCGCGATTTACAATGTCTTGAGGATGTTCCATTTGTCAGACTGGTTGCTGCCAACACTTTCGGTTCCATTCCTCACGCACGCCAACTCTGCCACTCTCTTGAACAGGCAGGGCTCGATCAGCAGTTCCTTATCGATGTTCGTGCTGATACCGTTGTTAGCCATCCTGAACTGTTGGAGCAGTGGCAACGAATAGGATTACGCTCTGTTGTTATTGGTTTTGAAGAGATAAGTGATAAACGTTTAACGGCTATGAATAAACAGGGAAGTACCGCCCTCAACACCGAAGCACTGCGTATCCTCAATCAGTTAGGTATCACTGTTGTGGGTGACTTTATTGTTGATCCCGATTATGATGAGGATGATTTTGACCAACTAGAGCAATATATCACCTCACACCATATTGATCTGCCCATGTTAACGATTTTAACGCCTCTACCCGGGACAGCTTTATACACTGAAATGAAGCCACAAATATCTGAACACAACCTCGACTACTACACCCTGACAAATGCTGTAACGTCAACACGGTTAGAAGAAAAACGTTTTTACAGTCGCTATTCTGACTTGATGCGTTCATGTCACAACAAAGCTAAAATTTAGGAACGATAATATGGAAGCCTACATTACAGACCTGTCCTCTTTTCTGCCAAATTCTGCCATTAGCAATAATGAGATGGAAAAGATATTAGGATTAATCGACAATATTCCATCGCGGACGCGACGTATCATCTTGCGCAATAACAAAATATTACAACGCTACTACGCCATCGATCCTGAAACTCACGAACTCACTCACTCAAACGCTGAGCTCACTGCTGAGGCGGTTCGCAAGCTAAAACCAACAGCTGATTTCAAACTGGATGATATTGAATGCTTATGTTGTGGCACCTCATCTGCCGATCAAATTATGCCAGGCCATGCATCCATGGTACACGGAGAGCTATCGTGCGGGCCCTGTGAAGTGGTTTCAACAGCAGGAATATGTATTTGTGGCGTAACAGCTTTAAAGCAAGCATGCATGCAAGTTGCACTTGGTGAGTCACAAAATGCCGTGGCGACAGGTTCAGAGCTAGTGACCACCTTCATGCGTTCTGCCATGTGTGGTCAAGTGGAACAACAACGGGCCGAGGAGTTACAAAACCAACCAGCCCTATCGTTCGATGCCGACTTTTTACGCTGGATGCTATCTGATGGTGCTGGCGCAGCGTTCATCAGCCCTAAGCCGGCTGAAACAGGCCACTCCCTGAAAGTTGAATGGATCGACCAACTATCGAGCGCCCATGAACTTGAAACCTGTATGTACGCGGGTGCCATTAAAACAGAGACTGGCAAGATTAAAGGATGGCGAACGTTTCCATCTCTTCAACACGCAGTGGATGAAAAAGCATTTCTCATAAAGCAGGATGTAAAATTGCTCAACGAAGAGATCATTCCCACAGCGGTAGATCGCGCACTGATCCCAATCAGCAACAAAAGAGGACTAAAAGCGAATGAAGTGACGTGGTTTATCCCCCACTATTCATCTGATTATTTTAGAGAAAGACTGTACAAAAGGATGGAAGATAAAGGATTCCACATTCCATATGATCGTTGGTTTACCAATTTAACCACTAAGGGTAATACTGGTGCAGCATCAATATACATAATGCTTGAGGAGCTTTTCCATTCAGATAAGCTGAATAAAGGAGATAAAGTTCTCTGCTTTATTCCAGAGAGTGGACGTTTCTCTATCTGCTATATGCTCTTAACTGTCGTCTAGGCGCAACAACACTGTTCAGTGCAAAAGGTTGGCGAACACGATGTTAACGGGACGATTTAACGATCAACTCGCTCACGTAACTCTTTGCCAACCTTAAAGAATGGAAGTTTTTTGGTTTTAACCTGAATAGCTTCACCCGTCTTCGGATTACGACCAACGTACGACTTGTAATCTTTGACAACAAAGCTACCAAAGCCTCGAATCTCAATACGACCACCACCAATTAACTCTTCAGTCATGGTATCAAACATGAGATTGATAATCTCTTCTGCTTTTTTGTAGGTAAGATCTTGTTGTAACGATAACGCCTCAATCAACTCAGACTTATTCATAGAACCTCCAGCAACGTGTGGGACCATAAAAAAAGAATCTTTTAGTAAAACGCCAAACAATCAATCATTAACCTACTTAAACATACAGTATTCGCAGATTGTGTCAACCTGAGATAAGTGCAAACCCCTTATTAAATAACGACAAATGGTGACAAAGTCCATACGACTTTTGCCTCAGACGGACCGCTATTAATCCACGAATGGGGAAGGTGCGACTTAAAAGACAAACTATCTCCAGGATTTAGAGTGTATACTTCGTCAACAATTTCAACCCGAAGTTGCCCCTCTAAAAGGTAGATCAACTCATCACCAGGATGATGCATTGTTGCTACCCCGCTCTTACCCCCCTTAGGAACAGTACAAAAGAATGCAGAGAATTGTGGATCTCGTAGCCCTGAGGTGAACGACTCTGTCAACATGTTTGAGCTGTCTTCATAAACCGTTGCGTCACGATTACCCTGAGTTGTAAACACTACTTCATGGGTCGTTTTAACCTCCTCAACGAAATAATCAACACTTTTGTCAAACACTGCGGCCAGTTTCATCAAAATAGCAACAGACGGAATGGTTAACCCTCTCTCAACACGTGAGATCATGTTGGAAGAGACACCCGACTGAACAGCAAGCTGCTGTATCGTTAAATCACTCCCTAAGCGAATTGCTTTAAGTTTTTTTCCAATAATCCTACGTAATTTCATCGTTAGCTCCTCACGCTTGCTGCTGAGCGACACTCGGTGCCGGCGAAACAACCCACATTACTAATGTTTGGCCATCATAGGTATTTAGCCAACGATGAGGAAGATTCGCTTTGAATGAGATGGAATCTCCCGCAGAAAGAATATACGATACCCCCTCGATGATTAGCTCCATCTGTCCTTCACTGACCATGGCAAACTCTTCACCAGCATGAACCATATCCCCTTCACCACTATTACAACCGGGCTCTAACGTATCGTGAAATACTGTAAAACCAGGATCACGCAATCCTTGAGTTAAACTAACGATCTGATGCTTGTCCTCAAAAAAGAAAATGGGTTCCCCTTTTCCTTTAGGAGTATGAACCACAGTTGATCCTTTTTCAGCTTCTTCGACAAAGTAACTAATACTCATGCCAAAAGAACCCGCTAGTTTCATCAAAATTTCAACGGACGGTGTCGTAAGCCCACGCTCTATACGCGAAATCATATTCGATGACACCTGAGACTTATTCGCTAAGCCCTCAATTGTCATATCGTTATTTAACCGCATTTTTTTAAGCTTCTTACCTATGAGTTCCTTAACCATCACAGCTCCCTTTCGATAACAATAGAATGTTGTTTTACCATCCGACCAGACTACTGTCAATGAAACTATTTTTTGTAAGAAACTGTTCTAGCAATAACAAACAAAACCATAGCTTCCTCTATTAAATTGGGGATTTATGCAATCAACAGATTATATTCAAAAAATTCAAACTATAATTTAAAATGAATAGACTTAACAGAGGAATCAATCGCTGCACACATTAAATATACACAAATATCATTATAAGCATAATAGAATAACCATTCAGGGTTTTAACTACAACAAACCGTCATTAGACTTAAACCAACATAAAATACAGTCTTTTTTGCCCAACCGTCATACAAACGTGCCACGATCGGTCCATCTAATTTAGGATTCTACACCACAATACCGTATAAAAAACGAACTTAAATTAACAAAACCAAACAAAATGGACTAAATCAAGCAAATCACCCCACAGTTCGACAAAGTGGCACACTCGATGCATAGACAATAACTAAGTTAAAACAAAAAAGAAAAACCTTACTTTATTTGAGCCTCGGCGCTTTCTCCTCCTTAGCCCGAGGCTATTTTTTATCTAAAATCACCCAAAATACCTTCCTAAAATAAATAACAAGACAACAGCAAGCCTTTTCTGAGAAGATACATCTCTTGCACCATTCATCCCGATATATTCACCACACCACAATTGTGACGATAAACCATGTCTAAATCACGTATCTTTATTTTACTTGCCCTACTCTCTGCGTTCCCCCCTCTTGCTACAGATATGTACCTGCCAGCGATACCTCACTTACAAAAGATCTGGAACCAACCCCTCGCAGTCATAAACATGACACTCGTATTTTTTTTTATTAGCTATTGTTTTTCACTTTTAATTTATGGTCCTCTTTCTGATCGATTCGGCAGACGCAAACCGCTCATCATCGGAATTAGCATTTTCATTGTTTCCTCAGTGCTGTGCGCCCTAGCTAACAATGTGACAACGTTGATCATTGCACGGATACTACAAGCAGCTGGTGCCGCATCGGCGGCAGCACTTGCACTGGCAATCACTAAAGATATATATACAGCAACAGAACGTGCACGAATTTTAGCCTGGATGGGGGTGACAATGGCACTCGCCCCAGCGATATCCCCCATGATAGGCAGCTGGATTATGGTCTGGTGCTCGTGGCGCTGGATATTTATTGCTCAAGCTGTTATCGCGATTATTTCGTGGGTAGGGGTATTAAAAATGAAAGAAACGCTTTTAGTGCCTTCAACCTTGAGCGCAATAGATACCGCAAAGATCTACATAAAACTACTGCACAATAAGCGTTATCTTAGTTACGCTATAATCGTATCACTTATCGCGCTGCCCCACTTTTCTTTTATTGCGGGATCCGCAGATATTTACATTACGAAATTAGGCTTATCAGAGCAACGATTTGGCTTTTTTTACGCCATTAACGCAGCCGCTTACATGGCAGGTTCATTATTGTGCACCCGCCTACTCAAGCGATATGGATTAATACAGGTGATGTCGTTAGGTTTTTCTGGGATAGCCCTTGGCGGAGTTTTGATGATCATCCGTTTTGACATTGGTCCATGGTCTCTGGCACTGCCCATGGCACTTGTGACGTTCTCCCTTGGGATCAGTCGACCACCAAGCAATAATCTCGTCCTAGAACAAGTCGATGAATACGCGGGCGCTGCCTCGTCATTGTTGGTTTTTTTATTCTTCCTTGTCGGTGCTTTTGCGATGTGGTTTATCTCACTCAATTGGTCAGATAAAATTTTCACCATTGGCCTAATTTCTTCAATAATTGGCAGTACCACACTCGCATTTTGGTTATTGGCCGAAAAAATTTCCCCAGACAAGCAGAAACAACACTAGCCGCGACGACGCCCTGGCCAGCCTTGAACACTCTGAGACAACTGCTCAACGACACCCCGTAGCATATTTAGTTCCTTAACGCTTGGCCTCGCCTTGGTCAACAGACTACGCAGCATGCCACCAAACACCTCAGGACGACTAGGGTTGGTGTAACCAATGAGATCAACCAATTGATCAACCTGCTTCATCAAGACATCGGTGTCTTGCTGTGACGGTAGCGGCTGAACCTCATCTACCGTTTCAGGCACTACATAGCTACGTTCACAACTCATTTCATACAAGGTGACCACTACGGCCTGGGCTAAATTGAGAGAACCTTTTGAATCAAGCACACCCGAAGTTGGAATCGTTGCAGCGTGTGAACACTGCGCCACCTCTTCAGTGCTTAAGCCACAATCTTCACGGCCAAAAACAAGACCAATACGACTCTGCTCTGGTAAGGTCGTTATAAAAGGATCAATTGCGGCAATGGGATGCAATTCGCCACGTAAACGACCACAACGTCGCGTCAAAGCGATAGTCATCGTTAAATCAGCCAGTGCATCACTCAACGTTTCGTGGATCGTTGCTTCGCCCAATAGCGGTTTCGCATCGACAGCAAACTTAACCGCTTCTGGATGAAAACGATCACAAGGAGTCACTAAGCGCAGGTCAGTGACTCCAAAATTCGCCATTGCACGACACACGGCACCAATATTGCCCGGCTGACGTGGAGATACTAATACAATCGCAAACTTAGATAAATCAATCATCACCTCACCCCTTACCAGTTTATTAACAAATAAAAAGGGTGCCCCAATTGGACACCCCTTTGTCGATCTAAATCACATTTAACCGATTAAAAGAAATAGGTCAAGTTTGCAGCAACTAAGTGAGCAGCACTTTCGTACTCACCTGACTGCATCTCATTATCAACTTTACGATCATCAAAATCCACCCACATATAAGCAAAATCGATGACAGCACGTTCTGTATGGTAACCAATTCCGAAGGTATAGTTGTTTCGATCTGAATCAGGAAGTTCTGGACCAATGGTCGCGTCAGGAACAGGGCTATTATCACGTGTGTAACCTATGCGTAGATCAATCTTTTCAGTTACAGCATACTGAGCACCAAAACGATAAGCCCAGACATCATTCCAGTCTTTTTCATTTAGAGAATCAGATAAAACAGTTGTCTCATCAAAATAGATATCTAAACTATCGTAAGAGCTCCAACCA
>Ga0193954_1000428_pt1 | contig 24382 bp, 14 predicted proteins | sample BB_5_MG_FD_140340 | JGI IMG/M metagenome (GOLD analysis project Ga0193954, IMG submission 140340) | Microbial mat bacterial communities from the Broadkill River, Lewes, Delaware, United States - BB_5_MG | ecosystem: Environmental > Aquatic > Freshwater > River > Microbial mats | place: USA...
AAAATAAGTAGGCTGATTAAAATTACTTGTTTTTCGTGTGTAATCTTTTTTCTGCGTACGATAGCAAACACAATGAAGATATAGAGTAAAAGGGACTCAATCATAATTGGGTATTTTAACCAACTTCCTGGATCTGTTGGGAAAGGTCTGAATAACGTATTTATAAGTGCTTCAGGAATATTTCGAATCATTTGACCAAAAGAATCATTGATCATGGTGAGCTCGATGTACCCATCACTTTTGGTATTTATAAAGTATATATGCCATTTTTTTCCAGTTGGTTCAAGGTAAACAGGTTTCGGTTCTGTCATTGCACCATGTTGAAGAATAGAAGCGTGTATTGGTTTTATTAATTCAACTGAATCGCCTGTAATGCTTAAGCTTTCAATTTGAGAAGGTTTAAAAAAGTAAAAGCAAGAATCGCTATTGGCATGGATGCCACCTTTTCCCACGTTTTTAAAATCAAATTGTTTACGCGAGAATAAATGCACAATTTTATCTCTGGTGTCATTAAAGATGAGCGTTGTAATACATAGTAATAACAAAGTTCCCAATGTAGCTCCAATTATTTTGAAATTGGGAAGTAATCGATATATCCCTATAAACAAAAAAACAGGCAACATTGAAATGAGCACGTATGGCTTGAATAGGATTAGTAAAGTAAGCCCAAGGATGCTGAACACTATTTGTTTTCTCAAATTTAAACCTCCAACAAATGCGCGGACAACAAAAGCGAACCCTAAAAACATAAGGGGTTCTTTTAAAATACTCGATGTCCAAAATAAGAGACTTGGAAACAACAGTAATATTAGAAATAAATACGTTGATTTTAAACTCGTACGATTCTTAAGTGCTAGATATAATTGCTTCATACCTAATAACGAAATGAAGTTCATGATGATAACATGGATCTCAGTATTTCCAAAACTGATAAAATGAATCAAGCTATGAACACGAATTATGTTTCTGTTGTCACTAATAATTGCTTGTGCTCCAGCGTCCCAATGTGACGTTTCACTTAAGTATTGCAAAATTAAATCTTGATTATAACCAATACCTGAAAGTAGTCGGAAATAATCAATAGGATTGTTGTAAAATACCTCGTTAAGGACCTTACTTTCTGCCATAAAAGCACCTGCATCTGCACTCAAGGTTCCTTTTCCATAAACTTCAGTGTAGATATATAGGAAATAAAAACCTACAGCAACTTTAATTGCAAATGCGATTGGCATTAACCAGGGTGATTCATCCGTGATATTCAGTTTCTTGGAAAATCGAATACTTATAAAAAGGGCCAAGAAGATAACTATAGTGTATAGTATCACTGAATTGAGTTTTTGTCAAAAATAATGAATATAAGACGTTCTGTCTCAAATTTTTTATGTCTCTGCGACACTTTGTCATAAAATAGTGGATGGCATAGAGATTGACCAATGAGAGAAGTATTAAAAAAACAATAGTATAATGAGAACAGGTCAAATTAATGTACAAACGGAAAATATCTTTCCAATCATTAAGAAATTTTTGTATTCAGATCACGAGATCTTCTTGAGAGAGTTAGTTTCGAATGCAGTTGATGCTTCACAAAAACTGAAGTTCTTAGCTTCAAACGGCGAGTTTAAAGGAGAATTGGGTGATTTGAAAGTAGAAGTAATCTTAGATTCTGTCGAGAAAACATTAACAATTAGAGATCGAGGAATTGGGATGTCTGCTGATGAAATCGATAAATATATTAACCAGATTGCTTTTTCTGGAGCAGAAGAATTTGTGCAACAATACAAAGGAACTGAAGGCGCTGAACAAATTATTGGTCACTTTGGATTGGGATTCTATTCTGGATTCATGGTTTCTGAGAAAGTTCAAATACGTTCGTTGTCTAGACATGAAGGCGAAAAAGCGGTGCAATGGGAAAGTAATGGTTCACCTGAGTACACAATTACAGAGATTGATAAAGAAGATAGAGGAACGGATATCGTTTTATTTATCAATGAAGAATCAGCTGAATTTTTAGAGAAGTCAAGAATTCAGGGAATTTTAGATAAGTATTGTAAGTTTTTACCAATACCAGTAATCTTTGGAACAAAAACAGAGTATGTTGATGATCCTTCTGGCGAAAAAGGAGAGGATGGAAAAGTAAAACGAGTTGCTGTTGATGTTGCTAATCAGGTAAACAATGTTGCGCCAGCTTGGACAAAAACACCAGCTGATTTAGAAGTGGAAGATTACAATGCTTTTTATAGAGAATTGTATCCTACAACAATTGAGTCGCCTTTATTTCATATTCACTTGAATGTAGATTACCCGTTTAATTTAACAGGTATTTTATATTTCCCAAGAATACAAGAGAACTTAGAGATTCAAAAGAACAAAATCAACTTATACTCAAATCAAGTATTTATTACAGATAGCGTAGAGGAGATTGTTCCCGAGTTTTTAACACTCTTACACGGTGTAATTGATTCTCCAGATATTCCATTAAACGTTTCTAGATCGTACTTGCAAAGTGATGGTAATGTGAAGAAGATTTCATCACATATTACGAAGAAAGTGGCTGATAAGCTTGCTGAAATGTTTAAGAAAGATCGTGCTGATTTTGAATCAAAATGGGAAGATCTTAAAGTTTTTGTTCAATACGGAACATTATCAGATCCAAAATTTGCGGAGAAAGCAAAGAAGTTCACTTTGGTGAAGAACAGTGAGGGCAAATACTTCACATTAGATGAGTTTAAAGAAAAAGTACAAGTTCTTCAAACGAATAAGGACGATAAAGTTGTGATGTTGTACACGAACAGTGTAGAAGAACAATTCGGTTTTGTTCAAAAAGCAAAAGATAGAGGTTATGATGTGTTACACATTGATGGTCCTTTAGCTCCGCATTGGATCGCGAATGCGGAACAGACCGTTGAGAATGTCATGTTTGCTCGTGTTGATTCAGATTCATTGGATAAGTTAATTCAAAAGGATGAAGAGATTCCTTCTAAGTTGTCGAAAGAGGATGAGGAGGTGTTGAAGCCAATTTTTGAGTCTGTTGTTGATGGTGACAAGTATAAGATTCAGTTTGAAAGCATGAGTGCTGAAGAAGCTCCAATTATTATCACGCAACCTGAATTTATTCGAAGAATGATGGAACAACAGAAAATGGGCGGAGCCGGTTTCTTCGGAGCGTTTCCAGATACATTCAATGTTTTAGTCAATTCGAATCATGCGAAAATCGGCGAGATTTTGAATGAAGAATCAGTTGAATCGAAAACGAGTAAGGTGAAACAGTTAACGGATATTGCACTTCTTTCACAAGGAATGTTAAAAGGTGAAGAGTTAAGTAAGTTCATCGAACGAAGTATTGAATTAGTATAGTATATTCATAAAGCGTCAAAGGTTTCTTTGGCGCTTTTTTAAATTTTAGGATATTGTTTAAGTGGGTATTGGCCATAGCAGGTTATTTCTTGTTTGGTAGAAGTTTTTTTGGAGGATTTATAGGATTTATTATTGGTTCGGGGATTGATAATTACCAGAATATAATGAAAAGAGCGCAAGCTCAAGGTGGACAAAGAGGTCAACAAGGAGGTCGTGCGTTTTCGCCTGAAGATTTGTTTAATTACTACCAGCAGCGTTCCTCAACGAGTGATATTCCTACGATGCTTATGGCACTTTCGGCTGCAGTTATGCGTGCTGACGGTAAAGTGTTAAAGTCTGAATTGACCTATGTTAAATCGTTTTTAAATCAACAATTCGGAGCCCAATTCTCAACACAACACTTACAAGTACTTAAACGCTTTTTGGATTCTGGAAATATTCCTTTACACCAAATTTGTCAAGATATTAAACTTAGAATGCAGCCGGAGGTTAGAACTCAGTTGTTGCATTATATGTTCGGTATCGCAAAAGCAGATGGGGATGTCTCTCAATCAGAAATTGACGTAATCAAGCAAATAGCTTCGATGCTGGGAGTTTCTCAAACGGATTTCGAAAGCGTGAAAAACATGTTCTACAGGAATGTAGATTCCGACTATAAAGTTTTGGGTATTGAGCAAACTGCTTCAGACGATGAGGTTAAAAAAGCATACCGTAAAATGGCCATTAAATTTCACCCGGATAAAGTCGCACAAATGGGCGAGGAGTATCAAAAAGGAGCCAAAGAGAAATTCCAGAAAATTCAGGATGCCTACGAGGCAATCAAAAAAAGAAGAGGAATCAAGTAAAGTACTTCAGTCTCGTTTATTGTGTCTTTCCAATAGCGAAAATAGTGGGTTTTTTAGCCAGGTCATAAGCATTTTCACGCCAATCTTTAATCGACATAGTGCGAATTGACTCTGAAGGTAAGGTGATGTTGCACGCAATACAAAGCATTGTAGTATCTGATAACTCATTCAATAAGTCATCTAAAACATTCATGTTTCTAAATGGTGTATCCATAAATAAATGGGTTGCTCCATTTCTACGTGTATCTCCTTCGTAATTTTTCAATTCACGAATACGGTCTTTTCGTTCTTTGGGTAGGTAGCCATGAAATGCAAAGTCTTGTCCTGAAAAACCACTCCCCATTAAGGCTAGTAAAATAGAAGAAGGACCAACAAAAGGATGGACTTGAATACCTTCCGTGTGTGCGACAGCAACTACTGCAGCTCCAGGGTCAGCAACTCCAGGACATCCTGCTTCCGATAATATTCCAATATTGGTTCCATTAAGGGCGGGCTTAATAAAAGAATAAATGGCTCCAGCATCTGTTTTCTTGTTTAATTCAAAGAATGTGCATTCGTCAATAGGGAATTCACGATCTAATTTTCGTAAATAACGACGCGCAGATTTTATACTTTCCACGATGAAGCAACGAAGCGCAATCACTTCGTTTCGCACCGCTTCTGGTGTAATATCATTTGTTGATTCTCCTCCTAGCGTTGTTGGGATTAAGTATATAGTTCCTTTTGCCATTATTTCAATAATTTATTGATAATTGTGTCTGTTGCTTCATCAAGCATCTTGAAAACGTCTTCAAATCCTTGATCACCTCCATAATATGGGTCAGGGACTTCAGCATTTGATCCAGGCATAATTTCATTTAAGATCATTTTAACCTTGTTCTTATCGCTTTCGTTTCGAGCAAGTTTGATTACGTTATTGTAATTACTCGCATCCATCACATATATTAAATCAAATTCTTCAAAGTCTCTTACTGAAAATTGCCGCGCCCTTAAATTTTCTAAAGAGATTTGATGATTCTTTGCCGTTGCACGCATTCTAGAATCTGGCGCTTCCCCCACATGATGCCCAGAAGTTCCTGCAGAATCTACAGTAACATCTAATTTATTTGTGCTTACTTTTTTGCGTAAAAGTCCGTCAGCTAAAGGCGACCTACAAATATTTCCTAAACACACCATTAAAATCTTCATACGATTCATTTTATGAATTTGCAAAGATAAGCGAATTAGGAAATGTTCGCTCATAATATCAAAATACATGTTGATACCTGGGTAAATATTCATTTAGCTAAAGAAATCGTTTCCAAACCTCCAACGAAATTGAGTTTTATACGTTATATTATATACAGGCACAAATTATTTGATTATGAGACAGTTAAAAATAACCAAACAAGTAACGAATCGTGAGACAGCATCTCTTGATAAGTACTTACTTGAAATAGGTCGTGTAGACTTAATTACTGCGGAAGAGGAAGTGGAATTGGCCATTCGGATTCAGGCAGGAGATAAACTTGCTTTGGAGAAATTAACGAAGGCGAATTTAAGGTTCGTCGTTTCTGTAGCAAAGCAATATCAAAACCAAGGTTTATCACTACCTGATTTGATTAATGAAGGGAATGTAGGATTAATAAAAGCGGCAAAGCGTTTTGATGAAAAACGTGGGTTTAAATTCATTTCATATGCTGTGTGGTGGATCCGTCAATCGATTTTACAAGCTTTAGCTGAACAAGCGAGAATTGTACGGTTACCTTTGAATAAAATTGGGACAATTAATAAGATTAATAAAGCGTTTTCTGAATTAGAGCAGCGACTTGAAAGACCGCCATCGGCGCAAGAGTTAGCGGATTTCTTAGAAGTTTCGTTGAACGATGTCCGTCAATCATTACAGAACAATGGTCGTCACGTGTCTATGGATGCACCATTAGTAAATGGAGATGAGTCTTCATCAAGCATGTATGATGTACTACCGAACGATTCTTTACCTGGACCTGAAAAGGAATTATTGATGGAATCGCTTAGAAAGGAAATAGATCGATCACTTTCAACATTAACTTCAAGAGAAGGTGAGGTTGTTAAAATGTACTTTGGTTTAGGGCAGAAAACACCATTGACTTTAGAAGAAATAGGAGAACGATTTGATTTAACTAGAGAAAGAGTAAGGCAAATTAAAGAAAAAGCTATTCGAAGATTAAAACACACTTCCCGAAGCCGGATGCTAAAAACATACCTAGGTTAAGCGGGGTCAACGTCAATAATCACTCGAATCGATTTGTGAATAGGAGCGCTATAAAAATCATCTATGATTTCATGTATGCGTTCCTTTACTTGTTTATCGTTTGCTTCACGTTCTATTTTAATCGTAATTTTCTTTAAGAAATAATTGTAGATTCGTTTTACAACTGGATATTCTGGTCCTAAAACACGTTCTTTAAATGAATCCCGTAATGCTGAGGCAAGCAAATTAGCCCCATTATGCAATACATTCTCGTCCTTATGTTTTAGTGTAATCTCAATGATTTTATAAAACGGTGGATAGAAAAAATTAGATCGTTCAATAATTTCACTTTCGAAGAAAGAAACAAAATCGTGATCGATTACTTTTTGAATTACCCAATGATCAGGGTCTCCCGTTTGAATTATTACCTTCCCGCGTTTTTGCCGTCTTCCAGATCTTCCTGCAACTTGTGTCATCAATTGGAAAGACCGCTCGAATGCTCTGAAATTGGCACGATTGAGTAACATGTCAGCATCTAAGATTCCAACGAGGTTTACATTGTCAAAATCCAATCCCTTGGTAACCATTTGTGTTCCAATTAGAATGTCAATGTTACCAGTATCAAAGTCGTTTAAAATGTTAGAATAAGCATTTTTGGAACGAGTAGTATCTAAGTCTAATCGTTTCACAACCTTGTCAGGGAACATGGCGCCCAATTCATCTTCAATTTTTTCGGTACCAAAACCAAGCATCTTAAGCCGGTGACTTCCGCAAGCTCCGCATGTTCCTATAGGTTTGATGTTATAACTACAATAATGACATTTGAGCGAATTGCTGTGTTTGTGATATGTTAATGAAACATCGCAATTTTTGCATTTCGGCGTCCAATTACATATTTCGCATTGCCATAACGGTGTGTATCCTCTTCTGTTCTGAAAAAGGATAACTTGTTCTCCTATAGCCAATGCTTCTTTGATATGTTCTAATAGAAACGAAGTGAAATGTGATTGCATACTTTTCTGCTTGCGTTCCTTTCGTACATTCGCACATTGAATCTCTGGTAAAAGTATGCTTCCAAATCGGTCATGAAGATTGACTAAAGCGTATTTTCCTTGTTTTGCATTTTGATAGCTTTCTATGGAAGGAGTGGCAGAGCCTAAAACAATTTTTGCTTTATGTAATGAGCTTAATACTACTGCACAGTCTCTTGCATTATATCGCGGTGATGGATCGTATTGTTTGAAACTTGATTCGTGTTCTTCATCTACGATTATTAACCCTAGATCTTGAAACGGCAAAAAGATTGAGGATCTTGCGCCCAAGACGATTCTAAATTTATTTGGATTGTTATTTAAAACATTGTTCCAAATTTCCACACGTTCATTCTGATTGAATTTGGAGTGATAAACACCAATTTGATCTCCGAAATAAGCTGAAAGTCGTTGAATCAATTGAGTTGTCAATGCTATTTCAGGGAGTAAAAATAAACACTGCTTACCCATATCTAATGCCTCTTGGATAAGCTGAACATATATTTCTGTCTTCCCGGAGCCAGTTACACCATGTAAAAGAACCACTTTGTTTTTGTCGAATGCTTGATGTATTTCGTTCAAAGCAACATCCTGAGAAGGAGAAAGTGCTTTAAATTCTTCAATCCCTTCATCTTGATCTACAAGTCGTGTAATTTCTAGTTTTTCCTGAACGATTGCACCATTTTTCTCTAAAGTGTTTAAAGAAGATAGTGAAATGCCATCATCAATAAGCGTTTTACGTAAAACAGGAGTTATTTGGTTGTTGCTGTACTTACCATGATGAATTAGAGTGAGCAATGCTTTTAATTGCTTTTCCTTCCCTTTTGATTGCTCTAATCCGCGAATTAACTCTCCTAATAAATCTTCATTGAGGTAATTGTTGGCTAATCTTACGAAGGTTGCTGTTTTAGGTGTAAACTTATCGTTTAACTCTTCTAGAGAAACAACAGCCTTTTTGTCAATGAGTGCTTTTACAATGGGTTGAACCGTTTTTATACCAATTAATTCTGAAATTTCTTTAAGGTCCAATGACTCTCGAACTTCTAGCGCAAATAGGATCTCAAGTTCCCGCTCAGTTAGAAATTTTTCATCAATGGTATAATCAGGGTGAATGACAATTTTCGTTTCGCTGGCAAGTTTAAAGTTTGACGGCAAAGCTGCATTCATGACATCTCCCAAGGGTGCCATGTAGTAATTAGAAATCCATTTCCAAAACGTATATTGTTCTGGAGTGATGATTGGTTGATCGTCTAATAAATGTTCAACGTATTTAGCCTGATAATCCGTTGGTATATTCTCATGAATAGAAGTAACAATACCCGTAATCAATTTTGATTTCCCAAATGGAACAACGATTCTTGCACCAGCAAAAATGGCATCGTTCATTTCAAAAGGCACACGATAAGTGAACTCCTTCCGGATTGGAATGGGTAATATGACGTTGACGAAAAGCGTTTTCCTTTCAGGCATACGCTAATTTAAGACAATAAAAGAAAAAATGAACTAGTTACAGTTCCAAGCATCATCTGCTGCAGCTTGATCTCCTGGATGATCACTACAAAACAGTTTACCTAAGTTTTGACAAAGGTAACGTGTTGTTTTCTTATCAATACAACGGATATTCGCAATTAAGGTTGGATCAATAAAAGGCTTGTATACAGATTTAGTAGAGCGAGAAGTGAAAATCCCGACTACTCTATAATCGCCAGAAGCTTCAAGATTTGTAAATGAAGGCTTGCTTTGTGCTAAATCAGTAGATGGCTCGTTTACAGAAATATACTCCGCTAAATCTTCAGATCCACCCGTAAAAATTGTTGTAATTGAATTGAATGTTCTTTTAGTAATCAATGGATCATCTGTACATGCAGCAGCAATGTTGTTCATAAAGGTTACACCGTTTGCTGAGAACAACGCGTTTGCATTTTCCTCACAGTCAGCCTCTCCTGCACGATAAGTGAATGATTTAACAGTAGGTGTCGTGCCAATCCACTCAGTAAACTCAACACGTAGATTGATTTCAATTTTATGTGCATTTTGAGTACTCGTAATTTGAATGTTAGAACCTCTAAGTTCATTCGAATTGTCAACAAATTTGTAAGGTTGTGTTGCTCCTGAAATTGTTTCAGTCAATTCTCTTACCATTTCTGTAGTAGACGTAACAGTGAATTGACCGTTGTTGATGTTTAAATCTAGTCGGTATTCGTTGTCTTGGTTTAATGTTCCGTTGAAATAATATAATTTTTGCTCTGGAGCATAAAATGCGCCATTTGGATCTTTATTTGTCACAATGGTGTCCATTAAATCCCAAACTATTCCAGTTGGCACGCCATTATTTAATTCTGTCACAGTTCCTTCCAAGTTCTGGAAATAACTAGAATCTGGTTCTTGTGCGAATTCGTATGCATTTCCTGGTCCGATAAAGGCACGTGTGATTTTCATCATATGCGTTGTTTCTGAAGCATCGAGTAATGCGTAAACAACAGCTGTTTCTTTAAAATCACCGCTTAATTCAATTTCTTCCTTACAAGAACTTAAAACAACAGTTAAACCAGTGATTGCCAATAAACCAAATAATAATTTTTTCATTTTCTAAGAGTATTTACCAAAAGTACTAAAATTAGTTGTGTAAATCATGTCATTAAATCAACGTTTACAACAGCTGAGTCAATCTTGTTAATCCTTGACCTTATTCATTCCCATTGCATGTAACATCCAGTTAGGTAGATGCTTCCCTGGTTTTTTGTTTTTTAGGTTGATGTACCATCCTAATTTTTTCATGACAGGAACCTTATGCGTTTCCACAAATTCAATGAGTGTTCCATCGAAATCTTCGATATATGAAAATCTTCCTCCAGCTTCTCCCATGTCGAAAGTGTTTGAGCTATCGACTGTAAATGGGTAGCCTTTAGATTCACATTCTTTTTGCAATTGATCCATTCCTTGAATGTCAAAACATAAATGAATAAACCCCCAATCTCCCCAATATCTGTTTTCGAATATTGGTCGACAATCTGTTCGGTCTAAGGTTTGAATCAATTCGATTTGAGTTGGACCAAGTAAACGTGCAAACGGTCCTCTTCTTGCTTCCTTGTGAGATAATAATACTCTTCGTACTTTTCCTTTTCCTTCAGGAAGTCCCGAAAGGTCATCAAAACTACCTGTTTCATCATACACAACAGTTTCGTAACCAAGGATGTCTTTATATAGGGCAATAGACTTATCAATATCACTCACTCCAATTAAAGTTCCAGCAACTCCTCCACAAAATGAAGGATGTTTTGTGTCTTTAAACCAACCCTTTCCTTCAACAATATTGAAGATGTTTCCGTTCGGATCTTCGCAGAAAAAAGAAAGTTCACCATTCGGGGCTTTTGAAAGTTCACCAAGGATTTTGGCGCCATTTTCTTTAAAATAGTCGTATGATTTAGCTACATCTCGGGATTTAATACGACAAGAATATAAACCATAGTCACCGAGTTTGATGTCAAATGTTGCTTTTTCCGTTCCTCTGGATGTGTATTGCCAGATTTCGAAACCACCACCGCCTTGCATACTTAAAGCTAAAGATGCTGTTCTTTTGTGTACTTCACCACCTGTATATTTTGTCATCAAAGGAGCTTCAGCAGCGTCTTCAAATACACGTACGTCAACACCGAAAAATTTACGATACCATTTCCAAATTTCTTGAACATCAGGAACGCCAATTCCCATTTGTTGAATACCACAGATGATTTTTTCCATTTTAATCTATTTTGAAAGGCAAATATAATACTAACTTATCGGATTGCTCTATCATTGAAAAGAACATATCCCAAACTAAATTGAAATGCTAGAGGCTTTTCTTGTTCAGGGAAGTAATTTAAGGTTGCACGTATTGGTCCGATAAAACTATGATAGATGATAGATGAGGATGCCATGTATGTCCTGCCTTCGAATAATGGAGAGATGCCTTGCGATCCATCATCATTTTTAATGATTTGGATAAATGGTTGATAAACATACCCATCAATTCGAATGTCAAATTTCTTAAATGCAGTGAAAACGGTATTGATTCCAAGTGCAGCAAATTGAGGTGAACGGTATTCTCTTAAAAAATAGGTTCTTGCATCAGGAACAAGATTAAACTCTGTAGTAGATAAAAGTGTAGAAGTGTAGTTAGCGAAAAGTGGATGTGTATTATATGCAATTTGCCCATGAAGGCCTAGGTGAAATACGGGTTTGTCAATTATGAAAGTTTGAAATTCAGCCCCAAGGTTTAACCAACTATGGAATTTTATTATGTCGTAAGGATTGATACTAGTAGATCCGGAAACACTATGTTCTCGACCGTTTATATACCTAATAGATGCTTTGAAATAGTGTCCGCTGGATGCAAATTGTTTTCTGTTTAAGGAGTTTTGAGTGACACTCCAGCTCGCTGATCCACCACTGAAGTTGGTAATATCTGTAGTGTCTTTGTTTGTGAAATTGTCGGATTGATAATAACTGTCTTCTAAATTAAACCACCTTCCATCTAATGTGCTTTTAATATTATTTCCAAATGGATGATTCACTTGAAGTCCAGCATACATCTCTTCTTGAACCAAAAATGAAGGAATTGCATCCTCAAAGAATGTTGCAAAACTTCGGAAGTAATCCCATCGATTAATAACGAAGTAAGCCGAGGTAGAAAATGGATAGACACGAGGTAATTCAACGGTAAACTTTGCTTTCCCCGAGCCATAAAATTTACCAAAATAGGAGGACAGCTCTGTTCTGGTGGCGATTTTTCCTATGGATTGGTATGACAAACCAATGTATCCTGTATTGACAGAACGCGATGAGAAATGGCCACCTACTTCTAAACGAATTTCTTTGGCTTTACTTACATATAGATCGAGATTGTACGTGCTGTCTTCTTTTAATTCTAAGGTCGGAAACATAAAGTCAATTTGGGGAGCTGAATGCAACCTGAAGTAACGTTTTTCCAATAAGCTTAAATCCAAAAGTTCCGATTTTTTCTTACGAATAATTGATCTGGATAAAGATTTTAGTTTTTTACTTGAATTATGTACACTCACAGAAGAAATTCGAAGTGGGGCTTCATTTTTATGAAACGCAAGTCTTTTCAGAGCAAGCTCCGCAGGATCTACACGTCGCGTTACATGAGATTTAATTGAGTCCATTTGTGCAATTGTGGTAGTGTAACCATCATTAATTGCCTGTTCTGCACTCGCAAAATCAAACGTAGAAACATCCGATTGTGGCTCGATCATATATCCTTCATTACATGGTAGCTCATAATTAGAATAAGACACAAGCATATTCGTCAACTGAGAGATGATGTCATCTTCATGTGGTAATGCAGCATTGTATGAGACGTTACTTCCGATGATGTAATCAGGATTAAAAGCTTCGTAAAGTACGTCGGCTGGGAAGTTATTGTACAAGCCTCCATCAAAAAGTAAAACACCATCTATTCGAATAGGTCGAAAATAAAAGGGGTAGGTCATAGAGGCTCTCACGGCTTCATTTAAATGACCATCCTTAAAGACCACACTTTCTTTTTTTGTAATATCTGAAGAAACACATCGAAAAGGAACAAAAAGACTGTCAAAATTATTCTGGTTTGAAGCAGATATTGTTCCGTACAGTCGCATCATTTCAAAATCAAGTAAAGTTGAGGATGTGAAATTGGTTGGTAATGATTTTTTTAGAATGCTATCCTTTGAAAAGGACATCCCAATCATGTTTGCATTTGCGTCTTGCTCTCTAAGTAAAAAATGTTGATCGGGGTTTACTTCTCCTGAAGCGACAACCTGAAATTGTTCACTTAAAACATATGCCTCAATTTGCTCTGGTGAATAACCGGCTGCATATAAACTGCCAACGAGCGCTCCAGCTGATGTCCCAGTAATATAATCAATAGGAATACCATTTTCTTCCAGTGCTTTTAAAACTCCAATATGAGCTAATCCAGTTGCTCCACCACCACTTAATACTACCCCAATTTTCTGTTGAGCATGCAAGTGGTTAGTTAGAATCAAACTAAAAAAGACGAGAAATAGCCGTATTGCCTTCAAATTTTGTTCTTTTGTACAAAAATAAGACATAATTTCCACCTTAAAGCATAAATCGTGAAAGATATAGAGGACAACAAAGCATTAACGATAACCTTAAAAACCATTTTTGGATTGGAAGAGGTTCTTGGAGAAGAGTTAGCAGAATTAGGATATACAAAGTACAAGGTTTTAAATCGTGCAGTTCAACTTGAAGGTACATGGAAGGATGTGTATTATTTGAATTTGCATTTACGATGTGCTATCTCGGTATTGGTTCAAATTGCTTCATTTCGAATACGGTCTGAAGATGATTTGTACAAAAAAGCAATGAAGATTGATTGGACAGGTTATTTTGATTTGGACAAGACGTTTGCTGTGAAGGGAGCTGTTTTTTCTGATTTATTTTCGCATACGCAATATCCTTTCCTGGTTGTTAAAGATGCAATTGCAGATACATTTCGAGATCGATATGACGAACGTCCTGATGTAAATATAAAATCACCTCAAGTTTTGTTTGATGTATATATTAACAGGAATGATGTAACCGTTTCAATGAATACCAGTGGTGCACCTTTGTTTCAGCGTGGCTACCGCGATGAAATTGGTGAAGCTCCTTTAAATGAAGTTGTAGCGGCGGGCTTAATAAGAATGTCAGGATGGGACAGGAAATCGCCGTTAATTGATGTCTTTTGTGGGTCAGGAACAATTTTAATTGAGGCAGCATTACTTGCTTCTGGAATTCCTTCGGTGATTGAGAGGCAGCATTTTGCTTTCAAGAACTTCGCTAATTATGATGCTGAGTTATGGCAAGGAATCCTGGATAATGCAACGAAGTATGTAAAAGAACTTCCGTGTGAAATTTATGGTTCGGATATGAGTGCTGAAATGGTGACAAAAGCAAGAAGAAACTTAGGGAGACTATCCATAGGTAGATTCGTAAAAACAAGTGTTGCTAGTTTTGATGAGGTGAAACAACCTGCAGAATCTGGGGTGATGATTTCAAATCCACCTTATGGTGAGCGAATGGGAGAGGAGATTGATGAAATGTATGAGCAGCTTGGAGATTGGATGAAGACAGAAATGAAAGGGTTTGAGTGTTGGGTTTTATCTTCAAATATGGAGGCATATAAACATCTTGGTTTAAGACCAGATCGAAAAGTGAAGTTGTTTAATGGAGATTTAGAATGTTCATTTAGAAAGTATTCTATTTATGCAGGTTCTAAGAAAGCGAAATTTCAAAACGAAGAATAGATTAAAATGTAAGGCATAAAAAAAGGGAGCTTAATTTAAGCTCCCTTTTTTTATGATAATCAATTATCTTTTTTCAACTGCAACGTAATCTCTTTTTGTCTCTCCAGTATAAATCTGGCGAGGTCTTCCGATTGGTTCGTTGTTTTCAATCATTTCTTTCCATTGAGCAATCCAACCTGGTAAACGTCCAATAGCAAACATTACAGTAAACATTTCTGTAGGGATGTTAATTGCTTTATAGATGATTCCAGAGTAGAAGTCAACATTAGGGTATAAGTTTCTTGCTTTGAAGTATTCATCCTCCAATGCTACTTTTTCTAATTTCTTAGCAATTTCTAATAAAGGATCATTAACACCTAATTTTACAAGAACCTCATCACAAGCTTTCTTAATAATAGTTGCTCTAGGGTCAAAGTTTTTATAAACTCTATGACCGAATCCCATTAAACGGAATGGATCATTTTTGTCTTTTGCTTTAGCAACCCATTTATCAACATCTCCACCGTCATTTGCAATTTGCTCTAACATTTCAATTACAGCCTGGTTTGCACCTCCGTGAAGTGGTCCCCACAATGCAGAAATACCTGCAGAGATAGAAGCGTAAAGGTTCGCATGCGAAGAACCAACGATTCTTACCGTTGATGTTGAGCAGTTTTGCTCGTGATCAGCATGTAAGATTAATAATTTGTTCAATGCAGAAACAATTACTGGATCCATTTCATAATCAGATGTTGGCATTGCGAACATCATGTGAAGGAAATTTTCACAATAATCAAAGTTATTATTTGGGTACATAAAAGGATGACGCATTGCATTCTTGTAAGACCATGCAGCCAAAGTAGGTAATTTGGCGATTAATCTATGTATCGTAAGATCCTTTGCTTCTGTAGCTCTGTTTGGATCCAAAGATTCAGGATAAAATGTCGATAACGAACATACCATTGATGCTAAAACTCCCATTGGGTGAGCTTTTGCTGGGTATGCCTCAAAGAATTGCTTCATGTCTTCATGAACCAATGTGTGATTAGTAATGCTTTCTTGAAAGCTTTCCAATTGCGTTTTAGTCGGTAATTCACCGTAAATAATTAGAAAAGAGACTTCTAAGAAACTGGCATTATCAGCAAGTTGCTCAATTGGATAACCTCTGTAATGAAGAATACCATTTTCACCATCAAGGTAAGTAATAGCACTTTTCGTACTTCCAGTGTTTTTAAATCCTGGGTCCAAAGTAATATATCCTTCAGTCGCACCACGAAGTTTACTGATGTCGATTCCTTTTTCGTTTTCAGTACCCTCAATTACAGGCAATTCATATAATTTCCCGTCTAATTCTAATTTAGCAATTTCACTCATTTGTTTCCCTAATCTAAAATGATTTTAATATTCAACGGCCTAAGATAACACAAGAAACGATATCTATCAAGACCTTTTTATTATATTTTTTCAAATAAATTTTCTAAAGGTTTTTTAAGGTGTATTCAAACATCATGTTGAACAGGTGGTTTCGCGTGTTTCCACCGTATATTCCATGGTTTTTGTTTGGATAAATAAACAGGTCAAATTGTTTGTCTGCTGCAACCAACGCGTTTATCATTTCCATTGTATTTTGATAATGAACATTGTCATCACCTGAACCATGAATTAATAAATACTTTCCTTTCAATTGATCAACAAAATTAATTGGTGAATTTGAATCGTAACCATTTTCATTTTCTTGGGGAGTTCTCATAAAACGCTCTGTGTAAATGTTGTCGTAATATCTCCAGTTGGTTACAGGGGCAACAGCAATTCCCATTTTGAAAACATCAGCACCTTTTGTCATAGCTAAGGAAGTCATGAATCCTCCGTAACTCCATCCCATAATACCTATTCTAGAAGCGTCTATGTAATCAAACTCTTGTAGTTCTTTTGCTACTGCAATAAAATCTTCTGTTTCTAATTTTCCGAGCTGTAAATAAGTTGATTTTTTAAATTTTTCACCCCTGTACATTGTTCCCCTTGGGTCAACAGAGACTACAATGTAGCCGTTTTCAGCAAGTAATTGATGGTACATGTAATTTACGCTTCCCCATGAGTCTGAAACCATGTTCGAACCTGGCCCACCATATATATTAATATAGACAGGGTATTTTTTTGCTGGGTCAAAATTGGCCGGTTTAATAATCCAACCGTTTAGTTCTTGTTCAGCACCTTTGAATTTTAGAAAAGTTTTTTCTCCAAGGTTGTATTTTGATAAGCGTTGTTTTAAAGCGCTGTTATCTTCTAGTGTCGTAAGTTCCTTTCCTTTATTGTTGCATAATGTATACACAGGAGGGGTGTTTGCATTTGAGTATGTCTTTATGAAATAATTCATTCCATTAGAGAATTCAGCGTCATTTGATCCTGTTTCTGAACTGATCGAAGTTTTCTTTTTCCCTGTTATTCCAATCTTATAAATTCCTTTGTGAATTGCACCTGCTTCTGCGGATGTAAAATAGATCGTTGTATTCTTGTCATCAACACCTAAGAATTCAATAACATCCCAATTTCCCTTTGTTATTTGTGTAGATGACCCGTCAAAGCATAACTTGTAAATGTGATTAAACCCATCTTTTTCACTCGTTCTTAATATGGATTTACCATCATTTAATATTAATAGGTTATTATCAATTTCCACATAGCTATCCGACTTTTCTTCAAAAAACACTTTGGATTTCGTTATGGTAGAATTGGAAGGTGTGACTAAATGGTATTTTAAATGGTTTTGATGCCTGTTCAGTGTTTGTATAATGAGTTGATTGTCAGAATTAGACCATTTTAATCTTGGGATATATTCGTATTCGCCTAAGTCAATCTTTGAAGTAGCTTTTGTTGATAGGTTGTAAATCATGGCAGAGACCTTTGAATTATCTTCTCCGGCCTTTGGGTATTTAAATGTATAGAGGTCTGGATATAATTCGTTGTAGTAAGTCATGTTGAACTCTTTCACATTCGACTCATCAAACCTTAAAAATGCAATATTTGCTCCATCAGGTGACCAACCATATGCTTTTGTTATTGCGAACTCTTCTTCGTAAACCCAATCCGTGGTTCCGTTGATAATTTTGTTTTTTGAACCATCGTGAGTGATTTGAGAGACTGTTCCATTGTCAAGGTCCTTTACGAATAGGTTATTCTTATAAATATAGGAGACTTTAGTTCCATCTGGAGAATATTCAGCTAAAGTTTGTGGACTGTGTGTGTCATCAAGAGATTGTAATTTACCTGTTTTTAAATCGAGTAAGTAATAAACGGCAGAATAACTACGTCTATAAATGCTTTCAGTTTGTGTTGTAATTAATACTTTTGTTTCGTCTGAATTGAAGAAATAATCATCCATGTTAATACTGCTTCCGTCGATCTGGAGCATGTCCGGTGAAACGATAACCTCACCCTTTCCTTCGTAATTAGAAAAGGCATGTTTTGTGATAGACTTTCCGGAGATTCCCTTCGTGATTTTACTGAAGTAATTCCCGTCGTTCATAGACCTGAATCCATTTACTGAAGATCCAAAGAACTCATAGTTTTTCCAGATTTTCTCGACGCTTAGGTTCTGAGCTGAAGTGAAACTTGCAACCAGTATGGTCAATGTTAGAATTGTTAGGCTTTTGAAGATGTTTTTCATGTTATCTGTATTAATGTGACTAAATTAACGAAATGTTTATGATTTCATATCTGCGTGTTCGTTAAAAAGTTTAACGCTTTGTTGATAAATTCGTAATGTTGGTTAAGTCAAAATGTCTTATTTTTGTGATGTGTTTCTGATATGTTCACCTTGAGGCTAATTTCTGCTGAAACCATATCGGAGAAAAAACAGAGCGAAGAATGATTTAAATATGTACAACAGATTGCTCATGCCATCAGGCTTATTGCAAAGGTTCACAGTTTCTTGTGAAACCAACTTGTATGTACTTTCCTTCGTCCCTACTATAGCAAAATCTTTACCAAACAAATAAAAAACAAATTCTTATGAAAAGAACATTACTTGTATTAAGTACAATTTTGAGCTCAATGACATTCGCTCAGGACTGTTCAGATTTATTTATCTCGGAGTACGCCGAAGGTTGGAGTAACAATAAAGCATTGGAAATTTATAACCCAACAAGCGCAACAATTGATTTAAGTCAGTATATGGTTATTCGTTATTCTAATGGTGCGACAAGTGCCACTGCTGCGAATGCTGTTCAATTGACGGGAACGGTAGCGGCATATGATGTGCACGTAGCTGTATTAGAAAAATTAGACCCAGCAGGAACAGGTCAGGAAGCTCCAATTTGGGATTCTTTACAAGTTAGAGCGGATGCATATTACTGTGCAGATTACAACACTTCTAACGCGTTTTACTTTAATGGAAATGATGCTGTTGTTTTAGCTATGGGAACAACAACGGATATTCAAAATGCAACTTTAGTTGACGTTTTTGGTAAAATTGGAGAGGATCCAGGTACTGGATGGACTGCAGATTTCCCATATGTTGGGGCAGGTGCAGAGGTTACTATTGATCATTCTATGATTCGTAAATCTTCAATTTTGAAAGGTGAAACAAACCCAACGATTTCTTACTTTGATCCATTGTTAGAGTATGATTCAATTCCTGCGGTTGTTGATATCGCTGGACAAACTTACGGGAATTGGTTTTCTTTAGGAACACATGACTGTGGATGTAACCCATTAGCAGTTGACGAAATTTCACAAGAGAAAGTAGCTGTTTTTCCAAATCCATCAAACGGTGAGTTTTATGTAAATGGAGCTTCTAACTTTGCAACGATTGTAGTAGTGAATTCTTTAGGACAACAAGTAGCGTCTATTGCAAACAACTCGAACGCTCTAGTATCGATCGATTTGAAAGAAAACAGAGGTGTTTACTTTGTGAAACTTACAGATAACGCAGGAAACACGATTACTAAAAGAGTAATCATTAAATAATTTAGATTATTATTCTAAAAGAGGTCGATTTTTTCGGCCTCTTTTTTTGAAATGACTTCGATGAAAACTATTTTCTCTATTCTAATTTTAATGACTTCATGGGTTTCCATGAGTCAAACTTCAACTGTAACAGGTACCGTAACTGATAATGTTGCAAAACAACCGGTAGTAGGAGCAAAAATCATCTTCTCTGAATCGCATAAAGCATATTCAGATTATGACGGAAACTATGTTATTAACAATGTTCCTTTTGGAGAATATGATGTAGTGATTACTATGTTGTCCTTTGACACGGTACGATTAAAAGTTAATGTTAATAGTGAGAATTTTGACATGCCTTTCATTTTAGGAGGTAGTCAAGAAATTGAAGAGGTTAATGTAATTGGAAACTTAGCACAGGATAGAAAAACTCCTGTTGCCGTTTCAACTATCGGAACGAGAGAAATTAATGAAGAGCTAGGTTCTCAAGATTTACCAATGATTTTAAATTCAAAACCCGGTGTACACGCTACACAGCAAGGTGGTGGAGATGGTGATGCACGAATTACTATTCGTGGATTTGACCAACGAAATGTTGGTGTTATGATTGACGGAGTTCCTGTCAATGATATGGAAAATGGTGCTGTTTATTGGTCAAACTGGTTTGGTTTAGATGCAATAACACAGCAAATTCAAGTTCAAAGAGGACTTGGTGCTACGAAATTAGCAATGCCTTCAGTTGGAGGTACAATGAATATCCTTACCCAAAATACAGGTGGGGAAAGAGAAATTAAAGTAAGACAAGAATACGGTTCTGGAACATTCCTAAGAACATCATTGTCTTATAAATCTGGTACTTTGAAAAATGGATGGGGTGTATTATTCTCTGGTTCTTACAAGCAAGGTAACGGATGGGTAGATGGATTAAGTACTCAAGGGGCTTTTTACTACCTGAAAATTCAAAAGAAAATTAAAAAACACGTGATTTCATTGAGCGGTTTTGGTGCTCCTCAGCAACACGGTCAACGTTCATATAATCAACAAATCGAATATTGGGATTCATCTTATGCTGCCAACCTTGGCGTTACTGATTTTGATACTGCTGCAATAAATTATGGTGCGCGTCACAATGAACATTGGGGATATTATACAAATGAGAACGGAGAAAGAGTAGTCAAGAATGAAAGACGAAATTTTTACCACAAACCTCAAATAACACTTAAAGATTTTTGGAAGGTTAATGATAAATTATCTTGGTCAAATATGGCTTATGTTTCTATCGGTCGTGGTGGTGGAGAACGTTACTTCGGTTCGTCTTCAACTATACTTTACGACGATGAAGGGCAGGTTGATTGGGATCAAATTGTGTATAATAATCAATGGAAAACATTTTTTGGGACAACAACATCAACAGCCGAGAGTAAGTATGATGATGAATTGTTAAAGTCTTCTCAAGTACTTTCTGCTTCTGTTAATAACCATATGTGGTTGGGTGCTTTATCTCAGTTTGATTATAAAGTGAATGACAAGTGGAACGTAGCAGGTGGATTGGATTACAGATACTATAAAGGAACGCATTACACTGAAATAACGGATTTGTTAGGTGGAGATTATTTTATCAATTCAGCAAACAAAAATGCGACGGAAGTGAAGCTGAAAGTTGGAGATAAAATTGCTCGATATGATTACCAAAACGATCGTGCTGGTTTTGTTCAATGGGCTGGTGCTTTCGGTCAAGCTGAATATTCTCATGGAAGATGGACAGCATTCATTAATCTTTCTGGTGTTTCGAACGGATATCGTGGAGAAGATTACTTCAAAAAGAAAACAATGCAAGTGGGTGATTCTTTAATCGAAATAGGAACACACATTGTGAGCATAGATGGTAAACTGAATTACGTTTCTGATACAGTAACATTAGGTGGTGTAGATTATACAACTGCTTCTGAAGGCTTAGAAACTTCTAACACAGGTTGGAAATGGTTATTTGGTGGAACGGTTAAGGCAGGTGCCAATTTCAATGTTACTGAGAAGTCAAACATTTTCTTAAACTTAGGATACCTGAGTAGAACTCCACAATATAGCAACGTTGTTGATAATAATACGAATGAGTTCTTTGAGGAAATCTTAAACGAAAATATTTATGCTTTTGAATTAGGTTACGGGTTTAGAAGTAAAAAAGTAAGTGTGAATGTGAACGGATACTACACATACTGGCAGAATAAACCATTTCCTTATGGAGTGAGTATCCCAGATCCTCAAGATCCAACAGAGTTTCTTACTGCAAACGTAAATGGAATGGACGCTCTTCATATGGGGGCTGAAGTGGATGCATCTTATAGAATTACTAAAAAACTATCTGTGGAAGGTATGATTAGTTATGGTGACTGGACTTGGCAATCTACTGAAACAGTGGATGTCTTAGGTACAGAATTCGAATTTGATGCAAGAGGAGTGCACGTTGGTGATGCTGCCCAATCTACATATGCTGCAAGCATTAGATATGCGTTTGTTAAAAATGGATATGTAAAAGTGAAGTATTCTTACTTCGATCGTTATTATAGTGATTTTGATCCGTTCAGTTTGTCTGGAGCAAATGGAGGAACAGAGTCGTGGGAAATCCCTTCTTATGGATTAATGAGTATTCATGCTGGTTACCGTTTGAAATTTGAAAAAAGCAGCTTGAATTTTAGAGCAAACGTGTTTAATGTATTGAACTCATTCTATATTTCTGATGCAAGAACAAATCAATTCGGTACTGATTTTAGTGCGAATTCAGCGGGTGTTTTCGTTGGACAAGGATTAACATTCAATGCTTCAGTTGGATTTGAATTTTAAAAACTAAAAAAATTACTTCGGCCAAATGTTGGAGGTATAAACAAAAACAAACAAAATGAAAAAAGTATTATTAATGTTTTCTGTAATTGCGGCGTCTTTATCGACTTCTGCTCAAACAGATATCGCAGATGCACGTACTTATGGTATTGGGCAAACACTTACCGTTTCTGGAATTGCATTGAATGGTTCTGAATTAGGGAGTATTCGCTACATGCAAGATGGATCGGCTGGGATTGCCGCTTATGGTAACTCACTTTCTGGCGTAAATAGATACGATTCTATTTCGGTTACTGGAACAATGGAAGATTTTTCAGGATTGGCTGAGGTCGGAACGATTACAAATGTAGTAAACCATGGTCCTGCTGTAATTATTCCAACACCATTACAAATTCCTTTTTCTTCTGCAAATGAAACATTGGAATCTCAATTGGTCGAGTTCCAAAACGTAACCTTTGTAAACCCAACTACTTTTGCGTCAGGTAATAGTACAGTTCAGGTTACAGATGGTTCTACCAATTTTGATGTACGTATCAATGGTACTACAAATATTGCAGGTACTGCTATGCCTACAGGTCCAGTAACGATTACAGGAATGGTTGGACAATACAACACGAACTATCAACTTGTTCCTCGTGACTTGAACGATATCGTTCCTTATGTAGCGCCTGCTTTTGAGATAAATGTTTTAGTTGAAGGTACAACCGTACTTAATAACGGAACTTACTTCGTAGGGAATTCTTCAACAATAAACGTTACAATCGAGAATTTGGGTTCTACTGATTTGAACATTACGGGATACACGATGACAGGTGCTGATGCAGCGGATTTTACTTCAACAATTGCTGCAGGTACAATCGCTGGATCTTCAGATCAAGCTTATACAATTAGCTACACGCCTTCTGGTGTTGGTTCACATTTTGCGACTATCGAAATTGGTTCTAACGATGCAGATGAAAATCCATATATCATCAATTTAGAAGGTGTAGGAACGGATAACTTGGCAACAGAACCTACGATGAATCCTTCTGGTTTAACTTTTCCTTTATTAGAAGCTTACACTCTTGGTGGACAATATAATGCAGGGACTGGTGCTTCGAAGTACTTAGTGCTTTGGAAAAATGGTTCAGCAATTACTGGTGTTCCAGTTGACGGGACTTCTTATATGAGAGGTGATGTTGTTGGTGATGCAAATGTTGCATATGTTGGAGCAGGGACTTCTTTTACGCCTAGAGGAATTATCGCAAATCAAGATTATTACTTCGCTGTATATGCATTTAATGGTTCTGGTGGTTTTGAAAATTATTTAACAACTAACCCGGCAACAGGAAGTACAACTTCTCTAGGAGAGGATATTGGAACGTATTACAATGGAGTTTCTTCAGCTTCACCTTCATTTGTCTCTGATTTGTCTAATTTGATTAATCCACATACTTCGGTGACATACTTTATGTACAAGCAAACGATGATGACGCAATTCGAAATTAAAGATACCACAAACGGTCAGTCTTATGTTACATGCGCATTGTCTGGAGAGAGAATGGTTTTTGATGACCCTTTCGATTGGACGGCAACTGGATATAGTAGAGAACATACATTTGCACATTCATGGATGACTTCATGGCCAGCGGATAATCCAGAACAGCCTGAATATAACGATCAACATAACTTATATCCAGCTAACTTAGCGAATGCAAATTCACCACGTAGTAATCTTCCTTTAGGTGAGATTGATGGTAATGTAGTGTTTAACTATTTAGGAGGAAGTGTTGGTATGATGGGATCACAAATGGTTTATGAGCCAAGAGAGAGTCACAAAGGAAATGCGGCTCGTGCAATAATGTATACTGCAATTGCCTATGGTTTCAATTTGAATGGTGATTTGGATTC
>Ga0193954_1000432_pt1 | contig 24258 bp, 31 predicted proteins | sample BB_5_MG_FD_140340 | JGI IMG/M metagenome (GOLD analysis project Ga0193954, IMG submission 140340) | Microbial mat bacterial communities from the Broadkill River, Lewes, Delaware, United States - BB_5_MG | ecosystem: Environmental > Aquatic > Freshwater > River > Microbial mats | place: USA...
AAATTTATCGTACATAAACTCTTCTTTTCTACTCCAAACTAATTGTACCGGTTTTTTACAACTTTTTGCAATTAAAGCAGCTTCAATAGCTTGTTGATTGTATATTTTTCCACCAAAACCACCGCCTAAAAATATTTGTTTAACGTGCACATTTTCTTTCGGAATTTCAAGTGCTTTTGCTAATTGATCTTGTGTTCCAAAAGGAGTTTGGGTTGAAGTCCAAATAGTTAATTTATCATCTTCAAAATAACAAGTTGCGGTATGGGTTTCCATTGGTGCGTGGGCTTTATAACCGTCTTGATATTGGGCTTTTAAAATAGTTTTAGAGTTGATTTTCCCAACTTCGAGAGAACCTTCTTCTTCAAAAATATCATTATTAGAAATATTGTCTTCTAAATAGTTAAAAATAGTTTCATTATCCATTTTTTGCTCAGGAGCGTCCCAAGAAACTTTTACTTTTCTAGCTGCTTTTGATGATACTTCTGGATCTAAATGTACTACAGCAACCAAATCACCAACATTTATCAATTCAACTCCAAAAAAATTATCTAATTGAGAAGCATCAACTGCTACTTTTTTTGAACCCACAATCTTAGGTCGTACAACTGTTGCATATACCATTCCTGATAGTTTGACATCTCCAGAATACTGGGCTGTACCAGTAACTTTTGCAATAGCATCTGTACTAATTATCGGTTTTCCAATTAACTTAAATTCACTTGACTTTTTAATAGCAGGTTTTGTTTCTAGATTTTTTACAATCTTTTTACCTTTAGTTAATTGAGCATACGTTGTTTTATTTGAAGGATTCTCCGCTTCATAAATTAGTCCGTTTTTGAGTTTTAAATTAGCTTCTGAAATTCCTAATTTTATTGCAGCTAAACCAACTAAAATTTCACGAGCTTCTGCAGCTGCTGCTCTTAATACAGGATCTGCAAAACGGGTTGTTAAAGAACCCCAAGTACCCGCATCATATGGACATAATTCTGTATCTCCCATAACCATATCCACCATATTAATAGGAACCTCAAGTTCATCAGCAACTACTTGTGCTAAGGAAGTTATAATTCCTTGACCCATTTCAATTTTACCTGTATAACAATTTATACGTCCGTCTTCTTTTACACGAATGTAAGCATTGAAATTTAATGCATCGTCTGATTTATTTTGTCCCCAACCTTCTAACAACGATAGTTTTCCTAAACAGAAAACCACAATAATTCCTCCACCTAATTTTTTTAAGAAATCTCTTCTATCTAAAGAAATAGGTTCGTTTACATCGCTAAAATAGAGTTCATCAATTTTATCTGGTTTCATAATTATAGTGTTTTAGATAGTTGTTTTGATGCTTTTTCAATTGCTTCTATAATTCTTCCATATGAACCACAACGACATAAATTAGCATCCATTGCGCTAATTATTTCTTCTCGTGTAGGATTCGGGTTTTGTAATAATAGTCCGTAAGCATTCATTATCATTCCTGGTGTACAAAAACCACATTGTAACGCATCTGTTGTTACAAAAGCTTCTTGTATTGGGTGTAAATTATTACTGGTTCCAATGCCTTCAATTGTAATTACTTCTTTATTAGCTATATCTTCAATAGATATCATACAAGATCGCGTTACTTCATTGTTTACTAGAACAGTACAAGAGCCACAATCTCCCAATCCACATCCGTATTTAGTACCTGTTTTATCTAAATAAGTTCTAATTACTGTTAATAAAGATTCAGCTCCCTGAACCTCAACTGTTACACTTTTATTATTTAATTTAAAATTAATAGATTGTTTCATTGTATACCTTTTAAATCCATTTTAATTAACTTTTAAAGTTAGTTATTATTAAAATCTCATCCAATACCAAATTCTAATTTTAAGTGATTATAAATAGTTTAAAAACACAGTTTAAAAATTTTTACTACTAGGTGTAACGTTTCCAGTATTTTCATTACAAATAGATACAATAAGTTTTGAATTCAATTTTAAAACATTGTATCTTTAGATATTATATTAATCTTTAAAATTTTAAAAATGGTTGGAACGTATATTTTTATTTTTATTCTTGTTGTTATTGTTGCAACAGGTTTATTTACAGTTAAACAACAAACAAATGCAGTTATTGAACGCTTTGGAAAGTTCCAAAGTATTAGAGGTGCAGGTTTACAACTTAAAATTCCAATTGTTGATAAAGTTGCTGGACGTGTAAGTCTACGAGTTCAACAATTAGATGTAATTGTTGAAACAAAAACAAAAGATGATGTTTTTGTTCATTTAAAAATATCTGTACAATTTTTAATACGAAAAAATCATGTGTACGATGCTTTTTACAAACTTCAAAATCCACATGAGCAAATAACAGCCTTTATTTTTGATGTTGTGCGTGCAGAAGTACCAAAAATGATATTAGATGATGTATTTGAAAAGAAAGAAGAAATTGCTTTAGCTATTCAACGAGATTTAAAAGAAGCAATGTTAGAGTATGGTTACGATATTATTAAAGCTTTAGTTACAGATATTGATCCAGATGAAAAGGTAAAAATAGCGATGAACCGTATTAATGCTGCTGATAGAGAAAAAATTGCTGCTCAACACGAAGGTGATGCACAACGTATTTTAATTGTAGAACGTGCAAAAGCAGAAGCTGAAAGTAAGCGTTTACAAGGTAAAGGTATTGCAGACCAACGTAGAGAAATTGCTCGTGGTTTAGAAGAAAGTGTTGATGTTTTAAACAGAGCAGGGATTAACAGCCAAGAAGCTTCTGCCCTAATTGTAATTACACAACATTATGATACGCTTCAAAGTATTGGATCTGATACAAAATCAAATTTAATTTTGTTACCAAATAATCCGAACGCTGCAAGTAATATGTTAAACGATATGGTCACAAGTTTAGTAGCGGCTAATAAAATTCAAGAATCATCACACGAAGAAATTAAAAAACCTAAAAAATAAAAATGATTTTAACTACAACAAATACCGTTGAAACACACCCAGTAAAAGACTATTTAGGAATTGTTTCTGGAGAAACCATTATAGGTGCTAATATTTTTAAAGACTTTTTTGCAGGTATTAGAGATATTGTTGGTGGAAGATCTGGTTCTTATGAAAAAGTACTAAGAGAAGCTAAAGAAACCGCCTTAAAAGAAATGGAAGAACAAGCTTATAAATTAGGTGCGACTGCTGTAATTGGTATTGATTTAGATTACGAAACTGTTGGAAAAAATGGCGGAATGTTAATGGTAACTGCTTCTGGTACTGCTGTAAAAATTTAATTAAAAATACTATTAAACCAAAAAACCTGTACAAATTGTACAGGTTTTTTAAAATTGTAACATAAGTTTATAAATTACTTTTTCTCTTCTACTTTTTTATTTTTTTCTTCTTCCCCATCTTCTTCTTGTGTAGCTTTTTTAAATTCTTTAATTCCACCACCTAAACCTTTCATTAGTTCTGGTATTTTTTTACCACCAAAAAGTAATAAAACTAAAACAACAATAACAGCAATTTGCCAAGGTCCAACCATTCCTAAAAATATATTTAATGCATTCATAATTTTAATTTTGAATTACAAAGATAGTAATAAATTCAAAACCTAACTTTATTATAGTTTAGTTTTAGTTTTTATCTTTAATTACACCACCAATAACTTTTTTAGTTTTTAATACTTCTGGATTTCCTTTGTAGTAAATATTACCACCAAAACGCACTTTAGCATCTAAAATTTCGCTTGTATTAACTTCTACATTTGCTCCAGAAGCCGATGTAATTATTGCTTGTTTACTTTGCAATTCAAATGCTTCATAAATACCTCCTGTTGTTGCTTCAACATTTTGATTTTCAGTACTACCTGTTAATTCTATGATACCTCCAGAAACTGCTTTTACAGTTAAATGTTTTGTTTTAACTGCTAAATAAATTTTAGCCCCTTCTTGTACTTTAACTTCAATATGTTGCTGATTTATTGTAGCATCAGAAAAAATTGTACCTCCTTCATTAGCATCTAAAACATCTAAATTTTTAGTGTAAAACAAAACAATTTTTACATCTTCAGCAGTAAAACTATCTGGAAAATGTAACCTAATTTTAAGAACTCCATCTACATTTTTTATGGATACATCTTTAGATTGTGATCCTGTAATTTCAACTTTTGCAGTTTTTGCTTGTTGTAATTCTACGGTTAAACCATTATATACTTTTAAGGTATGAAAATCTCCTAATTTAATAGTAATGTTTTCTTGTGCAAAAGAAATTGTACTTATAAACACAAGTAATAATGTTAATTTTTTCATGAATCTATTATTTTAATTAAAATGCATGTAAATGAAACTAAATATTTTTATAATTTCAAATACAATTTTATTAGTAGTTTATTTTTTAGTCAGTTTATAATTTAACGAACTTTGTATTTGATTACCATCAATATCTAGTTGTTCAACATAACCAATTCCAATTTTATAAATTGAAGGAGCCTGTTTTATAGAAAGTATTAGTTTTTTATTTTCAACTTTAAATGTTCCTTTTTCTATAAAAGGTTTTTCATCTCCTTTTCCATTATAAATACTTTCTATTACAAATGTATTATCCCTATTTAATGTTAGTTTTTTAAGTATACCAGTGCAGTCGGCACAAGGAATTGTACCAATATAAGTTCCAAAAATTAACTCATTATCTTCTAAACTATTTGATTTTATCTCAATTGTTTCTATAGAATTTTTTGTTTTCTTTTGATGCTCGCTACAAGAAATTAAGATGCATACTGTTAAAATTGTGATTGTTAAAATTTTTTTTATCATTTTTTTAAAATTATACTACATTAACAATCTAAATAAACAATAATTGTGCCTTTTAAGTTAATTATTTACTAATCTTATCTAATAAAGTAAAATCTAAGTGTTTTCGTTCTAAATCGGTATGTTTTACTTTTATTAAAACATGGTCGCCAAGTTGGTATAAATTTTTAGTTGATTGCCCAACTAAAGCGTATTGTTTTTCATCATATAAATAATAATCGTCCTTTATTTCACGAATTCTCACCATTCCTTCACATTTATTTTCTAAAATTTCTACATAAATTCCCCATTCGGTTACACCAGAAATTACACCTTCAAACTCTTGATCTTTATGATCTTCCATATATTTCACCTGCATATATTTTATGGAATCACGTTCTGCTTTTGAAGCTAAATATTCTTGTTCAGATGCATGTTTACATTTTTCTTCATACCCTTCTGCTTTTGGAGATTTTCCACCTTCTAAATAGTTTTGTAACAATCTATGTGTCATCACATCTGGATAACGACGAATTGGTGATGTAAAATGGCTGTAATAATCAAATGCTAAACCATAATGTCCAATATTATCTGTAGTATAAACCGCTTTACTCATAGAACGTACAGCTAAGGTTTCAATAAGATTTGCTTCACCTTTACCATGTACATCTTGCAATAATTGATTTATTGAAGAAGAAGTTGTTTTCTTATTTTTTAAGTCTATTTTATTTTTATAACCAAACTTACTTACAATGGTTTGAAGCGACATTAATTTATCTTCATCTGGTTCGTCATGAACTCTATAAATAAACGTATTTTTACTTGGAACCCCTTTTTTTATTCCAATAAATTCTGCCACTTTACGGTTAGCTAACAACATAAATTCTTCAATTAGTTTATTAGCATCTTTAGATTCTTTAAAGAACACACCTATTGGCTCTGCTTTTTCATTTAAATTAAATTTAACCTCTACTCTATCAAAAGTAATTGCGCCTTGCTGTAAACGCTTTTTTCTAATTTTTTTAGCAAGTTTATTTAAAGTTAAAACAGCGGTGACAATTTCTGGTTGAACTGTGTATGCTTCACCTGTTATTGAAATTTCTTTAGGAATAATGTTATTTTCTGTTTCAATAATTTCTTGAGCTTCTTCATATGCAAAACGCTGATCAGAATAGGTTATAGTTCTACCAAACCATTCTTTTAATACATGTCCTTTTTCATTCATTTCAAAAACAGCAGAAAAGGTTAATTTTTCTTCGTTTGGACGTAAAGAACATACACCATTTGATAAAACTTCTGGTAACATTGGCACTACTCTATCTACTAAATAAACAGAGGTTGCTCTATGGTACGCTTCATCTTCTAAAATTGTATTTTCTTGCACATAATGTGAAACATCTGCAATATGAATTCCTATTTCATAGTTGCCATTTTCTAATATTTTAAAAGACAAGGCATCATCAAAATCTTTTGCATCTTTTGGATCTATGGTAAAGGTTAAATCTTTACGCATATCTCTACGTTTTTTTATTTCCTGTTCAGTTATTTCAAAAGAAATTTTTTCTGCTTCAGCTTCTACATTATCTGGAAATTTATAAGGTAAACCATATTCTAAAAGTATAGAATGAATTTCTGTTTCGTGATCTCCAGGCATTCCTAAAATTTCTAATACTTCTCCAAACGGATTTTTAGAGTTTCCAGGCCAATCGGTCATTTTTGCTAATACCTTTACACCATCTTCAGCTCCTTTTAATTTATTTTTTGGAATAAATAAATCCGCATACATTTTAGGATCATCTGCAACTAAAAAACCAAAGTTTTTGTTTAATTGTAAAACACCTACAAATTCGGTTTTTGCGCGTTTTATAATTTCAACAACATCACCTTCCTCCTTTTTACTATTTCTACGATTGTATAAATAAATTTTAACGGTATCTTTATCTAAAGCTCTATTTAAATTTCTTGCAGGTATGTAGATATCGTGCTCTAATTCATCGCAAATAAAATATGCATTTCCATTTGTGGTTGCATCTAAAATACCTGTATAATATTTATCTTTTGGAACAACTTTAAATTTTCCTCTTTCAACTTCTTCAACTTTTTGTTGTCCTTTTAATTCTTCTAATTTTTGAATTATTTGATTGCGTCCATTAGCATCTATAATATCTAATTTAGCAGCAATTTGTTTGTAATTTAAAGATTTTCCTTCGGTATTTAAAAGTTGTAATATTTTCCTAGTTAAATCCTTGATAATGTTTCCTTTCTTTTTGTAATTCGATTTTCTTTTCGACATTTATTTTTATTTAATTGATATCAAAAGTACAAATAATTATACTTGAATTAAGTTAATAATAAGTTATATAAATAACAATTTGTATTTTGGTACGCTTTTAAATTTTTTAAATGGGTACAAATTGGTTTGTTATTGTAAATCCTACTTCAGGTAACGGAGCTTCTAAAAAGAAATGGCCTTTAATTTTTAATAAATTAAAACAACAGCAATTTAATTTTGAATTTGCTTTAACAACTCATAAATACCATGCCGAAACTTTAGTACAAAATGCAATTAATAAAGGTTTTAAAAAATTTATTAGTGTTGGTGGAGATGGTACTTTACATGCAATTGTAAATGGAATTTTAAGTTTAAATACTAAAAATAATTCAACTTTATTCAATTACTTATCAGAAATTAAAATAGGAATTATACCTATTGGAACTGGAAACGATTGGGTTAAAACTTATAATATTTCTAAAGATTACATAAAAGCTATTGAAATAATAAAAACCGAATATACTGTACAACAAGATATTGGAAAAATTAGTTTAATTGCTAAAAATCAGATTGTTTACTTTAATAATTTAGCTGGAATTGGCTTTGATGGTTTTGTTGTTAATAAAGTTCATAAGTTTAAAAATTTAGGTTCTTTTGCTTATTTATCTGGTGCTTTAGTAAGTTTATTTAGTTATAAAAAACCATTGCTAGAAATAACATTTAACAAAACTGTAATTAAAAGTAAGACATTATTATTATTTATTGGAATTTGTAAATTTTGTGGAGGAGGAATGCAGTTAACTAAAAATCCAAATCCTACAGATGGGCTTTTTGATATTTCATTTGTAAAAAATATTAGTTTATTTCAAATATTAACAAACATTTCAGGTTTATTTAATGGGAAAATTACTGAACATAAAATTGTAGAAAATTATAAAAGTAATAAGCTACAAATTAGGGTTATAGATACTAATGAAACCTATATACAAGCTGATGGAGAATTGATTGGGTCTGGAGATTTTAATGTAGAAATACTTCCAAAAAAGCTGAATTTTATAGTCTCTAAAAATTAAAAGTTAAAATTTTCTTAATTTTTTTGTAACAATTGCTAAGTTATTACGTCTTTATTTATGTAGAACAAATTATAAATGAAACGATTGTATAAAATTATTATCTTATTTCTACTTATATTTTTTATAGGAATTTTTTTCACTGTAAAAAGTATTAATAGTTCATTTGCTTCAGAAGATAGTATAGAAACAGTTACGTTACCAACAAACGTTTTAAAACTTTCCATTAAGTTATAATTAATTATAACATCTAAATCTTTTACTACAATTTAATATTAATTAAAGTAAACTTGAGTTTTTTAATAATTTCGGTTTTAATTAATGTTATCAACAATAATATATATTATAAAAAGAATTTTAAAAATTTTAAAAAATATTTTTTGTTATTATAGTTTGTTAATATGTACAATAACTAACAGCATTTTAATTTTGATATATCACTTATTAAAATTAACTAACAAATTATATTTTTTTAAAGGCTTAAAAATCAATAATATTATATACGTTATTAACATGTTGTTAATACAGATAATTCACTAGTTTTTTGAATAACATTTCACTTAAAAAATGTTTATAACAGTTTAAAAAGTGTTTATAACTTAAAATTAAAAATCAATAAATAAATTTGGATAAGAAAAGTACATTTTGGTATTAGTTTATTTAATTTATATATGCAAAAATAGTTTTCTTTTTTAAGTATAAACTTATTCACATTGTTAGTAAAATTTAAAACAATTGTAAATCAATCTTTTAAAAAATACTATTAACAATTACTTTTTTTACTGTTAATAAGCGTGAATTTGTACTTTTGCAATCTAACTTATTAACAAAAACTACAATTATGGTAATTGCAATTGGTAACGATCACGCTGGAACAGCCTATAAATTCGAAATTATTAAACTTTTAGAAAGCAAAGGTATTAAAGTTTTAAACTTTGGAACCGATTCTAATGATAGTATGGATTATCCAGATGCTATTCATCCGGTAGCAAATGCTGTGGAAAGCGGAGAAGCTACTTTTGGAATTATTTTATGTGGAAGTGGAAACGGAGCACAAATTACTGCAAATAAACATCAGGGAATACGTGCTGCACTTTGTTGGAATAATGAATTAGTTGAACTTACACGTTTACATAACAATTCTAATATACTTAGTATTCCTGCGCGTTTTGTTTCTTTACAACAAGCTTTGGGTTTTGTAGAGTTATTTATAAATACTCCTTTTGAAGGTGGAAGACACCAAAACAGAGTTGATAAAATACCAACTAAAAATTAAAAGTTAATATTTAGTAATTAAAAATGGGACACAACCATTCGCACCATCACTCAAAAATATCTGGTAAAAATTTATTAATTTCAATTGTATTAAATATTATAATTACAATTGCACAATTAATAGGTGGTTTTATTTCTGGAAGTTTAGCTTTAATTTCAGATGCAATTCATAATTTTTCAGATGTTATTTCTTTAATTATTAGTTATGTAGCTAATTTACTTGCTAATAAAAAGAAACGTACAAAAAAATATACTTTTGGTTACAAACGTGCCGAAATTATTGCAGCATTTATTAATGCAACTTCTTTAATTATTGTAGGTTTATTTTTAGGTTATGAAGCAATTATTCGTTTTACCGATACTGTAGAAATTAAAACAGATTTAGTTATTTGGTTAGCTCTTTTAGGAATTTTAGCAAACGGATTTAGTGTGCTTTTACTTAAAAAAGATGCAGCAAATAATATTAATATGAAATCGGCTTATTTACACTTGTTGGTTGATATGTTAACATCTGTAGCCGTTTTTATTGGTGGTTTATTAATGAAATACTACCAAATTTATTGGATAGATGCTTTGTTAACCCTAATAATAGCAATTTATTTAATTTATATAAGTTGGGAAATTTTATTAAAATCTATTAGAATTTTAATGTTGTTTGCACCTGAACATATTAAAATTGATGATGTTGCAAATGAAGTTTTAAAAGTTAAAGGAATTAAAAATATTCATCATGTTCATATTTGGCAATTAAATGATGCAGGAAGTCATTTAGAAGCACACATAGAATTTACAGAAGATATAAAACTCTCTGAATTCGACATAATTTGTGAAAAAATTGAACAAAACCTACTCGAAAAATTTCAAATCAATCATTGTAATTTTCAACCAGAATTTATTAGAGATGATAAAAAAGATTTAATAAATCAAGATTAATTATGCTTCAAATTCAAGTTAAAACCTATACTGAATTAACAAAAGAAGAATTGTATAAAATTTTACAATTACGAAGCCAAGTTTTTGTTGTAGAACAAAATTGCGTATATCAAGATATAGATTTTAAAGATCAAAAAGCAATTCATATTTTAGGTTTTAAAAACAATAAAATTATTGCATATACCAGAATTTTTAAATCAGGTGATTATTTTAATGAAGCCAGTATTGGTAGGGTAGTGGTTGCAGAAAAGGAACGAAAATATAAGTATGGATATGCTATTATGGAAGCTTCTATTAAAGCAATTTCAATTTATTTTAATGAAACTATTATAAAAATTTCAGCACAAACTTATTTAATAAAGTTTTACAATTCTTTAGGTTTTAATCAAATAGGAGATGTTTATTTAGAAGATGGAATTCCACATATTAAAATGATAAAAAATAGTTAATGAAAAATCCAAAAATTAAAATAAATTCTATAAAAAACTTAGCCAACGATCATTATAAATTAGATAAAGTAAATTTTGATTATCAAACTAAAAATGGTACTTGGCAAAATCAAAGTAGAGAATGTTATGATAGAGGAGATGGAGCTTGTATTTTATTATACAATCCATCAAAAAAAACAGTAATTCTTACCAAACAATTTAGAATGCCTTCCTATTTAAATGGAAATACAGATGGAATGATGCTTGAGGTTTGTGCTGGTTTATTAGATGATCAGGATCCTATTACTTGTATTAAAAATGAAGCAGAAGAAGAAACAGGTTATAAAATTAACAATCCAACTAAAGTATTTGAAATCTATTCTACTCCAGGCGCAGTAACAGAGAAAATTCATTATTTTATTGCAGAATATTCAGATGTTATGAAAATTTCTGAAGGTGGTGGTTTAGAAGAAGAAACAGAAGAAATTGAAGTGTTAGAATTTAATTTTGAGGAAAGTTTAAAACTAATTTCAATTGGCAAAATTTGTGATGCTAAAACAATAATTTTATTACAATATGCTAAGATTAATAACTTAGTTTAATTATTGTTTAAATTTTAAATAATAGATTTCGTTATTACGAATGTAATGAAGCAATCTGCTTATTAGTAACAGATTACTTCGTCGTAAACTCCTCGTAAAGACATTGAATTGTTTACACACAACTTTTTGGTAACAAAAATTACTAAAAATACTCTTTAATAGCTTTTGCAACACCATCATTTTTATTGGTATCTGTAATAACATCAGCAACTTGTAAAACTTCATAATTCGCATTTCCTACTGCAACACCTAAACCTACAGCTTTTAGCATTTCAATATCATTATAATTATCACCAAAGGCAACTACATTATCCATTGAAAGTGTTGGATAACAATGTTTTAAAATAACATCAATTGCTGTTTTTTTAGAAATATCTTTATGAGAAATTTCTATATAAGTTTCCTTAGAGCGGTATAACATTATTTCATTTGTAAATTTATTTTCTAATGATTTATATAATGTATCAATTTCAGTTTCATCTCCCATACACATTATTTTATGTGCACCTTTTCCTTCAGTATTCCAAGTATCTAAAACTTCAATATTTGATTTAACAATAGGAGTTACTTTGGTATTATTTTCTTCTCTTTTTGCCCAATAATCCATTGCTGGAACATACCATTCATCTGCATGAAATAAACTTAAATGAATTGTTGTATTTGTACATTGTTTAATTATTTCAGCTAGTACACTATTTTTAATAAAAGTAGAATGTAAAACGTTATTATCGTTTAAAATTAAACCTCCATTATAGGCAACTATAGGAGTTTTTTCATTTCTAAATTCTCTTTGTAAATGGCGCATTCCATTTGGCATACGAGATGAAATTAACACAAACGGAATAGGTGAAACACGTTTTACTTGTTCAATAGTAATTTTAGATAATTCTCTATCTTTATTTAATAATGTACCATCTATATCGGTACAAATTAATTGGTAACTCATGCTTGTTTTATAAAAATCTTGGCAAACTTAATAATTTATGTTATCTAATTATACTGATAGATAAATAATTAACGAAATCGATAGAATTACTTTTTTAAATGCAGGTTACTAATAAAAAATAAAGATTAAATCTAATAGTGTACCTTTGCCAACTTATAAATAAATACATGACATTTAAAGACTTAGCAATTATAGAGCCAATATTAAAAGCGCTCCAAGAAGAAGGTTATACACATCCAACACCAATTCAAAAACAAGCAATACCAATACTATTAAATAAAAAAGATTTACTAGGCTGTGCACAAACAGGAACGGGTAAAACAGCTGCTTTTACAATACCAATTTTACAACATTTATACAATAGTAAAGGAGATTCTAAAGGAAAACGAAAAATAAGATCGTTAATAATTACACCTACAAGAGAATTAGCCATACAAATTAACGAGAGTATTACCAGTTATGGTAAATATACAGGACTTAAAAATGTGGTAATTTTTGGTGGTGTAAAACAAGGTGGACAAACCGACGCATTAAGAAGAGGAACAGATATTTTAGTAGCAACTCCAGGTAGATTGTTAGACTTAATTTCTCAAGGTTTTATTAGTTTACAAGATATTAAATATTTTGTATTAGATGAGGCAGACCAAATGTTAGATATGGGTTTTGTTCACGATATTAAAAAAATTATTGCAAAATTACCTTTTAAAAGACAATCACTTTTCTTTTCAGCTACAATGCCACCTGCAATTGCAGAACTTTCAAGTACTATTTTAAAAGATTATGAAAGAGTTACTATAAAACCAAAACAAGCTACTGCCGAAAAAGTAGAACAGGCAATTTATTTTGTTAGTAAACCTAATAAAACAAAGTTGTTAATTCATTTAATTGAAGAAAATCCAGCAGCATCAATTTTGGTATTTTCAAGAACAAAACATGGAGCCGATAAAATTGTACGTATGTTAACAAAAGCACATATTAAGTCGGCAGCTATTCACGGAAATAAATCTCAAGGAGCGCGTCAAAGAGCTTTAGGAAATTTTAAAAAGGGCGAATTAAATATTTTAATTGCTACAGATATTGCTGCTAGAGGTATTGATGTAGAAGAGTTAAGCTTGGTTATTAATTACGATTTACCGAACATACCAGAAACTTATGTTCATAGAATTGGTAGAACTGGTCGTGCAAAAGCAAGTGGAATTGCATTGTCTTTTTGTAATCAAGAAGAAAAAGAATATTTAAAAGACATTCAGAAATTAATAAATCAACAAATTCCTTTAATTGAAAATCACCCGTTTCCTTTAGATGAAAATGAAGAGGTTCCTTTAGCTTCTAAACCTTCAAAAAATCAACGTAAAAAAGCCAAAAGAAGAACTGAGCATAAGCCAAAAGAAGGAGAACATACAAATAAACCTAAAAGAAAGAAATATTATCCTAGAAAAAACGGATAGATTATAAAACAAAAAACCTTCAAGAAATTGAAGGTTTTTTTGTGTGGAGAAGATGGGAGTCGAACCCACTACCTCTTGACTGCCAGTCAAGCGCTCTAGCCAGATGAGCTACATCCCCAATAAGTTTCACAAAAATGCATATTTAATTTAGCATCTCAATAAATTATTTCTTTTTATTTTTAACATAAATAAGTTTAAAACGTCCGCTTGTTCTATCACGTTGTTCAATTTCAAATTGAGGTAAAGATTTAAACAAAGGTGTTAGTTTTTGAAAACCAAAATTACGAGCATCAAAATTTGGTTGTTTTTTTAGAATTAACGAACCTACATCTCCCATAAAAGCCCAACCATCATCATCTGCAGCATCATCAACAGAGTTTCTTAAAAGTTTAATTACTTGTGGTGTAATTTTATCAATACTTGCTTTTTTCTCTTTTGTTTTTCCGTTTTCGGTTTCATCTTCACTTGTATCTAATATTTCTAAATAAATAAATTTATCGCAAGCAACAATAAACGGATCGGGAGTTTTCTTTTCACCAATTCCATAAACAATCAAACCTTCTTCGCGTAACCTTGTTGCTAGTTTTGTAAAATCGCTATCAGAAGAAACCAAACAAAAACCATTTACTTTTTCAGAATATAAAATATCCATAGCATCAATAATCATAGCAGAATCTGTGGCATTTTTACCAGTAGTATAGCCATATTGTTGTATGGGTGTAATTGCATTTTCTAGTAAAATAGCTTTCCATTTAGAAAGATGAGGTTTGGTCCAATCTCCATAAATACGTTTTACAGTAGGTGTACCATATTTGGTAATTTCTTGCATCATTTCCTTTATATATCTTGAAGGAATATTATCTCCATCTATTAGAACGGCAAGTTTTGTGTCTTTTATCATAATTGTTAAATATACGGAATTTATTCATTAAAATTTTATACTTTTAACTGCTTTTTTAACCATACAATGTTAGTAATTAATTTATTGAAACCAAACAAAAGCAATATTTAAAATATGGATTATAACAACATTATATTTACAATATATACTTCTTTAGAAAAGTTAAAAAAGCACGGAAAGGTTGCCACTTATATTCCAGAGCTCGCCAAGGTTGATCCTAATAAATTTGGTGTACATATTACTACAATAGACAATCAGCATTTTAATATTGGAGATGCCGACGAAAAATTTTCTATACAAAGTATTTCCAAAGTTTTATCGTTAACATTGGCATATAAAAAAATAGGCGAAAAAATTTGGGAACGTATAGGAGTTGAGCCTTCAGGAACCTCTTTTAATTCTTTAATACAATTAGAATATGATAATGGAATACCAAGAAACCCTTTAATAAATGCAGGAGCAATAGTAATTTGCGATATTTTGGTAAGTTATTTTGAAGATCCTAAAACTGAATTTTTAAACTTTTTAAGAGAAATTTCTGGAAACCCGTTGATAGATTTTTGCTCAAGAATAGCAGAATCTGAAAAACAAACAGGTTATAAAAATGTTGCTTTAATTAATTTAATGAAGTCTTTTAATAACATTAAAAACGATATTGATGTAGTTATGGATTTTTATTATAATTTATGTTCTATTGAAATGACTTGCAAAGAACTTTCACGTACATTTTTATTTTTAACTACAGATGGAATAGATCCAATTACCCACAAAAAAATAATTTCAGAAAGTAAATCGAAACGTATAAATGCTATTATGCAATTGTGTGGTTTTTATGATGAAGCTGGAGAGTTTGCATTTAAAGTTGGTTTGCCAGGTAAAAGTGGAGTAGGAGGCGGCATTGTTGCTATACATCCTAATCAATACAGTATTGCAGTTTGGAGTCCGAGGTTAAATAAAAAAGGAAACTCTAAAAAAGGAATGAAATTTTTAGAACAATTTACAACTAAAACACAATTATCTATTTTTTAGAAAACAAGAGTGTTGTTTTTTAATAAACTTAAAATCAGGTAGGTAGTTTTAATAAAAACAATAATTAAATAAAATTTATATGGAAAAAGATGAAAGCTTTGTAGATTTTTATACTGGATCTGAGATTATGATAATGGGTCTTAGAAAACGTTTAGAAGCCATTAGTGTATTTGGAATTATGCAAAACGATTTTAACTCTGGAAACCTTGCAGGTTTTGTTGGCGGAACACCAAACACTGTACGATTTAAAATTAGAGCTGTAGATATTGAAAAAGCACAACCAATATTAGAAGAATTTTTAAACGCTAACTATAACGACTAAATAACTGATTATAAAAGACATAATTTTTTTTGATAATTATCATAGTATTTAAGTCTTAAATATTTTAGTTTTACGTAGTTTCTTTATTGCTTTTATTTTATCTAAACTTTTACGGTTCAATTTTAAGGGATAAATGTATGTAATATAAATATATAAAGGAGTTGTGTAAAATACAGGAAATGAAATAGGATAATTTACTTAAATAATGGAAAATAAGGGCTCAATTTTAGAAAAGAATTATATAATTAATAGTCAAAATATTAATACAAATAAAAAGTTAGGGCTATTTGGCTTATTAGGTTTACTACAAGATGTTGCAGGCGAGCACGGAGAGAAACTTGGATTTGGATATGAAAGTTCAAAAAAGAAAGGTTTTTTTTGGGTCCTTGTTCGACAAAAATTAAGAATTAATAAATGGCCGAATTGGAATGATTTAGTTACTATTAAAACTTGGACAAAACCACTTCTTGGAATTAACGCAATTCGAGAATATGAAATATTTGTTAATGAACAAAAAATTGGGGATTGTTCAACAACTTGGATGATTTTAGATTGTGAAACCCGAAAACCTAAAAAAATAGAAAATCCTGAAAACCTCTTTAAGCCAAGAACAGATTATTCGTTAGATTATTCAGCTGAAAAAGTAAATATTCAAGGTGAAATGGACTTAATAAAAACATTTGATGTGAGAATTAGTGATCTTGATATGAATAATCACGTAAATAATGTTAAATATACACAATGGATTCTTGATTCTATTCCTTATAACTTCCATCAAAAATATATTATAAATGAGTATGAAATTAATTTTTTAGGAGAAACATTTTTAGACGATAATATTGAATCTTTTAGCAACATTCAAAAATTAAAACCAAACGATAACTATGAAGTGTATTTTAAAGGTTGTAAAATAAATGAAACGAAACCTGTTTTTATAGCTAAAATTCATACTAATAGTTACAAATAAAAAAGTACTTTACACAACAACATACAAAATTAATTGCGGGGTTTTAGCTAACTTACAAAAACCCTCTCGTATTTTCTAAGCAAGTAATTATTTGCTAAATTTATAACTTAAACACGCAACTAAACCTTGTAAAACCCATTGTGCGTAATTACCATAAAATGCTAGAAAAGATTATAAAATACCAAAACGACTCTGAAAGAAACTTTGAAACAGAGAAAAACTTGAAAACGATTTTAAATTATAGTATCGCTTTTATTCTTTTTATTATTTCAACACTAATTGCTGCTTTTACATTTCCTTTTAGATATATCTTTAAAAAGATATTTAAGACCAATAATGGCGCTTCTATTATTCATTTAAATGATAAGAATATAGACACTATAGTGAGTAATGAAAAAATGATATTAATTGATTTTTGGGCTGAATGGTGCGGACCTTGCATAATGATGAATTCTACCATTGAGAAGTTTGCATCTGAATCTAAAAATATTAGAATTGCTAAAGTAAATGCTGATTTGAATAAAAGAATAATTGAAAAATACCAAATAAGAGGTTTACCTCAATTTGTATTAATTGAAAATGGAGAGGAAATTAAACGATTTACAGGAGCAATGACAATGAATGATTTAAATAGGTTCTGTGATAAAAAGCAATGATAAACTACACACAACAATTCATACAATTTACATAATTTAATAATTACATAAATTTTGGTTTAACTAACGTATTTTCTGTTAATAAAAACTGTTAAAAGAACAAAAAATATGTTTGACAAGTTTTACAGTTTTTTAAATAATAATAAAATACTTTTTAGTGTTTTTCTTTCTAAAAATTAATAAATAAGATTACTTTAGTAAAGTCAGAATCACAAAAAAATTGAGCAATTAAAATTCATAAAATTTATTATAAATAATATGAAAAATTACAATAATTCAAATTTAAAAATTATGAAAAAGAGTATTTTATTTATTGCTGTTGCAATTTTATTTTCTTCAACTTTAACAAGTTGCGGTGTAATGTTTGGAGGTAGTAAATACCAAGGAACAATTGTAGCAAAAGACCATCCAAATGCAGATATTTATGTTGATGGCCATAAAATAGGAACAGGTACAACTACTAAATTATTTGCTAGAAATAAATCATTAGTTGTAACCTTAGAAGAAAAAGGATGCGAACCACAAACTTTAACATATGATAAATCTTTCCGAACAGGAAATTTTATTTTGAGTGCAATATCTTGGGGATTGATTGGAATTGGAGTTGATTTAGGAACTGGAGCTTCTTATAAACCAGACCATAAAGGAAATCCTGCGATTCAAAAATTAAGTACTAAAAATTTCAATTTTAATGTAGATTATTCAAAGTGTAAAAAACCAGAATAACAACTGACAAAACAAATATCAAAATGAAATTTTAATTGCTCAGTTTTAATTTCTGTTTGAGAAATTTTATTTGTTTATAGTTTAAATAATTTGGAATGGGAAATAACACTTTGTAGTACCTTATAAAATTTATATTCAAATTTAAACTTAATAATAACGACAAAAATTCTAATAAACCGATTTGTTACGTACGAAAATCTCTGATTTCTCAGTTGCACAAACCTTATAAAAGTTCGTTGCAGTAAATTAAAAAAATATGATAAAAGCAAAATTGATTTTAACCTTAGCTATTGCCATTTTAACCATAAATAGTTATTCTCAAAATTTTAATGATATAAGCGTTTATTATGGAACTTCTTATGCTGAATTTTTAAGGAATCAAAGTTTAGATGGAGATGGAGGTTATGAATTAACAAATTTCAATGAATTTGGAGTAAAATATTTAAGACAACTTTCTACTGATTTTTGCATTGAAACCGGAATTAACTATTCTAAGAGCGATTTGCAAATAACACCTTCGTTTACAGGTGAACCAGTTCAATCTAGATATGAAAAATTAGAAATTGTTTCAGTTCCAATTTATGCCAATTATACGTTTTGGAAAAACTTATTTGTAAATGGAGGACCAATCATAGATTTTCAAACGTCTAATAATTCTACAGACTCTCAATCTGGAATTGGATATAGTCTAGGAATTGGAGGAAAATACAAATTTGACAAATTTTTGATATTTGTAAACCCAAATTTCAAAAGACATTCTGTAATTCAATTTAAAAAAGAGAGTCACCACCTAAAACTGACTGAATTAGGAGTGCAGTTTGGAATAGGGTATAAATTTTAGATAAAAATCTACAGTCAACACCACATAACCAAATTGCTAAATTCAGTAAAATAAATTGTTTCTTAATCTAAAAATTAGAACTATGAATACAACTAGAATACTAGGCTTAATAATGCTTTTTGCTGCAATTACAATCCATTTTATTGTAGAAAATGATTTAACAGATTTTATATCTGGACTTCTTATTGGTGCAGGAATAGCTTTATTAATTACAGGCAAAACGGTTTTTGACAATAAAAATAAAATGGTTAAAAAGTAACCAAAAGAAAAAAATGTAAATAATATATTGCTTCTTTTTGTAGTTTTACATTAAAATAATACACTATTCCGTTACCAAAAATCTAGATTTAAATGAATTTAATTGAACTTAAAATACTTCAAACAATAATAACAATTTTGTTATTCTTTCTAATTAGAATATTTACTATTAAAATAATTAATAGAACGGTTACTAAAAATTTATTACAAAAAACTCGAGGAAAAATTATAAAGAAATTTTTTCAAATTATACTCGTACTTATTGCTTTAATATTTATACTAACTTTTTGGGGAGTAAATCAATCCGAATTATTTATGTTTATGGCTTCTGTGCTAACAGTTATAGGAATTGCATTATTTGCACAGTGGTCTCATTTATCAAATATTACATCAGGAATCATAATCTTTTTTAATCATTCAGTCAAATTAGACGATACCATTTCTATTATTGATAAGGATTTTGATATAGAAGGAAGAATAAGTGATATAGGGCTATTTTTTGTAAAATTAAAAACAAATAAAGGTGAAGAAATCTCTTTGCCCAACAATATTTTCTTGCAGAAGATGATAAAAAGGAAAATTAAATAACACTAAAAATAGTGCGGCATTAATTTTTCTAGTTAAAACAAAAGAAAAAGCTAGGTTTGTTGTATTAGAATCTCGAATATAGTATATATGATAAATATAATTAAAGCTGAAATTAAGCATGCAGCATTAATAGCTGAAATTGGTGAAAAAACTTTTTGGGAATCGCACGGAACAAGTGCCTCTAAAGCCGATATTACCACATTCGTTTCTAAAACATATACTAAAGAAACTATTGCAAAACAATTAGAAAACCTAAATAATAGCTACCATTTAATTTATTATAATACAGAACTTGTAGGTTTTTCTAAAATTGAATTAAACACTCCAAATTGTAATATTTCATCTAAAAATATTACTAAATTAGATCGATTTTATTTATTGAAAGCATTTTATGGACAAAAATTAGGACAAAAATTATTCGATTTTAATGTAGCATTGTCCAAAAAAAATCAACAAGAAGGAATTTGGTTGGCTGTTTGGGTAGAAAATAATAGAGCCATTAAATTTTACCAAAAAGAAGGTTTTAAAATTGTTGGAAAATATGATTTTCAAATATCAAAAACACATTCAAATCCAAATCATATCATGTATTTAAAGTATTAATATAGATTTAAAAAAGTGTTAGTTACAATTCTAAAAAATTTAAGTCAACTAGAATTTTATCTAATTCTAAATCGTGTGTTTCTAAAGGAATATTTTCTACAAACTGAAAAGGATAACAGATTCCTATTTTTCTTGAATTTGGATGTTGCGCCATAAAATTATCATAATAACCACCGCCATAACCTAATCTGTAATTCAAACAATTAAAAGCCAATCCAGGAACAATAATTAAATCGTAAGTACCAAAAAACTCTGTTGCATTTGCCGGATACGATGTTCCAAAAACTCCTTGCTCTAACTCATTTAAAGATGTTAACATTAGGTGTTGTAACTTACGTTTTGGTAAGGTTTTAGGAGTAACAACCGTAATTTTTGCGTGTAACATTTTATCAATTAACGGAGTAATATCAATTTCTGTTCCCATTGGTAAATAACAATGCACCTTTTTAAATTGCTCTGTTTTAATAATATTCCAAAGCGAATTACAAATCCATTCATCGTATTTTTTCTTTTCCAGGTGTAATAAATTTGCGCGTTTTAACAGCATTTCTTTTCTTAAAACCTTCTTTTTATCGGCAATCAACATATAGTTTTCATTTCAAATATTAGTTAGAATAAATATATTTAATATAAATTAAAATCCGTTTATCTTTATCAAAACAATTATTATAGCAGTACTATGATTTTAAAACTTAGCGAAATATTTATTTCAGAATCTAAAAAGCAACTCTACACAAAACAAGAGTTATTTATGCTAAAATTAAGTAGAAATATTATAAAAAAAATAGAAGATTTATTAAATATAAGCTATCTTAAAACCACTATTTTTAAAGGAAATTTATGTTTTGAAAACAATAGTGAAGTTGAACCTGAATTTAGAACTGTTTTCACTAGAACAGATGTTATTTTCTATGTAAATGCATTATTAAATAAAGCTATACTGAATATTGAAACCGATACAATACAATTACCAAACAGCTCCGCTAGCTTTTGGAAAATGGTAAAGAATGGTTCAAAAATCATTTAAAGCGTAGAATAAAATCTATAATTTAAAATTGTAACTTTCCAGTCTAAAAAACAAGAAAATGCTATTAATTGACAAACCGTTTGCTTCAGATTTTTTAATAAAAACTATTAAAGAAAATAAGTTTCCAATTATTAAAACAGCTACTTCAAAAAGTATGGTTTCTGACGAGTCTTTAAACTGGATTTCTGAAAAGGATGCTATTGAACGCTATAAGAATGAGACCGATTTACTGCTGTATTCTAATTCTGAAAATGCGATTAGTTGGATAGAAAAAAACTTAAGTTTTTCTAAATTACCAAATCAAATTCAATTTTTTAAGAATAAAATTTTGTTTAGAGAATTGCTAAAAGATGCTTTTCCAAATTACTATTTTAAAGGTGTACAACTTTCAGAATTATTTAAAATAGATGCGTCAACATTAAAATTCCCATTAATATTGAAGCCAGCAGTTGGTTTTTTTAGTTTGGCAGTTCATAAAGTAGACAATGCACAAGAATGGCAAACGGTTTTAGTAAATATAGAAAAAGAACTAGCATCTTTTAAAGGTATGTATCCTAAAGAAGTAGTAGATGTTTCCGATTTTATTATTGAGCAATATATTGAAGGAGAGGAATATGCAGTTGATTGTTATTATAATAAAAAAGGCGAACCAGTTGTTTTAAATGTAATGCATCATATTTTTTCTTCGGATAAAGATGTAAGCGATCGTGTGTATAGTACTTCAAAAGAAATAATAGAAAAGCACCAATCTAAAATTGAAGCGTTTTTAAAAATTATTGGAGAAAAAGCACAGTTAAAAAATTTTCCAATGCATGTTGAAATTAGAGTAGATAGCAATAATAACATAATTCCAATAGAAATTAATCCGTTGCGCTTTGGCGGTTGGTGTACTACTGGAGATATATCTTATTTTGCGTATGGATTTAATTCTTACGAGCAATTTTTATATCAAAAAACACCAAATTGGAATGCAATTTTTGAAACTAGAAAAGATAAACTTTATAGCTTAATTGTGTTAGATAACAACTCTGGAATTAATGAAAAAGACATTGTATCTTTTGATTATGAATTGCTGTTAAAAGCCTTTAAAAAGCCTTTAAATTTAAGAAAAGTAGATTTTAGAAAATATGCAGTGTTTGGTTTTTTATTTATTGAAACTTCTAAAGAAAATAACAATGAAGTTGCAAATATTTTAGCTTCAAACCTTAGAAAATATATTACGGTTAAAAATGCAGTTTAAAAGAAGTATGAATGATTAAAATATTTAGAACCAATTCCAAAAACCAAGATTTTGTTAATCTTGTAAAACAATTGGATGCATATTTAAAAATTTGCGACGGTCCAGATCATAGTTTTTACGATCAATTTAATAAAATTGACAACTTAAATCATGTAGTAGTTGCTTATAAAAATAATGTGGCTCTTGGATGTGGTGCATTTAAAATTCATCAAGGAAATTTTGTTGAAATAAAGCGCATGTTTGTAGCTTCAAATGGCAGAAGAAAAGGTATTGCTTCCAAAGTTTTAAACGAACTAGAAAATTGGGCTAAAGAACTAAATTTTACTAAATGTATTCTCGAAACTGGTAAACAACAGCCTGAAGCCATAGCACTTTATAAAAATTGTGGATACTTAACTACAGCAAATTTCGGATTTTATCAAAATGTTGAAAACAGTGTTTGTTTCGAAAAATTATTAATTTAGATTATTAATTATAAAAAACTCGAATTATGAAATTAGGTGCATTTTCAGTGAGTCTTAGCGTTAAAGATATCCACGCTTCAAAATTATTTTATGAAAATCTTGGGTTTTCAGTTTTTGGCGGTGAACTTGAAAAAAACTACCTTATTATGAAAAATGGAAACTCATTAATTGGTCTTTTTCAAGGAATGTTTGAAAACAACATTTTAACGTTTAATCCAGGTTGGGACGAAAATGCCAATAAATTAGATGAATTTGATGATGTCAGAGAAATTCAAGAAAAGCTTAAAGAAAAAGGGATTAAACTTGAAAAAGAAGTTCTAGAGAACACTTCTGGACCTGCTAGTTTTGTAGTTCTTGATCCTGATGGAAATGCAATCTTAGTAGACCAACATGTGTAGCCGTTAGCATTTATTTAGCTCAGTATTTTCGAGTATATTTACCAAAAATTAATTTTTCAAGATGAAAAACATATTAGCAATCACTTTATTATTATTTTTTCAGGTAAGTTTTGGACAAGAAGACGCTACAAGAGGATACAAAGTAAAAGTTGGGGAGCAAGCACCAGCATTAAACTTTACCTTATTAGACGGAACAGAATACACAAACCAAAGATTAAAAGGTAAAGTTGTGGTATTGCAATTTACTGCTTCCTGGTGTGTTGTTTGCAGAAAAGAAATGCCACATTTAGAAAAAAAAGTTTGGCAAAAATTTAAAAATGAAGACTTTCTATTAATTGGTATCGACTTAAAAGAAGATTTAAAAAAAGTTAAAAGATTTATAGCTCAAACTAAAGTTACGTATCCTTTTACTATTGATACAGATGGATCTATGTTTGAAAGTTTTACTTTGCCAAAAGCAGGTGTAACCAGAAATATTGTGCTCGATAAAAAT
>Ga0193954_1000437_pt1 | contig 24196 bp, 27 predicted proteins | sample BB_5_MG_FD_140340 | JGI IMG/M metagenome (GOLD analysis project Ga0193954, IMG submission 140340) | Microbial mat bacterial communities from the Broadkill River, Lewes, Delaware, United States - BB_5_MG | ecosystem: Environmental > Aquatic > Freshwater > River > Microbial mats | place: USA...
GCCTGTCCGGTAAGGGTGTCCTGACTCTCACCGGTCCGCTGCATTTCACCGAGGCGGCCCGGGATGTTGTGCAAGACGTCTTGCCGCAAGACAAGATCGTACGCCTAGAGCTCATCAGCCAGCCGCATCCGGATCTGCCGACCTTGTTGCTCGGCGCCGAGCAGGCCCTGCCGCGCGGCCCCAAGGGGCACTAACACACGCGTCGCGCGGGTGAATCGACCGCGCGCCCCCTACGTCTGATGAGCACTGGCCGCCCTGGTCCAGACTCAGCTATGACACCCACCTCTCACGCTGACCGTGACGACCTCGTCGCTTTCTTAGCTCGCGATGACCTCGGAGACGACGAGGGTCGCCGCGCGCAGATGGAAACCGAGCTGGACCTCGCTGTAGAGCGTGCGGTGCGCGCCTATCCCGAGCCAGACGCCAGCCCCTGTTTTGAAGCCGACCTCTTTCGACGCCTAGATGGCCTCGGGCCGGCACCACCGACCAAGGCCGGAACCCTGCAGCGTCTTGTGCACGCCTTCGTCACCTGGTTGGACCGGCCCAAGGGGCCGTAGTGGGGGCACACCTCAGCCCTGGGGCCGTGTGAAGATCATGAAGGCCATCGCGGGGCGCTTGCTGGACTCCCGCATGGCAAAGTGAAGTCCGTCCATGGTCCAGCCGTCTTGAGTCCACGCATTCAGCACGTCCTCAATCGCCTCATCGGTGACCGTGGACAGTTCCACCACCTTGTAGCGCAGGCTGTCCTGCACAACCTCGGTGCTCACTTTTGCAGCCAGCCTGCGGCCTCCGTGGCCCAGTAGGTCAAGATAAGGTCCGCGCCCGCCCTCTTCATGCTGGTCAGGGTCTCGAGGATGACCCGCTCGCGGTCAATCCAGCCGTTCGCCGCGGCCGCCTCCACCATCGCCATCTCACCGGAGACGTTGTACGCCGCGATGGGCAGGTCGAACTCCTCTTTGAGGTCGCGGATGAGGTCCATATACGCCAAGGCCGGCTTCACCATCAGGAAGTCCGCCCCCTCAGCCACGTCCAATTGGGCCTCACGGATGGCCTCGCGGCCGTTGGCGGGGTCCATCTGGTAGGTGCGGCGATCTCCGAAGGCGGGCGCGCTGTCAGCCGCATCGCGAAAGGGCCCGTAGTAGGCCGAGGCGAACTTCACCGCGTAGCTCATGATCGGCACGTTCTCGTGCTCGTTCTCGTCGAGCGCATCCCGAATCGCGGCCACCATGCCGTCCATCATGCCGCTGGGGGCCATGATGTCGGCGCCGGCGTGAGCGAGGCTGACCACCTGGCGTCCGAGGTTCTCAAGCGTGCTGTCGTTATCGACATCGCCGTCCATGATGATGCCGCAATGACCATGGTCGGTGTACTCACAGAAGCAGACATCCGCGATGACGCAGATCTCGGGGTTGGCCTTCTTGATGGCTCGCGTCGTCTTCTGCACCAGGCCATGATCGTGCCAAGAGCCGGAGCCCTCGCTGTCCTTCTTGGTGGGTACGCCAAAGAGGATGACCGCAGGCACGCCTGCATCCCAGGCTCGCTGGGCCTCCTCCACCGCCAGGTCCACCGACAGCTGGGCCACGCCGGGCATCGACTTCACGGGGTTACGAACCCCTTGGCCGGGCACGATGAAGAGCGGCTGAATCAGGTCATTGGGCGATAGAATGGTCTCGCGCACCATGCGCCGAAGCGCTTCGGTGCGACGGAGACGGCGCATGCGGACGAGCGGAAACTCCATGAGAGGCTTGTTTCAGATTCGCCCCTCAGCGGCAAGGGGCACGGCCCCAGTGCGCGGGGCCGCTAGGGCCAGGCGAACGTGCCGCCGCGCACGCCGATGTGCGAGCGGCTGCCGTCGGGGTTGGTGATGGCAGGCGAACCTGCGTTCAGCAGGTCGGCGGGAATGGCGCCGCCCGAGATGTCCGCGCCCACGGGGCGTCGGTAGACGTTATTCGTCCGAGTGGTATAGCCATTGGGCGCGTTCTCCATCACGCAGTTAATGAAGCTCGGGCGCCCGGTGTAGCGGCTCACCCAGCGGCTATTGGAGATGAAGGCTGAGTTGTAGATGCGGGGCGTATCGTAGGGCGCGCTGTTGTCATAGACATAGCCCCAGCTGTGGGTGGTGGACTTGTTCTCGAAGACCACGTTGCGGATCTCGGCGCCCCTACTGTTCCAGCCCACGATGGCGTCGCTGTAGTTGCGGCCCCTATTGGGATAAAAGTGCACCATCACGTTGGACAGCACCGAGCCGTAGTTCACGCCGTTGATGGTCTCGACGCCCTTGAAGGACAGCACGTGTGCGTCGCGGTGGGTGCCATTATCCGCGGAGTGCATCTCCAAGATGGTCTGCGCATTATAGCCGTAGATGCTGAGACGCTTTCGTTGATCGTAGATGCCCGCCACCATGTAGCCCGCATAGTGCACCTGGGGCACCAGCCGGTAGGTGCCGGGGTGAATCTCGATGCCATCGCCGCTGCTCGCGGCATTGATGGCGACGTGCACCGAGGCGAAGGGGTTGGCGAGGGAGCCGTCGCCCGTGGCATCGTCCCCGTAGGTGGCCACGTGCCACAGGGTGTTGAAGCCGGCAGGGTCCGGGTAGGCGCCGGTGGGCACGCAGGAGACATCAGGAGTGCTGATGCTGATGGCCGGAGCCGAGACCCGCCCCGAGTAACCCTGGGCGGTCTGGGCCGAAGTATAGAAGTCCTGGTTCGTCGTGCCCCCGGAGGCCCCGAATGCGCTGATATTCGGCCACAGCTGCGCAACGTGGGTTGCTTCCTGGGGATAGGCCGCGCCCTCAGGCACGTCGAGCACGAAGGGCAGCCCCTGGGTATCTACGAAGTACCGCCCGTTGCCGCTGCCATCGACGCCGGTGCCAAACATGCTGCTGAACATCATGCTCGTGCCAGCGTAATTGGGGCGGTGCGTCTCGCGACGCGTCTGGCCGACGTGGAAGATGTAGACGTCGAAGGGCGCCGCGGACATCGACAGCGCAACCGGGACTGCAAAGCTGAAGCTCAGCACGATGCTCTGGCCCGGCACGGTGGGCTGGCCAGCGACTACATTGAAGGGCGGCGTCGCACCTGCGAAGAGGGCCGCGAGGTCGGAGGCCACCTCATAGGTCGCCTCAGCCTCCAGGGGCTCATGAACCAGGTTGCGAGTGCCAAAGCTGTCGGTGATGGTGGCCGCGGCCATAGCGCTGGCGGGCACCGGCAGGTGCAGACCGAGCCCCAACGGGTTGGCACCGCCCAGCGCGGCCACGTGGTACCGCACAGTCAACGCCACCGCATTGCCGGCCGCGTCCGTGGTCAGATGATAGTTGTAGTCGAGCACCAGGTCGTTGACGTCGAGGTCATTCGCCAGGGGCCACTCGTCCTCAAAAAGCAGGGTGCCGTAGGTGCCCTCGGCCGGCGCAAAGGCCTCCCCTGCCAACGCTGCGTTGCAGGGATAGGTGTCGGCGCCATTGAGCACCCCGTCGCCATCCTCATCTTGGGCAAAGGCCGATGATCCGACGCCCAAACCGATAGCCAGCAGGCCCGCAAGGCCCCAACGCATACGCAGCATTATGCCCACGGTGACGCATCTCGCAGGTGCTATCAATAGAGGATTATTCGCCATGCACGGCGGCGAGACATCCCGCTCTCGCACAAAACACCGCAGAGAATGAAAGCCCTTATTCCTCTACGTCAGAGGCGAAAAATCGGCCCCCTGCGCCAGCCAGGCGGCGTCGAGGGCGCTCGCTAGGGCGCTGGGCAACGGCCCCCGCTGCACGGCCTCAACCGCCGCCTCCAGGTGGGCGGGGTCGGTAGTCCCCACCAGGACGCAGTTCACGTGTGGCTGAAATCCGGCGAACCGAAAAAAAGCCTCAGCCGGCGCCAGCCCGGCAAGGTCCACGCACATCGCGGCCCAGCGCCGCCGGTACTCCGCCTGCTCCGGCGTCGCCCGCGCCGACGCTCTCCAGGGGGCATTCGCGAGGGCCCGCTTGATGATGACGCCCATGCCTTGCTGCGCAGCGAGCGCTAAGGTGGGCGCGTTGTGCCGGTCGCACACCGACAGCGTCGCCTGCACGCTCGAAAAGTGGCCGCTGCGTTGAGCAACATAGAGCGCGTGGCCATCGCCGGAGTAGGCAGCCACCCGCACCTTCCCGGCCTTCACCATGCTCTCAAGGGCCTGCCCGACCTCACCGCGCTCCAGAACCTCGCTGGGGCAGGAGTGTAGGTGAGCGATGTCCAAGACATCTGTTCGCAGCTTGCGAAGCGCCAGATCCACGCCCTCCCGGACGCAGCGCCCCGTCCAGTCCGGCACCCCCGGCACGCCATAGCCCAGCTTGGTCGAGAGCAAGAAGTCCCGCCGCCGGGGCCCGAGCCACCGGCCCAGCCGGGCCTCACACTCGCCGTAGCCCGCTGCGGTGTCGATCAGCCGCACGCCCCGCTCCCGGCACACATCCAGCAACCGGAGCGCCCGGGCCTCACTGACCCCGGCGCCACCGAGCTTTTGAGCCCCTAGTCCAACCATGGGGACCTGTAGTTGCCCCTGCGCAAATGACCGCGTCGCCAGCACCCACTAAGCCTAGCAGCCCCGCAGGTGATGGGCGCGACACAGCCTCATCGGCAGTTGTCCGGTTCCAACCAGCCCCCGCACCTTGTTAATGGTTGGATGTGGCCCCTCGCCTCGCCTTTTTGTCGACCGAAGACCTCACGGACTTCGTCTGCGACGATGCCCTGGCTGCCGAGTGCTTTTTGAGCCAAGGGGTCGAGGTCGATACCCTCGCTTGGCAGAGCCCAACCGACTGGGCCGCCTACGACGCGGTCCTCATTCGCTCGACCTGGGACTACCAGCGTCATCCCGAGCCCTTCCTCCAGGTGCTGCGCACCATAGACAAGCAAGCCACCCTGCTGAACCCGGTTGAGGTAGTGCAGTGGAATATGCACAAGCGCTACCTGCTCGAGTTGCAGGCCCAGGGCGTGCCCATCGTTCCCACCCGGCTGACGCGTGGGTTGTTCCCCGCCACCCTCGACCGCTGGCGACAGGACCTGGACGCCTCAGAGCTGATCGTCAAACCCGCGATTGGCGCGAGCGCGGACGACACCTTCCGCTTGCCGAAGGACCTGCCCGAGGCCTCATTAAAAGAGATCTGCGACTGCTTTGTGGACCGCGAGGCGCTCGTGCAACCATTTCTGCAAAGCATCGAGCAGGAGGGTGAGTTCTCGCTCTTCTTCTTCGCGGGCGCGCTCAGCCACAGCATCCAAAAGATCCCGAAGCAAGGCGACTTCCGAGTGCAAGAGGAGCATGGCGGCGATATTCGCGCCCTGCCCTATCCCGACGCAGATCTGGTGCAGGCCGCGCAGGCCGCCGTTCGCTGTGTGCCTCAGCCGCTGCTCTACGCCCGGGTTGACCTCGTCCGGGACGCCGATGGCAGCCCCCGGCTGATGGAACTCGAGCTGATTGAGCCCGCCCTGTATTTTCGCACCGACGCAGATTCGGCCCAACGCTTTACGCAAGCTACATTGCGCTGGCTTCAGGCAGGCCCCCAATGAAGCGTCTGCTCGCCGTCACGCTCGCGCTCGGCTGCACCGTGGCCGCGCCGGCACCCGCGGGCGCGTGTCCCGGCACTGCATCGGTCGCTGCGGCGCGGCCTCCGGACCGCAGCGTGGTTCTACCAAAGGAAGGATGGGCCCTGTTCGAGGTCCCCGGTCATGGCCGCGGGACTCCGTGGCGCGCCGAAGTCTTCGACCAAGGAGGCAGGCGCCGGAGCACCCCGGATGTGATCAGCCTGGGCCCGGACCACGTCGCAGTGCTGCTCGCCCGCCTAAGGCCCGGTGTGCAGCTTCAGTTGCGCCTTAGCCTCGACGGCACGCCGCTGTTCAACGTGCCTATCATCAATGATGGTCGGCACGATCATGTCGGGCCGACAACGCCCGAAGTGCTCGAGCTCTTTGCACGCCCCGCAGAGCCGACGCCCTGCGAGGACAGCGGTTGGTGGGTACATGCGCGCTTTGCGCCCAGCCGTGACGAGCGCGCCGTCTCCGGCTACCTTCTGCTGGAGCAGGATGATCGCGAGCAATGGGTCTCGATCGGCGCCGCGCTGCAGCCGCTCAGCGCCGCCGAGCCCCCCCTGGAGCTCGTCACCTTCGTGCCCAGGGACGGGCGCCACTGCTACAAGCTGGCCGCCGTGGATTATGCTGTGAATATCAGCCGCCCCAGCGACCCGGTGTGCCTGGACTTCAACGCCCGGCCCTTCGACGGGGGCGTGCCCCAGGACGCCGGCGGCGCCGATGCGGCGGGCCAGCTCGATGCCGGCGCCGCACCTGACGCAGGCCGCCCTGCCCAGCCCGGCCCGCAGCCCCAGAGTTCGGAGCTGGGCTGTCGGTGCCTGCGGCCCCACAACACAGATGGCCCCCTCGCCCTGCTGAGCCTATCGGCGCTCTTCGGCCTCGCCTTTCGCCGGTCGGCGCGGCGCCGACGCCGCTGCGCCTGACTCAGCCCTCGTCCGCGGCATGGCAGCCCCTAGGCCCGGGCTCATACAGCTCGTCGAGCCACCGGCCGCGCAGGCCTCGTATTGACCCCGACGGGGATGCTGCGACGATGCTCGCCCGTGGCAACCCGGCACCTATCTCTCCTCGCCGCGCTCGGACTGTGGCTGGTCTGCAGCGCGTGCAGCAACGAGTCCCAGCCTCTTGCCGATGCTGGCGCGCTCGACGTACAGCCTGCGGCGGATGCAAGCCAGGCTGCCGACGCAGGGTCTCGCCCCGATGCGGGCATGAGCACCGACGCCGGCACGTCGGACGCCGCACGCCCGGACTCAGGCGAGGTTGGGTTTCAACTCGGCATCGAGGTCGAGATCGACTCAGGCCGGGTCCGAGGTCAAGCGCAAGACGGATTGCGTATATTCAAAGGCATACCCTACGCTGAACCCCCCACTGGCGCGCTCAGGTTCCGACCACCGGTGCCTACGAGCCCGTGGACGGACACGCTGCAGGCGAACGAGTTTGGCCCCTCCTGCCCCCAGACAGACTTCGGTCCCGAGTTTCTGCTCGGCGACTACGGTGGGCCCCAGAGCGAGGACTGCCTCTCGCTCAACGTCTGGGGGCACGATGATGAGACCTCAGATCGCCCGGTCATGGTCTTCATCTACGGCGGCGGCTTCATCGCCGGCTCCAGCGCCTGGCCGCTGTACGATGGCCAGCACCTCGCTCGCCAAGGGGAGGTGGTCATCGTAACCCTGAACTATCGCGTGGGCACCTTGGGCTTTTTGGCCACTGAGTCCCTGGTGGCTGAGCAAGGCGCCGCCGCCGCCGGCAACTTCGGCATTCAAGATCAAATCGAGGCCCTGCGCTGGGTGCAGCGCAACATCGAGGCCTTTGGTGGAGATCCGGGCAACGTCACCATCTTCGGGGAGTCGGCTGGGGCCATCTCGGTCTGTGCCCTGCTGGGCGCGCCCAGCGCAGACACGCTATTTCACAAAGCCATCATTCAGTCGGGCATGTGCATCTTGGGCACGGCACGAGCTGAGGGCCTGCTCGGCGCTATCTCCGCGATTGAGGCCGGCGAGCAGACCAGCGCAGATCTGGGCTGCCGAGACGAGGTCGACCCCAACCGCTGCCTACGCAACCTACCTGTCAACGACTTGATTCGAGCCACCTCCCTATTTTCGGTGCTCAGCGCGGACATCAACGCGCTGGCCGGCACCAGCCCTTACGTCGACGGCGTGCTGATTCCAGAGCAGCCGCTGCAGCGCATCGCCCGCGGTGAGGCGGACCGCCCCCTCATGGTCGGGAGCAACTCAAGGGAGGGCGTGCTCTTTGCGAGCGCGGACACCGTCCTGACCCGACGGGGTTTTGAGCGGGCCGTTGCGGACTTTGTGGGCGATGACAGCGTCGCAAGCCAGATTGTCGACCTCTACCCGCTACGCGACTTTCCCCTGGTCGGTGATGCGTGGATAGCTTTCTTGGGAGATGCCACCTTCATCTGCCACGGTGTCGCGACAGCACGGGCGGCGGCCACCGGAGCGCCTGCCTTCGCCTATCACTTCACCCGCGCCCCGCTTCAGCTCGCGGCGGTGGGCGCCAGCCACGCCATCGAGTTGCCCTACCTCTTCAATACCTTCTCAGAGGTGGTGATCGTGGACGGCCCTGCCGACCGGCGGGTGAGCCGAGCCATGCAGACCGCGTGGAGCAGCTTCGCGAGGACCGGGCAGCCCGACGCCGCCCCCGCATGGGCGGCGTACAGCACCGCGTCCCCCGCCTTCTTGCGTCTCGATGATCCCGTGAGCACCACCCCTGAGATCCGAGGCGGCCGCTGCGAAGCGCTGCGAAGCCTCGGCATCACCCCCTAGTCGCTCGGCGGGGAGCTGCAACGGCCCAAGTGGGACGGTCTACGCCCGAATTGTCTCGCGATTCAGCGCCTCCGCGTTCGGGCCGATGCGTGCGCCACCGTTCCAACTTCGCAGCAGAAACTACCCGCTAAGTTATGGCGCGGGCTCTAGTTTCCCAAAAACACACCGAACGGGATGGTCACAGGTTCTCGATGAGTGAGCTCGCTCCCATCCTCAATGCCCCGGAGGGCCGCTGGCCCACCAATGATCTAAGCCACTTGGCACATGCCGATCTGCACCATGCGGTACAGATCGCGGACCGTGTGTGGTGGGTGGGGCACATGCTGGAGGGCGACAACTTCCAGTGCCACGTCTACCTCATCGAGCAGGGCGACCAGTCCGTGCTCATCGATGTGGGTGCAGGCCCGAGTTTTCGCTACGTCTTCTCCAAGATCGAAGAGATCATCCCGCTCAGCAACATCCGCTGGTACGTCTGCCAGCATCCGGACCCGGACATCACCGGCGCGCTTCCGCTGCTCGACCAGCTCATCTCACGCTCCGACGCCGCGATCATCACCGACTGGCGCGCCGAAGCCTTGCTCAAGCACTACGGGCTACGAACGCCCTTTTGGCGCATCGAGGACCACAACTGGCAACTTGAATTGCAAGACCGCACGCTGCAATTTGTCATGACGCCCTATTTGCACTTCCCCGGGGCCTTCGTGACCTTTGACCACGCCAGTCGCACCCTCTTTTCCAGTGATCTGTTTGGCGGGTTCACTGAGACGCCCGCGCTTGTAGCCCCAGACGAGGACTACTTCGAGTGCATGCGGCTCTTTCACGAGCACTACATGCCGAGCCAAGACATCCTCTTGCACGGCCTGTCGCGTGTAGAGCGACTGCCCATCAACGCGATCGCCCCCCAGCATGGCAGCATTATCCCGCCTAAACTGGTGCGCCCAATTATCGAGCGGCTCAAGACTTTGGAGTGCGGTCTGTACCTGATGGCGGAGTCAGAGACCGACATCCACCGCCTCTCCGACATGAACCGGGTGCTTCGTAGAAGCCTGCGCAGCTTCACAAATACCCGCGACTTCCCGGACCTCATCAGCGCCCTGAAGGAGACCGTGCGCGACCTACTGCCTGTAGACCACATCGAGGTCTATGCTGAGATCGGCGACGAGACGCTGCGCTTCGATCCGCTCACTCGGTACAGGGGGGTCAGCGCGAGCACGCCCGAAGACCTCAAGCGCTGGCTGCTTCGCCAAGCTGATGGCTGGGACCCCGCGCAATCTTGGTTGCCGTGGCCCGGGCATAAGCACGGTGCTCTGGTGATTCCTCTGCTCAGCCCCGACATGCAACTTATGTTGGGAGCCGCACTGCTGGTCCTGTCAGAGCCGGCGCCCGTCAGCGAGTTAACGGCGCGCGTCCTGGACCGCCTCTCCACCCCGTTGGGGGTCGCGGTGGAACGTGAGACCCTGTTGCGGGGGGTCAAGGCCAAGCGCCAGGCCTTCTATGAGCTGGCTATTCACGACCCGCTCACGGGCCTGTACAACCGGCTATATCTTGATGAGGCCGTCAAGCGCCTCTTCGGCATCCACGATCGCGGCAGCGTGCCCTCCGTGGTGGTGAGCATGTACGACCTTGACCACTTCAAGCAGGTCAACGACCAGCACGGGCACGCGGCCGGCGACAAGGTGCTCAAGGCCTTCGGCAAGATCCTGGACGACAACGCCCGCAACGGAGATCTCGCGGTTCGCATCGGTGGTGAAGAGATGCTCACCGTACACGTCTGTGGCTGCGACCCCAGCGAGGCCTGCGCACTTCCAGAGCGCGTGCGCAGCAGCATCGAGGGGCATGCCTTCGGCGCTCTGCTCGACGGCGGGTCGGTCACAGTCAGCGTCGGCGTCGCGGCGCGGGCTCCCGGCGAGTCACTCAAGGACGTGATGGCCCGGGCGGACGCATCCCTGTACCGGGCCAAATCCCAAGGCAGAAACCAGGTCGTCTGGCACGACGACAAGAATTGACACTTCTGATGTCATGATGACACCCTAAGTGTCATCATGACCGCCAAACGAGCCACGAAGGCCCAAGGCCTCTATGAGGTGATTCGCTGCGTCCGCCCCGCGCACCGCTACCTGCACCGCGCGGTTGAACAGCAGCTCAAGGATAGCGGGGTCACGGTCGGCATGCGGGCCGTGCTCGAGCGCCTCGCCGAAAATGGGGCCCAGACAGCACCAGAGTTAGCGCGAGACCTCGACATCCCCCGTCAGTTTGCACAGCGCTCGATCAACAGCCTCATTGGCCAGGACATGGCCGAGCGACTCAACAACCCCGCGCACAAGCGCTCCTACCTCATCCGCATCACCGCGAAGGGAAGGCAGACGTTCGAGCGCATCAAGGCCGATGAGCACACCTCGCTAAAGCAGCTCGCTCAGGTCCTCTCCGCCGACGACATCACCGCCGCACAGCGGGTCATGCGCGCCCTCGTCGACTTCTACGGCCCCGAACAGGACATCAACCCATGAGCTTTCTCCGCAGTCTTGCCCTACCCCTCACCGCCACGGCCGCAGGCAGCGCCATTGGCTTTGGCGAGGCCCTGTACCGAGTTGCGCGACCCAGCGAAGGGCCCGCCATATCAGCTGCGGCGTCGAAGACGGCCGTCATCATCATCGACATGCAACGTGCGTTTACAGCCACCGACCTGCCTCCTGACTTCGATGCGCAGGTTGTGCAACCAGCGGTAGGGCATATCAACGATCTCGCGCACCTGGCCCGGCGCCGCGGCTGGCCAGTGCTTGCCGTCCGCATGATCATGAAAAATCCTCGGCTGCGACTGGCAATGCGAGTTGTCGGCGCGCCCATGCCCAAGGCAGGCAGCCCCGAGGTCGAACTCGACCCGCGCCTTGAACTCGCCGGGGCCGAGGTCTTCGACAAAGAGGTCGGTGATGCCTTCGCCAGCCCACAATTCGACGCCTTTCTTCGACAGCATGATGTCGGCCGCGTGCTGGTGACCGGACTTGATGGCATCGCCTGTGTGCAGAGAACCGCACGAGGCGCCCTGCAACGTGGCTATGATGTTGGCCTGGTGCAGCAAGCCATCATCAGCCGCCATGTAGAGGACTGGCAGAACTGGCAAGATAAACTGCAGGACCTGGGCGCCCGCATCGTACAGGTGCAGGACCTCGACGACTAGGCAGACTTGGCGTAGCGCGCTAAGAAGGTCTGCGCGACATCTTGCAAGGCAGCCTGCTTGGCCTGGGGGTTCAGCGGGCCGCCGAGGACTTGGGGCCAAAAGAGCAGCCCTGAGGCCAAGGCCCAAAAAACTTCGGCCGCCCGCTCCGCGTCCAACACATGCAGAGCCCCGTGGGCGTGCGCGGCCCGTAGCCATCGAACGAGGTGCTGCTCCTCCGCGGCCACCTGCGCCATCACACGCTCAGCCAGCTTCGGCTGGTGGATAAACACCCCGAGCATGACGCGCATGAGCTGGGACCACTGGGGGTCAGCGGCGACAAAGGCCTTCACCTCCGCGAAGACGGTCAGCTGAGCCTCGAGGCTGCGTTCCGGGTCCCACGACACAGCCTTCATCTGCTGAAGGCGCAGGACCAGTCGCTCAGCCACGGCTTCGAAGAGCACCTCCTTGCTGTCAAAGTGGTTATAGACCGTGCGCTTGGAGGCGCCGGCCCGCTCCGCGATGCGGTCCATGCTCGCCGCGTCGTAGCCCTCCTCGCTAAAGGTGAGGGTGGCGGCCTCGAGGATCTCGTTGCGTTTTTTGGCCAAGCGGAGCGCGTGCGGAGAGTTCATAGGACAAAATTACACTCACGAGTGTAGTTGGGCCTTGACGGCCCTCGTACCGAAACTACACCGTTGAGTATACCTGCTGGCCTCCGGTCAGCAATGACGAAGGTCTTCTCACGATGCTCAAAGTTTTCCGCAGCCGGTGGTTTCGCATCAGCTTGGCCAGCGCAGGCCTCTTCGCCCTGCTGCTTGGAGTTGCAATGATCAGTGCTTGTACCGCCATGGGCGGCCGCGCCACAGGCGCTCGACGCGCCGCTATGGAGCAATCCGCTCAATGGAAGGGGGAGCGCTTCGGCAACCCCCTCGCGCGCAAAGACGGCCCCTACATCGACATGCTGGTGCAGTGGGTCAAAGGCGCCAAGAACACCAGCCCGAGCGCGCCCATGCCGGTCTTGGACCGCACCGCCGCTGAGTTCTCTGATGCGCCGGCCGCCGACGCGCTCAACATTACCTGGCTGGGGCACTCTACCTTGTTGGTCGAGCTGGACGGGCTGCGTGTGCTGATCGACCCCGTCTGGGGAGAGCGTGTCTCTCCGTTCAGGTTCGCGGGTCCCAAGCGCTTTCACGCCCCGCCCCTGGCCTTCGATGACCTGCCCTCCATTGACGCGGTGGTGATCTCTCACGACCACTACGACCACCTCGACTATCCCACGATCGTGGCGCTCAAGGACCGCGCCAAGCGCTTCGTGGTGCCCTTGGGAGTCGGCGCCCACCTCGCCTACTGGGGCGTCGACGAGGCTAAAATCACGGAGCTCGACTGGTGGGGCAGCCTAGATTGCGGGGGCGTTGAGCTCATCGCGACACCGGCCCGTCACTTCTCGGGCCGCTCGGTGGTGATGAGCGATCAGGACCAGACGCTATGGGCAGGCTGGATTGTCAAAGGACCTACGCATCGGATTTTCTATAGCGGCGACACCGCGATGCACCCCACCTTCAGCGAGATCGGTGAGCGCTACGGTCCCTTTGACGCCACCCTCATGGAGTCTGGCGCCTATAACGCCCTTTGGGCAGACGTGCACATGGGGCCCGAACAAGCCGTGAAGGCGCACAAGATGGTGAAGGGCAAGCTGCTCATCCCGGTGCACTGGGGCACCTTTGATCTGGCCATCCACGCTTGGACGGAGCCGGTGGAGCGCTTGCTCGTAGCCGCTGAAGCGGCGGGCGTGCAGGCCGTGGTGCCTCAGCCGGGCGAGACCGTCTTCCCGGATGCGCCCCGGGCGCTCACCCGCTGGTGGCCGGAGTTGGACTGGCAGACCGCTCAGCAGGCTCCAGTGATTTCTTCGGGCTTGGGCATCAGGCAGCCCGGCGAACACTCCGGGCTACCACCCTCGGCAGAACAGGACGCACGCAGCGCGGACTATGCGCGTGTCATGCGGGAGCCCTGAGCCAGCGCCGCCTCAACGGTGAGCTAGGCCCCGCCCCCCTGCGCCCCCACCACCTGTGCCGCACCGCGTCATAACGGAACGCTGGCCTCCGGCGGGCTTTACCCGCGCGCCACAGCGGCAGTAAACCCTGTCGGTGGCGAAGAACAAAGACATCGACAAGTGGCGTGGACTCAAATCTCTGGTGCACGACGCGGTCGATGCCACGACGGAGCTGGTCCGAGAGGGCCACGAGTCCACGGCTCGCAGCATTCGTCGCGTCACCGATGAGATTGAGCCGATCAAGGGCCCGGCTGAGAGCGTCGATGAGATCAGGCGCCGGGCCACCGACGGGCTGCTATCCAGCGTCAAGGTCGTCAATCGCGCCGTGCAAAAGGTGACCGACCTGGGCCTGGACGCCGTGCAGGACAGCCTGCCCCCCGCCGAGGCCAAGCCGGCAGTGCCCCTGCGCTCCGATACGATGAAGACCGCCCCATGGCTTGCCGACGCGGCGCTCGGGGTTGTCAACGCTGCCCTCGGAGATCACCTCGCTGCATCCGAAAACGCCCTCGACCTGTCGATGGAGTTCCGCATCGACGACCACTATGTGCCGCTCACCAAGGAGGCCCTGCAGGCCGCCTTGCCGAACCCTAGCGCGAAGGTGGCGCTCTTTGTGCACGGTCTGGCCACCACCGAGTGGTGCTGGGTGCTGGAGGCCGAGGCCTACCACGACGACCCCACGGTGACCTTCGGGCGCCTGCTGCAAAAGGACCTCGGCTTCACACCGATCTACGTGCGCTACAATGGAGGCCGCAAGGTCGCCGAGAACGGGCGCATGTTGTGCGATCACCTGCAGGACCTCGTAGACGCCTACCCGGTGCCTATCGAAGATCTCACCCTCATCGGGCACAGCATGGGTGGCCTGGTGGCCCGCAGTGCTGGCCACTACGCCACCGAGTCGGGCCACAGCTGGCCAAGCCTCGTCAGGCGGGCCTTCTACTTGGGCTCCCCGCATCAGGGCGCGCCTCTAGCCAAGCTCGGCCACGCGCTCACGGGTGCACTGCAGGCCGTCGACCTGCCCGCCACGCGCATCACCTCCAAGATCCTTGGCGGACGCAGTGCGGGTATCAAAGACCTCAGCGAAGGCGACATTGTCGATGAGACTTGGCTGCATCCCGACCCGGCGGCCCGCAAGGAGACCACCACCCTACTTCCAACCGCTCGGCACTACTTCTTCTCGGCCACAGTCAGTAAAGACGCGAACAATCCGATGGGCCAGCTGATCGGAGACCTGCTGGTGCGCGTGCCCAGCGCGTCGGGGCCGGAGCTCAAGGAGCATCAATTCGACATCGAGACCCAGGGTTATGGAGGAGTCATGCACCACCAGCTGCAAAACCACCCCGCGGTCTACGCCCAAATCAAGCGGGCCTGCAGCGGCGATGTCAGCGCTTGAGAAAGCGCGCATCCAAAGCCTGGATGAGATCCTCGGCCGTCGCGCGTTCGGGCACTACGTCGACACGTATCCCCAAGGCTGCGGCACGCTCCGCTGCCACTGGCCCGATCACGGCCACCACGGCCTGACGCAAGATATCCTGCGCCATCGAAGCCGGCACGACAGAGTTCCAGGCGGACATCGTCTGACCGGATAAGAAGGTCACGGCGTCCGCCTGCTGGGCCAACTCCAGGGTCTCCGGATTCGGCGGTCCTGCCGCCACGATGCGGTAGGCCTCTACGGCGTCCACCGCCGCCCCGAAGTCGGTCAACCGGTCCTGCACGATCTCGCGACCCTCTGCTGCCCGGGGGTGTAGCACCTTTAGGCCCGCCATCCCCCCTCGATCCGCGAAGCGAAGCTGCACCTCGGCCACCAGGGCCTCGGCCCGATAGACATCAGGACAGAGCAACTCCCCTTGCAGAACCTCTCGCAGCTGAGATTGAGCCAACAGCGCCTGCGCCGTCTTTGAGCCCACACAGGCGATCGGAGCCGCGCAGCGCTGGCCTTGAGACTTGAGGGCTGCGGCCAGCGCGGACGCCGCGTTCAAAGAGCCCAGGACCACCAAGCCGTAGCTATGAATGTGGCGCGCGGCCTCAGCGAGCGCGGCGCCGTTTGCGGGGGGCGCGATACGAATCGTGGGCAAGAAGATCGGGGTGGCACCGTAGGCCCTCAGGGCCTCTGCAAAACCCGCTGCCTGGGTCGGCGCGCGCGTCACCACCACGGACCGGCCCATCAGGCCCTGGTCTGGGCAGCTCAGGAGAGGGCCTCGGGGTGAGTCAGGCTGGCGAGCACCCTATCTGCGCCCGCGGCGAGCAGGCGCTCGGCCAACTCGGTCCCCAACTCCACGGCGTCCCCCACCGGGCCCTCTGCGTCGTCTTCAAAGATGAGTGAGCCGTCCAGAGAGGCGACCAGCCCGCGCATCGAGATCTTGTCACCGTCAATCGTGGCGTAGCCTGCGATCGGCACCTGACAGCCACCTTGCAAAGTTCGCAGGAAGGCCCGCTCCATCAGCGCCGCGGCTCGGGCGGATGGGTCGTCCAGGGCCCCTACACGCTCATTCGTGGCGGCATCATCCAAGCGAGTCTCCACGGCCAAGATGCCCTGCCCGATCGCAGGCAAGGAGACGCTGGGGTCCAGGACCTCCGTGGCCACGCTCTGCATATCCATGCGCAGCAGGCCGGCGTAGGCCAGCAGGGTCGCGTCCATGTTCTGCTCATCGAGGCGCTTGAGGCGGGTCTGTACGTTGCCTCGGATGGGCACAATCTGCACATCAGGGCGGCGCCGCAGCAGCTGCGAGGCCCGGCGCAACGAGCACGTGCCGACGACCGCGTTCTTCGGCAGCGTCTGCATGGTGTAGCCCTTGCTGGAGACCAAGGCGTCTCGAGGATCCTCACGCGGTGGGAAGGCGGTGATGACCAGGCCCTCGGGAAGCTCCGTGGGCACGTCCTTGAGTGAGTGCACGGCGACATTGGCCCGCCCATCAAAGAGCGCGTGCTCGATCTCTTTCACGAAGAGGTCCTTGCCGCCGACCTTGGACAAGGCCTGATCCAAGATCTTGTCGCCCTTGGTCGTCAGGCGGACCAGATCCACACTCAGATCCGGCTCGCGCTTCTTCAGCTCTTCAGCCACATGCTCCGCCTGCCAGAGGGCGAGCGGGCTCTTGCGGGTCGCGATGCGCACATCAAAGGTCACGCCTGAGTGTCTACTCAGGCCTCTGCGTGCGCGCAAGCGGTCTGAGCCTCAGGCGCCTTGGGAGCGAATGGGCACGACATTATCCGTGCTCTGCGGTTTGTCCTGGGGCTGACCGGGAAGCTCCAAGTCCAGCTCGAAGAGCTTCACGAGCACGTCGACCATGGCCTGAGGATCACCCTCTGCGCCCTCGGCTTTGAGCTGGGTGAGCACCGGGTGCAGCATCTTGTTCACGATGGCGTTGCTCATCGCCTTGATGCTCTGGCTGGTCTTCTTATCGGGCTCCTTGATGGCCCCCAAGGTGCGCTCCACCTCCTGCGAGGCGATGCGCATGGCGTGCTGCCGCAGGGCCTTGATGACGGGCACCACCTGCTGGCTCTTCAGCCAACGCTCGTGGGCCAGCAGCTCGTCTTCAACAAGCTTTTCGGCCGCGGCTGCCTCCCGGGCCCGACTGTCGCGGTTCAGCTCCAGGACCTGCTCCATGTCGTCGACGTCGTAGACGAAGGCATTATCGAGGTCTGCGATCTTGGGGTCGATGTCCCGAGGGACCGCGATGTCGACGAAGAGGATCGGGCGGTAGCGGCGGGCCCGCATGACCTTGCTCATCACCTTCTTATCAACGACATAGCCGGGGGCCGCCGTGGATGAGATCACGATATCGGCCTGCTGCAGAAGCATCGGCAGATCCGTCAGGCTGGACGGCACCCCGCCCACCTCTTGGGCCAGTTTTTGGGCGCTGGCTAGGGTCCGACTCGTGACCCGAACCTCTGCAACCCCGTAGGACTTGAGGTGCTTGGCGGCGAGCCCGGCCATCTTGCCGGCCCCAACGAGCAGCACCTCCTTGCCATCAAGGGTATCGAAGATCTCCTTGCCCAGCTCCACTGCGGCGAAGCTCATCGACACAGCGTTCTCGGCGATGCCGGTCTCGGTACGTACCCGCTTGGCTACGCTGAAGGCCTTTTGAAAGGTGCGCGTCAACTCAGACTGCGTCGTACCTTCCGCCACCGCGACCTTGAAAGCCTCCTTGACCTGCCCCAAAATCTGGGGCTCGCCGAGGACCATAGAATCCAGCGAGGATGCGACTCGGAACAGGTGACGTAGAGCCTCGCTGCCCTCGTGCGCGTACAGGTGGGGGTCCAAATCCGATGGCTTAAGGCCGGCCAGATCGACGAGGTGACGGCGCAGGCTGCGCGACAGGGTGCTCGCGTCCGCGGCCCCCGACACGTAGAACTCGACCCGATTACAGGTCGAGACGATGCAGGCCTCATCGATCATCTCAAGACCGCTGACATCGACGAGTGCCGCCGGAAGATCGCGAGTTTTGTGCGCGAAGCGCTCTCTCAGCGCGATAGAGGCCGTCTTGTGGGACAGCCCGATCATGGCCAATCTCACAGCCCAGACCCCGTGCCGTGCGGTCCCATGCCCGCGACGGTGAGCCCGACGAGCGCAAGGAGAGTTGCCGCTACTCCGACCAGGGTCAGAACGGCGGCCTTTCGGCCCCGCCAACCGATCGTGATGCGAAAGTGCAGCAGGAGCGCAAAGAGCACCCAGACAAGCACGGCGACGGTATTGAGCAGCCCCCAGTTGAAGTAATTATCGGTGACCTCTTTGCTGTAGATAGCCCCGGCGCCCAGGCCGATGGCCATGGATGGGAAGCCCAGCTGAATGAGGCGAACACCCACGGTATCCAGGATCTCAAGCGCGGGCAGCTTGTTGAGCCCAGTGCCCAGCTTGGCGATACGCTTCTTCTTACGCTTGAGGCGGCGGTCCTGTAGCAGGTAGACGATTGCAACCAGGCCTGCGACCGCAAAGGCCGCCTCGCCCAAGAAGGCGAAGGCGATGTGTACGGGAAGCCAGGGGGATTGCAGATGACGGGGGGCGACGTTCGGCTCCACGAAGATCGCGATGCCTACGAGGCCTGCGACAAGCAGGGCTGCAAAGGCCGAGGCCTGAGGCACCCCGCCCTTCCACGCGATGCCGAGCGCAAAGACCGCGGCGAGGCAGCCAAAGAGCGACAGGCCATCGTGCAGATCGATGAGTGGGAAGCTGCCCAACTCCGCGGTGCGTGCCCCGATCGCCAGCGCATGCGCGAAGATAGAGATGGTCAGACCAGACAAGACCATGCGGTCCCCGGAGGATCGCGGCCACTTCAGCTGGGCCAGCCCCAGCACCGCGACCACCGCATAGAAAACTGCGGACACTTCCAGGAGCAGCAGGGCCATGGACTATCCTTTCGCGCTCGCGGGCGCCGCCTGCAAGGTGCCGACGTAGCCGGACTCGATTTCAAAGGCCGCCTCGCCAAAGAGCACCGAGTCGCCCATCATCTCGCCGCCCAATTCGCCGATGCGGGCGTTCGTGAGCACCTTGCCGATGAGCTCCGGCGCCGCGCCCTCGGGGACCACCGACAGAAATCGTACTGCGGGCTCCAGCCCATAGGCGCGGTCGTGGTTCTTCAGGACCACCATGTCGCTGTCGACGTCGACATTTCCGGAGTCGAGCCAAGCCTCGAGGGTGCGCTCGGCGATGAACATTCTTGGATGTAGGGTAGCCATGAAAACCCGCATGCAACCTAAGCCGATGTCGGCCGTAGTTCCTAGCGAGTATAGGGTTCGGTCATTGGACCCGAAAGTCCAGAATCCAATGCTGCCAACGTCAATTGGGTCTGCTAGACAAGGGTGAGCCGCCCGGCGGCGCACGGAAAGGAAGTCCCCAAACATGGCCAGTGACAAGCTTCACACATTCGACGACGCATCCTTTGAGGCCCAAGTCCTCAAGAGCGATGTGCCCGTCTTGGTCGACTTTTGGGCGCCCTGGTGCGCGCCCTGTCGCATGATTGCCCCGGCCGTCGAAGAGCTCGCCTCCGAGTACGACGGCAAAGCACGAGTCGGAAAGCTCAATATCGATGCCTCACCCGCGGTCGCGCAGCGCTACCGCGTGATGAGCATCCCGACGTTGTTGGTGTTCAAGAACGGCGAGCCCGTTGACCAGGCGATCGGCGCCGTAAGCAAGTCGCAGATCGCGGCGATGCTCGATAAAGCCGTCTGATCCGCCTGCCTTAGAATCTCAAGGCGCAGGTCCCGTCTGGGGCCTGCGCCTTTTTTTATGCGGAGCGAGCCGCGACGAGCGGGATCGGCTTGAACACGGACAGCGCCTCGGCTGCGCGCTGTGCGGCGTCATCGCTCACAATTTCGCCGTGGGCCATCAGCACGTGCTGGGGCTTGAGGGCGATGAGCTGCGCGGCGAAGGCGGCCGCCTCAGCCTTGTCCTTGACCAAGAACTGATTGAGCCGCGGCACAGCCAGCTTCTTGTAGGCGCCCTCTGCCCAGTAGATGAAGCGGCTCATCAGCCCCTGGCATTGATGAATATTCATCATCAGATCCGTGGTGATCATCGCGCGGCTCGGCGCATGGAAGAAGACCACCTCCCCGATCCTCGGCGCGCAGGAAAATGGCACACACTGAATGTCAGCCCCCCAGGGTTGAGGCCGGTCGGGTGTCAGCTCGTGGTCGAAGGCCAGGTCGGAGCGCTTCTTCTTCAGGCCGGGTGCCGCCCACAGCTCGGCCTCCGCATAGCGCGCCTTCACCTTCTTGAGGTGCACGTGATGAAACAGATTCGGCCCCACCAGGTGCTGCACGGGTCCCAGCTGCGCCAGCTCGTCCGCCAAGGCATCGTCAATGGGCACCGGGCTGTGAAGCCACAGGCCGCCCCCGCTGAGCCGCACTACGGTCATGCGTCCGGGAAAGTGGATGCCGAAGTTGAAGAAATCAAAGTCCACCGTCCAGATGTTGTCCGCCAGGGCCTTGAGTCGCGCTGTTTCTGCCATTGAGCAATAAAGTAAATTGACTTTCCTATTTCGTCAAGCCACTTTCCTATCTCCCCGATGGCCGCGCCCGAAGACCAAGACTTTGAAACTCGCCTTGCAAATGCCAAGGACAGCAGCCTGGGGCAGGTCCTCGTCAAGGCGGCCCGCCTCGTCAACGAGCGTGCCCTAGCGCGAGTACAGGCCGTGCCTCGCTACCAGGCCCTCAAACCCAGACACCTCGCGGTCATCCCCCACGTGGACCTCGACGGCACACGCGTCACGGAGCTGGCCGAGCGCCTGCAGATCACAAAACAGGGCGTCGGGCAGATCGTCGACGAGATGCAGGATTTCGGCATGCTGCATCGGGTCCCGGATCCTGAGGATGGCCGAGCGAAGCTGGTCTGCTTCACTGAGCAGGGGCGAGAGTGGCTATTTGACGGGCTCGCAATACTGTCGACGGTGGAAGCGGACCTCAGAGAGGTGCTGGGTCAAGCGGAGTTGACACGCTTGAGGCGCAGCCTCTTGAAGGTGGTTCGGGCGCTACAGTCCGAGGACGCCTAGTCGGCGGAGGCCAGCGTGAAAGCCACGCCGCCGAGGACCTCAAAGTGATGGGCCATGCCCTGCCCACCCGCCATGGCGAGGGTGTGCCGCGCGTCCAAGCGCGCGACCACATTGGGCAGCGCGAAGTACTTGATTCCCGCCCCCCAATGAAATTCAGGGCTCTGGTCACTGCCCATGCGATCTTCCGCCCCGGTGAGTCCCAAGACGCCGCCGCCCACCACCACGAAGGGCGCCCACTGCGCGGGGTACTGGGCGATAACATGGCCGCGCAGCGCGTACAGGCTGGTCTCCTGGTAGGTATCGCTATCGACGGCAATATGGCCTGCTTCAGCCTCCACGCCCACGAAGGTGAAGGGCTCGTAGGCGATGCGAAGCAAGAAATTGAAGCCGGCGCCGGCCAGGTCTGCCGAGCCCGTTTCGGCGACAAGCCCATAGGTTCCCGAGGTCATGAAGGCCCCGCCCGAAAAGCCCAGGGACAGGGTGTGTGCTTTGGGCCCCAGCTCGGCTTCGACCCCGACCTGCGCGATCATCGAGGTGCTGAGGACGATCAAGACGGCTGAAGCGCTCACACCTAGAGCGTTCGGCGGCGGCGGCATTGCACTTCAGGACATCCGTCGCGGTGCGCGATCTGTACCAAAACGAAAGGTCAGTACAGGCCGGGCACCAGCCGAAAGCGCACAGCCTGGGCGTAGGCCGGGTACCCGGGCAGCTGCTGATGCAAAAAGGCATCCTCCCTCGCGGTGCGCCGAACAACGACCACCACCCCAAGCAGCATCGGGCCAAGGGCCGACCAGGACCCCAGAGTCAGGGCCATCGAGGGCAGGATCAGCAGGAAGGTGGTGTAGCCGGGGTGCCGCACCCACCGGTAGGGGCCGGTATCGATGACACGATGATCACGGTCCCGCTGAATCCACAGCAGATTGGCGAAGTAGCGATTGGCGGCCATGGCCCACAGACGCATCCCACTTGCCGTGAAGAGTGTCGCCAGCGCGGCCAGCTGCACCGCTTCGGGCACCGTATCCGTCAGGTGCCATCGCCCCACATCCAGGCCCGCCCAGATGGAGCCGAGCCACATGCACAGCCCGAGCAGAGCCTCGGAACCCTGGTCTTCGCCCTCACGAGAGAGGTTGGATACTGGGTCCCGAACCAGATTGACGGCCACGATGCTCAGGGCCATGACGAGCAGGTAGCCCTGCACAGCTAACGAGCCGGTGATGGCAGGCCAGACTGCCGCGAGCACCGGCCCCAGCTGCACCACCAGGGTCGTGGCAGTGCGTCGTGCAAGCAGGCCTGCCATCTTCGGGCGAGGCACAGGCTACTTTCGATGCGGTGGGCGCCGCAGGGCGGGATTAGGCAAAAGGGATGAGGCCTTGAGCGAACCCTTGGGTGCGTCGGCACCGAACTTCGGCGCCACCTTATCGCTGCTCGTATCGAGGGCCGCCAGCCGAGAGAACTGCTCCTTGAGGCTGTTATTTTGGTCTGCGACCTGATGCTTGACGGACTCGAAGTGGGGGGCCTGGGCGCGAACGATCGCCATGAGGCGCTGGCTGGAGGGCTCGTCTCCCTGCTGCTTAACAAACAGGGAGAAGGCCGTCAGCGCCAGTAACGCGTAGTAGACCTCCTGCAGGTCGGGGTACATGGCGTCGAGCTCTTGCTGCAGAGCCTGAGCCTCCTCATCACCAATGCCGGGGCTGGAGCCGCCATAGAGGTGGTAGGCGGTCTCGGTGATTTTGTGCGGCTGAGCCGGGATGCCGAGGTCTATGTCCGTCATAGCCAGGTCAGAACATAGGCCGACCTACGCGAGGCATCAATCAGGGATGCACACACGCCGGCGTGAAGGTTGAATTGACGGGCCTAGATCCCGAGACCGGCCAGTATGGGCGCCGCAACCTTGGCTAAGGAGGCGACCTTGGAGACGGTGCCCGCCAAGCTACCGAGGGCGTTCAAAGCCTCAGCGCCACTGGCGCCCTGGGCCTCCCCGATGCTCTGGTTGCCGTCCGTGCCGCCGGTGATCGCGTCGAGCACTTGAAGAGGGGTGTTCGGGCCGAGACTGATTCCTGACACGCTGTGATTATCGCTCAGATGCCCTCCGGGTTGCGCGGGATTGCCCAAAAAACCCAATCATCCCGCAAGGGTGTGACATCCAACCACTGACACACACACACGCCGAAGGGCGCTGGATCTGCTACAGGAGGCGCATGAGCATTCACCTGAACGACAAGGTGGCGATCGTGACCGGGGCAAGCCGCGGAATCGGCGCCGAGATCGCACGCGCCTACGCCCAAGCCGGAGCAAAGGTCGTGCTGGCCTCTCGCAAGATCGATGGCCTGCAGGCCATCGCAGACCAGATCAAGAGTGAAGGGGGCGACGCCCTGCCCTTCGCCTGCCACAGTGGGGACCCCGAGCAGATTGACGCCCTCGTCAACGCTGCGGTGGAGCACTACGGCCAGGTGGATGTGCTGGTGAATAACGCCGCCACCAATCCCTACTTCGGCCCCATGATCGGGGTGGAGTGGTCTGCCTGGGACAAGACCTTCGAGGTGAACGTGAAGGGCTACTTTGCCGCGGCCAGAGCCGTCGCCCAGCATCTGATGGGCCGGGGCGCAGCGGGCTCCATCATCAACGTCTCAAGCGTGCTCGGGCAGCGCGGGGCTCGTTTTCAGGGCGTCTATGGCATGACCAAGGCGGCGGTGATCTCGTTGACTCAGACCCTCGCCATCGAGTGGGGGCCCAGCAAGATCCGCGTCAATGCTCTGGCCCCGGGCTTCATCGACACTCGCTTTTCCGCCGCGCTCACAGGCAATGAGGACATCAAGAAGATGATCCTCGACCGGACCCCCCTAGGCCGCATTGGCCAGCCTGAAGACCTCAGCGGGCTGGCCCTGTTCTTGGCCAGCGACGCGGCGAGCTTCGTCACCGGAGGCTGCTTCGTGGCCGACGGCGGCATGACCGCCGAGTAGGGGCAGGCTTAGGGCGACAGCCACGCCTCACGGTGTGATCGCGCGGTGGCCGCGGCCTTGGGCCGGACCTCCAGCGACCACGTCTGCGGGTCTTTGGTGCCGACTTTGACCGTGAGCCTGCGCATTTGCCCGCGCCGCGCGATCAGCAGCTCAACCTCATCATCGAGCGCATGCAGCGCGAGCGCTGCTTTGAGATCTGAGCCGAGCCGAATGCCATTCCAAGCC
>Ga0193954_1000438_pt1 | contig 24188 bp, 21 predicted proteins | sample BB_5_MG_FD_140340 | JGI IMG/M metagenome (GOLD analysis project Ga0193954, IMG submission 140340) | Microbial mat bacterial communities from the Broadkill River, Lewes, Delaware, United States - BB_5_MG | ecosystem: Environmental > Aquatic > Freshwater > River > Microbial mats | place: USA...
GCCATAGCTTCATCAATAGAGTTATCTACCACTTCATAAATAAGATGATGAAGTCCATTTATATTGGTATCACCAATATACATACCTGGTCTTTTTCTAACCGCTTCTAGTCCTTTAAGAACTTTAATATTATCTGCACCATAACTGCTCATTCATTTCTCCGATTTATATCATAATTGGCATAACAATTGTCATGAAGTTTTCACATTCTAGTGAAAAAGGAAGGCCTGTGTCATTAAAACCAAGCGTAAAACTACTATCTTCTATATTTGAAAGAAAATCAAGTAAATAACGAGAATTTACTGCTAAAAATATTTCATTATCTAATCCTGTTTTAAATTCAATTTCAGTTTTTGCTTCTATATTATCATCATTTAAACTTTCAAATAAAATTGTATTTGATTTAAATGTAATTTTCATTTCATTTGAGACAATAGATATTTGTTTAATAGCATCTACCATTTTTTCTCTATTTAAAAGTAATCTAAAGTTTTTTTCTTTTGGAATAATTCTTTGATAATCAGGAAATTTTCCATTTATAAGTTTTGTAAAAAATTGAAAATTATTAGATTTTGCTATAAGTGTATTTTCATCATAAAACATTTCAATATCATCAAAGAAAAGTTTTTGAATTTCAGCAATTGCTTTTTTAGGAATTATAAGTGAAAAATTATCCTCAATTTGATTTTCTAATTTTACTAAAGCAAGTCTTCTTGTATCTGTAGCAACAAGATTCAAAAAACCTTCTTTAATATCTATTAAAGCTCCATTTAATTCAAATTTTGGATTATTAGTATCTATAGCATTTGCTATTTTCTTAAGGCTTCTTACTAAAAGAGTACTATTTAGTTCAAATTTTGGTTTATCTTCTATTTTTGGAAATTCTGGAAATTCATTTGGATTGAACATTGGAAGTTTAAATTTTGAATTATTTTGTTTTATATAAAGATAATCATTAATAGTTTCAAGTATAACTTCATCATCTTTTAGGATTTTAACTATGTCAAGTAATTTTTTACCATTAGCAGTAGCAATCCCAGAATCTATTATTTTTATATTTTTAGTAGTAAATTCTAAACCAATTTCATAATCAGTTGCTTTTACTACAAAAGAATCTTCTAATGAAGATATATATAAATGAGATGTAATTTGACTTAAATCTTTTTTCTCTAAGTATGGTTGAGTATTTAATAAAACTGTTTCTAGTACACTTTTATTAATTGATATTTTCATTTTTTTTCCTTTATATATTATATAAATATAGTGATAGTAGTAGTTCATGTTGAATATGTGAATTTTAGCTTTAAGTTCTTGTTTTTAGGACTTAAACTCAGTGAAAAACTTTTTATCTTTTTTCACATTTTTTCACATATTTTTTATAAACTTTTACTTTTCCTTTGTTAAAACCCTGTTTTTTAATTCGTCTACTTTTAATCTAAATGTTTCACTTGTTTCTATTAATTCATTTATTTTTTTCATATTATGTGAAACTGCTGTGTGATCTTTCATACCAAAAAATGATGCAAGAGCTGGCATAGAGTTTGGTGTGAGTGTTCTTGCTAAATAAATACCTATTCTTCTTGCTTCAACTATATTTTTACTTCTTTTTTTAGATTTAATTTCACTTGGTTTTATATTAAGTTCTTTTGATATTATAGCAATAATATCTTCTAAATTTATATTATCTCTTTTTTCTTTTATTTGTTCTTTCATAACATTTTTTGCAAACTCAAAAGTTATTTCTTGTCTCATTAGAGATGCATATGCATTAAGATTTATGATTGCACTTTCTATTTCTCTTATATTATCACCCATATTAGATGCTATGTAATTTACAATATCACTATTTAAATCAATTCCATCTAGTTCACATTTTTTATTTATAATTGCAATTTTTGTTTCAAGTGCAGGAAGAGTTATATCAGCAATAAGTCCCCATTCAAAGCGGCTTTGTAATCTATCTTCAAGACCATTTATACTTTTTGGAGGTTTATCCGAAGTAAGAATTATTTGTTTTCCTGCAGAGTGTAATTCATTGAAAGTATGAAAAAATTCTTCTTGAGTTTGAATTTTGTTCGATAAAAATTGAGTATCATCTATAAGAAGAATATCACAGCTTCTATATTTTTCTCTAAATCTTTCCATAGATTGATTTCTTAGGTTATATGTAAAATCGTTCATAAATTGCTCTATAGTTGCATATATAACGATTTTATCGTTTGCTTGAGAATAATTACCAATGGCATGAATTAAATGTGTTTTACCCAATCCTGTAGGACCATAAATAAAAACTGGATTGTAAATAACTCCTGGTTTTTCAGCAATACTTTTTGCAATTGTATAAGCATATTGGTTAGAACTACCAACAACAAAACTATCAAAAGTATATGATGGATTTAAAATTGTATTTTTTGTATTTTTATTAAGCTCATTAAGTTCAATAGGAACAGATTTTTTTCTAGTACTCGTTACTTGATTTTTAAGCATAATATTAACAGTAGGTTTTTTTCCAGTTTTTACTTCAAAAAGATGAGCAATTTTATCTGAATATTTTGTTTTGACCCAGTTTAATATAAGTATATTTGGTGCAATAAAAATAACATGATCAGAACGAGATCCTTTTTCATGAAAATTCAATTGTTTAATATATCTTTTATATTCAAGTTCAGAAATTTCTGACTTTAAAAGCTCTAAAACATTATCTGCTAGCACTTATGCTCCTTAAGGTTCATCACACTGTGAATAAAATGTGAATAACTTCTTTATTTTAACTAAATTAGGCTAAAATATTTGTTAAACTACTATGTGAAAGTAGTTTTTCACTATGTGAATAAAAATGTGAATAGAGGATTATAAGTGACAGTTTTAGGAATTGATCCAGGAACAAGAAATTGCGGTTACGCAATAGTAAAAAAAGAGAAAAATAGGGTTATTTTAGTAGAAGCTGGTTTGATTAAAATAAGAGAAAGAGAACTGCAGTACCAGATAGTTGAGCTATGTGAAGGTTTAGATATGATTTTTAAAAATCACAAAATTGACGAAGTTTCTATAGAAGATATTTTTTATGCATTCAATCCAAAAACAGTACTTAAATTAGCGCAGTTCAGAGGAGCACTTAGTTTAAAGGTTTTGCAAGTTTTTGGTAACTTTCACGAGTATACACCACTTCAGGTGAAAAAATCAGTTACAGGTAATGGTAAAGCAACAAAAGAGCAAGTTTCTTTTATGGTTAAAAGAATTTTAGGTATAAAAAAAGAGATAAAACCTTTAGATATAACAGATGCAATTGCAATTGCTCTTACTCATACCCAAAGGATTAAAAATATTGTTTAATTATAAGTTTTTATAGAAAATAGATATTTATGATCTTCAGGTAATTCATTGTAAAGTTCATGAGCTAAATCTTGTATTTCCCAAAGTGCAGATTTATCGCTTCTTAGACTTAAAAAGTTTTGTAAGCTTCTAGCATTGATTGTCCATGTTAATTCAGTTTTATAGCTCTCAGGAAGACAGTATTTAGCTTTGTCATTGCTTACTCCTTCATTCAGAACTATTCTTAAATTTTCAAGTGCTTTTATACTCATTTTATCTACTATATTGTTTTGAGTCATCACAAGATATTTTTTTGCTCTGTCAATATCGTTACATGTAAATGGTTCTTCTTTTTTGAGTTCTTTTAGAGTATATCTAGTAGATTTTACACTTAAACTAGCCATTCTATGTCGTGCTAATTCTTGTAAAAGAGCTCTACTAATACCTTTTATATAGTAAGTATAAACTAAGTGTTCTAGTGTTGAAGCATGTTTGAATTTATTACCAACACGATCAATGAGTTCTTTGTCTTTTTCTCCGCCACAGTCACTTTTATCAAAACTTTGCCAACAAGTTCGTATTGCACTTGCACAGACTTCTAATGATGTGTGTTGTTGTAGTGTTATGTTCATTTTATGTCTCCTTTTTTCTAAGTTTTGCTCAGAAAAAATTCCTCTCACTGAAGCTACTGCTTTGCAGAGAATTTATATGTGTATTTTGAAATTTTATGTGGAATTATATCTAAGATATTCTAAAAGTTAGTTTTGAAATTTTAGAGGCCAAATTTGACCTCTAAGTATTATTGTTTTAGTTGAAGAAGAGTATTTAACATCTGATCTGATGTTGTAATTGTTTTTGAGTTTGCTTGGAAACCTCTTTGAACAATAATAAGTTGAGTTAAAGAACGAGATAAATCAACATTACTCATTTCTAACGAACTTGCTTGAATAAAACCGCGACCACCAACAGAGGCTTGTCCTATGATAGGATCGCCTGAATTTGAAGTTTGAATAAAAGTATTTCCACCATCACTTTCTAAGGCATTATTGTTAGTAAATTTAGCCATAGATACTTGAGCTAGACCAAAACTTCTACCGTTTGTAAAACTTCCTATTAGTGTTCCTGTTTCATCAACTCTTATACCTGCTAAATCACCACCAGGATAACCATCTTGAGATATACCAGAAGTATTTGATTCATCATCATAACTTGTCATACCATCAAATTGTCCAGCAGTACCAAAATTTAAGCTTATTGGTTGATTTGGAGATGAGCCATTATTTGCTGTATATCTTATGCTTGGAGGTGAATAACCAGATAATGAACCATCAGAACCAAAAGTGATATACCCTGTGAGAATATTTTCTGGAAAACCTGTATCATTTATAATGCCTGGTTCTGGTACTGATATAATAATATTCCATTTTGAACCACCATCACTAGTAGTTTCAACTTTTCTAAATTCTAGTCTAACAGTATGTTTTGAGCCAAGTGAATCATAAACATCAATACTTGAGGCATGGCTTGCTGCAAATATGGACTGTGAAGATCTTATATTATTTCCTATTGGTAATGAGCCTTGAAGGGTTTTCATTGTTATTGAAAAATTTTCATTTTCACTTATTTTATCTGCTTCATTTGTAAGAGCAGTTATGCTTATATTTGTGTCAAAATCATTTGAATCTTTTGTATTAGTTCCAGCAAGCACTTGAGTTGCAGTATTTGAAAAAGTGGTACCAGCAGGGAAAGTGGCTCCAGCTGTTGAAGGCAGTGTTAAAGCAGTTAAAACATCACCAGCATTTACTACTAATCCTGCTGCTCCTACTGTTACGGGTGCTCCTGCATTTACAGTTACAATAGTTCCTTCAGGTAAAGTAGCTCCACCAACTCCTACAGTTATATCATCAGCACCTGTTGCTAATGTAGAGTTTGGAGGGAAAAGGGTATTTTGATTTAAAGCTCCAGCTGTTATTAAATTAGCAGAAGTAAGTGTCCAAGGATTGCCAGCAGAATCTAAGGCTGTAACGATATCACCATCGTCTGCATTAAATGCGTCACCCTCTGGATTTATTATTTCATATTGTCCACTAGAATTTACTGTTATGCTTAAACCATCATTTAAATTATTTGATGGATTAGTCCAGCCATTTCCTGTATAATCAGTATTTTCTCTAGCATCAGTTTGCATAGCATTTCTTAAATCTTCTGTTGTGTTGAAAGTTCTTTTATCTTCTCTTCCACTTGCAGTTGATGCAGAGTTTGATGTATATGTATATTGAAAAGCTGTAATAATATTTGTTGATGTAACAGCACCACCTAGTATATTTGTGGTATCGTTTGCAGTGTTTACAACAATATCTAAGTTTTTCATATTAGCTTCAGTACCAAGTTCATTTGAATTTATAAGTGTTATTGATCCGCCAGTTACTGTTGCCTCTACACCAGTTGTTGAACTGTATTGATTAATTAGATCTTGTATATATCTTACATTATCTTCTTGGATATCACTTGGTACCGTATTTGTCGATGTATAAGTAGAACCTGGTCCCCCTATTTGTTGACCATTTATTACCATATCTACTGTAATACCACTTGTATTTATAACGGATGTACTTGCATACTTAGCATCAGCATAGCTTACCCAAACACCTTGCCCCTCTGTTAGTGAAAATGATTCTCCACTTGAGTTAAATAACACTCCAAAATCTTCACCTTTTTCATACATTTTTTTATCTACATTAAATCTAGCGTCTGCTGTACTTGTTCCATTTTCATTTTGAATTTCACTGCTATCTTGTACTCCATCACCATTTTCATCTGTCCATTTATGATATTGGTCTAGTGAGTAAATACTCGATTTGTTTGTTATTGTATTTCCAGAGTTAAGATTTGCTTTAAGTGCTATAAAGCTTGTATCATTTGCAGGTGTTGTCAATCCAGGAGGTATAGTAATATTTCCAATTGGAGTTGTTGAATCTATTTCGCCTGTATCAAGATCTCTCATCCATCCTTGTATAATATAACCATTACTGTCTGTAAAATTACCAAGAGCATCAAAGTTAAAATCACCATTTCTTGTATATTTATAAGTGCTTCCACCATCAGGTGAAACAACAAAAAAACCATCACCCTGAATTGCAAGGTCGGTATTTTTATCTGTTGTTTGGACAGAACCTTGCTTAAAAATTTTAGTTACAGAACTTACTTGAGTACCAAGTCCAATCTGCATAGGGTTTTTACCACCAAGTTCACCTTGAGGTGCAGTTGCTATTTTGGCAGTTTGGCTTAGCATATCAGAAAAATTTACTCTTGAGTATTTAAAACCTGTTGTATTAACATTTGCGATATTGTTACCTTCAACATCCATTGCAATTTGGTGTGCTTGTAGTCCGGAAACACCGGCCCATAGTGATCTCATCATTTTTTAAATCCTTTTCATCTATGCTTTAAATAAAAGCTGCGACTTTCGTCGAAAATTACTTACTTAGTAAACATAAAAAGCAAAAATCGTTCCTATTTCTTTAGATTGATAGCATTTTGTATCATTTGATCGCTAGTAGTGATACTTTTTGCACTTGCATCAAATCCTTTTTGCATGATTATAAGCTCAGTTAATGCTGAAGCCATGTTTACATTACTATTCTCTAACTTATTTGATTGTATAGTACTTCCTAAAACATTATTGCCATTTTCATCAGTGTAAAATATAGCATTTCCACTATTGGCTGAAGCGGCAAACATTGTTGAAGAAATTTTTTCTAAACCTTGGTCATTTTGGAAATGGTATAATGCTACTTTTGCAATAGGTGCACTTCTTCCATTTGTAAATTCTGCTATAATATTTCCTCTTTTATCCATTCCATAATTTTTAAGAAAACCTTCTACATAACCATCAGTATTTGAAATTCTTGCCTTGTCCAAATCAACATGAGAAACCATTCCATCGTATCCATCCGAGTCAGGACTATAAGGAGTACCTATACTGATATTTAATGCCTGCCCACTATTTGAAAGAGTAGGAATATTACTACTAATGAGTTCTCCTGCTCCACCAAAAGTTGCACTGCCTGTTTGCGAATCTATAATTTCATATACTTTATTTAGTCCAGTATCTACTTTATAAAGAGAAGGATCATAGATTTTGGTAACTTGGCCTTTTATTGTATCAACATTGTAAATCGTATTATCATAAACGATGGAAGGATCATAGTTTTCGATTTTATAATCTTCTACATATCTCAGTATTTGTATTTTTGCATCCCAAGTTGTCTCTGAAGTTTGTTGCGGAACTCTTTTTGTAAAAGTCATATCAACAGTATCTTTATTTCCATCTGGAGTGATAATTTGTGTGGTAAAGTGTTCCACATTTGGAATCTCTTGAGTAACTCCTATATCTGGATATAAAGATAAAGAAGTGTCATCGAGGGAGCTAATGTCTGCATTGGTGATTGCAAAATTTAAGTTTTCATCTAGCGTTGTTGTTAGACTAATCAGATTATTAGCATCATCTTCTAATTGAAGTGTTATAGTATCACCTTCTTTTAAATCACTTATTTGTGTTTCATTCGCCATAGTTCCTGTTATAGAAACAGTCGGATAGGTGGAATTGAATACTATGTTATGATTAGTATTTATCTGTGTATCGCTTGTTTTAGTTTGAATTTTAGGATTTAAATTTGCTTGATAATTTATATATGTAGTAGCCTCTGGAGGAAAATAAAGTAAATCTGGAAGATTTATTATATTTTGAGCATTAACACCAGATAGAGTTATATCTGGAATTTCAGATATTGAAAAGGGGTTTCCCAAATCTTGTGTAGCTCCGGTATAATACTTCCCAAATTCTTCTAGTTTTTTTTGATCTAGTGTTGTAGGAGTAATATTGCCACCACTTGTTCCAAGAAGATAGTTACCCATAGCATCCACCATATTTCCTTGCTTATCTATACCAAATGAACCTGCTCTTGTATAGTAGGTTTGATTATCAGTACTCTTTACCCCAAACCATCCCTCTCCTCCAATAGCAAGGTCAAAAACTCTATCAGTGTTTTGGAAAATTCCTTGTGACATATTTAAAGCAGTACCTTGGGCCCGTGCTCCTAAACCACTATTGTTTGTAGTAGGCTCAAAATAAGAGTCTGTTAGAGTTGTCGCAAAAAGCGATGCAAATTCAGGAGTAGAAGATCTGTAACCAATAGTACTTATATTAGATATGTTATTTGCCCAGACATCAAGTCCAAACTGTTGTGATTTTATCCCTGAAACACCATTATAAAATGAGCTATTCATATTAACATCTCCTAGAAAAATTCTACTATATATTCCATAGGAACATAAGAAGATCCTAGTTTCATAAGTGGAGAACCATTTTCATATCTTACTGATTCAACAGGATATATACCAAATTGTGTTTCTTGTTGTTTATTGTTCACATCAAGATATTCTGATTTGACACTATAATATCCATCATCAAGTTTTTTACCATCATCTCCATAACCGTCCCATTGAAATGCTAAAACGCCACTTTTACCTTCTTGTTCCTCTAATGAAACTGTTTTAACAACTTTGCCATTTTTATCTTCTATCTCTAAAGTTCCAGATTTTATTTCTTCTTGAAAATAAATTTCAAACTGTGCATTACCATCCTTAAGAGTAATGGCATTCGAACCTAAACTTGCCATTTTCCCAATAGCCCCAATAGCCCCCATATCCATGTTAGTATTCATTTTTTCAACTAACTCTTTCATTGCATTACTCATATTTTCGGATGACTCTAGTGTTGCTAATTGAGAAGTTTGAGTAAGAATTTTTTCACTATCCATTGGTTCAGTAGGGTCTTGATATTGAAGTTCTACTAAGAGTAATTTCATAAAAGAATCTTTGTCTAAAGCTGAACTTGGATTTGATGCACTTTCATAACCAGGTTTTGCTCTATCATTAATTGCTTTTTCTGAAGGCAATGCTATTTGATTTAAATCTTGAGTTATTCCAGTAGTTGCCATAATTTATCCTTTATATATATTGAGGAACAACAAGCTCTACGCTAGTTGTTTCATCTTCAAAATTTTCATCTTCAAAATTTTCATTAAATTCATGTGAAGATTTATTGTTGTTGTGCTGTTCTTTGCTTTCTCTTTGGTCTGAAAAGTTCATTTCTAAATTTGTAAATCCCATATTTACAAGTGAATTTTTAAATTCCGCTTGATTTTGAGTAAATACAGACATTGTATTTGTATTTGATGTGATGTTTACATGTAAGTTGTTTCCACGATTTACAATAGTGACATCTACATCACCTAAGCCTTTAGGAGTTAGCGCCATTTGTACTCTCATAAAAGGAGGTTTATAATTTTCTAATTTTTCTTTAAATTCAGCTGCAAAATTGTTAAAAGTATCTTTTGTTGGACTTAATTGTTTTGAAGCAATAGTATCAGTTTTTATGTGCTGTTTTAAATCACTTCTATTTACATTTGAATCTGTTTTTATTTCACTACTCTCTGTTGGTTTAATTTCTTCTTTTGAGTTATTTGTAGGCATAGTATTAGTTTCATTGATACTAGTTGTTTGTTTTTGTGTTTTCATTGTTTGAAGTATATTTTCAATAATACCTTTTTTAGGAATATTTGTTTCTACTTTAGGTTCACTTATTCTTGTAGATTCTGGTGCTTTTACTTCACTTTCTATCTTTACATGTAAGTCTTCTTTTGTTGCTTTAGTTTTGAGCTCTTTTTGATCTTCTTTAATTAGAATTTTAGGAGCCTCTTCTTGAACTATTTTTATTGTTTTTTTAGTTTCTTCAGTTATCTTAGCAGTAGTTTCTAATACTTTTTCTTTTATAACTTCTTTTTTAGCATTATCTATATCTTTAACTATATGTAAAGTTTCTGCTTCTTTACTATCACTTTGTTTTGGAGAACTCATTATTTTTTCAAAAATTGAAGGTTCTTTTTTTGTCTCTTTTATAGGTTTTTCAATGTTGTTTATAGATAGGACTGTAGGTTTTATTTCGGCTTCTTTTTTTGTCTCTACAAAAACTTTATCTGCTTTTTGAGCATTTTCTTTAGGAGTTTCAAAAAAACTTTTATCTAGCTTTGGAAACTCTTTTTTGACTGCTTCTAAATCAAGTTTTTTGACAGATAATTTTTCTAATCCTAATTCATATTTTTTAGATAAATTTAGTAAATCAGTTATATTTTTTACATCTTTTAACTCTTTTAATACTACCTCATTATTTATCAGTTTTTCGATTTTATTTGAAAATGATGGAAATATAATTTTTTTATCATCTGCATTTTTTAATAAAGACACAACTTTTAAAAGATCATCTAAAAGATGCTCATCCATAGACTTTTCAGCTTTTTTATCACTCAAATCTGCTTTAATTATTTTTTCATCAGATATAATTGGTTTTATATTTAATTCTTCACCTTCACTAGAAGCTAAAGATTCTTTTATTTGTGCAAACATGATTGATAAAAAATCTTTAGAAGATGATTTGTCAGTACTTTTAGACTCATTTGTAGATATTGTAATCGGTTTTGATTTTGCTACATCAACGCCTGATGATATTGAAAACATCTCTTTCATTTTTTTCCCTTAAAGCAGTATCTTCATTAGATAAAGCAAAATATGTTCCATTTATATTCATGTAGATATTTTAAGTTTTTTTGGGTATAATGTCTGCCTTAATTAAAAATTAAAGAAACCCTAAAAAATAATAAATATTTTTCACTAAAATTTTTTGTTTTAGACAAGATTTGAGTGGGAGAGATTTTAATGGGCTTCGCCCATTAAAAAGGAAATAAAATGGATATGGATTTTAGAAATATTGCCGTTATCGCGCATGTTGACCATGGTAAAACAACACTTGTTGATGAATTATTGAAACAATCAGGCACATTTGCTGCACACACTCAAACTGATGAGAGAATGATGGACAGTAATGATTTGGAAAAAGAAAGAGGTATAACAATCCTTTCTAAAAACACAGCTATTCACTACAAAGATAAAAAAATTAATATTATAGACACTCCAGGTCACGCCGATTTTGGTGGTGAAGTTGAGCGAGTTTTAAAGATGGTTGATGGTGTTTTACTTTTAGTTGATGCTTATGAAGGTGTTATGCCTCAAACTAAGTTTGTTGTGAAAAAAGCACTTTCACTTGGTCTTTGTCCAATTGTTGTTATCAACAAGATAGATAAAGATTCAGCTGATCCTGAGAGAGTTATTGATGAACTTTTTGATCTTTTTATTGCATTAGATGCAAATGAAGAACAACTTGAATTTCCAGTTATTTATGCAGCTGCTAGAGATGGCTATGCGAAGTATGAGATGGCAGATGCAAATGAGAACTTAGTTCCTCTTTTTGATACAATCTTAAAGCATGTTCCAAGTCCTACTGGCGCTATAGAAAATCCTCTTCAGCTTCAGGTATTTACGCTTGATTATGATAACTATGTTGGAAAAATCGGTATCGCTAGAATTTTTAATGGAGTCGTAAAAAAGAACCAAAATGTTATGCTAGCAAAAGCTGATGGGGAACAAATAAAAGGCCGTATTTCAAAACTTATAGGTTTTAATGGACTTGATAGAGTTGATATTGATGAAGCTTGTAGTGGCGATATTGTTGCAATTGCAGGTTTTGAAACTCTCGATGTTGGTGATAGTATTGTTGATCCTGCAAATCCAATGCCTCTTGATCCTTTACATATAGAGGAGCCTACACTTTCTGTTGTATTTGCTGTAAATGATTCTCCTTTAGCTGGATTAGAAGGAAAGTATGTAACATCAAATAAACTTGATGAAAGACTTGAAGCTGAAATGAAAACAAATATTGCTATGCGATATGATAATGTTGGAGAAGGAAAATTTAAAGTTTCAGGCCGTGGCGAACTTCAAATTACCATTCTTGCAGAAAACATGAGAAGAGAAGGTTTTGAGTTTTCTCTTGGTCGTCCTGAAGTTATTATCAAAGAAGAAAATGGAGTTAAGCTTGAGCCTTATGAGCATTTAGTTGTTGATGTTCCTGATGAATTTACAGGAACTGTTATTGAAAAGCTTGGAAAGAAAAAAGCTCAAATGACAACTATGAATCCAACAGGTGATGGACAAACAAGAATAGAGTTTGAAATCCCAGCTCGTGGACTTATTGGTTTTCGTGGACAGTTTTTGACTGATACAAAAGGTGAGGGTGTTATGAATCACTCATTTTTAGATTTTAGACCTCATAGTGGAGGAGTTGAGCATCGTAAAAATGGAGCATTGATTTCAATGGAAAATGGAACTGCTCTTGGATATTCATTGTTTAATTTACAAGATAGAGGAACACTTTTTATAGAACCACAAACAAAAGTTTACATAGGTATGATTATGGGAGAACATGCAAGACCAAATGATTTGGATGTTAATCCAATCAAAGGTAAGCAATTAAGCAATGTAAGAAGTAGTGGTGCGGATGAAGCGATTAAACTTGTTCCACCTCGTCAACTTACATTAGAACTTGCACTTGAATGGATAGAAAATGATGAGTTAGTAGAAGTAACTCCAGTTGGTATCCGTGTTAGAAAAAGAGAACTAGATGCTACTAAAAGAAAAAGAGCAACAAAAAACGCTAAATCTTCTTAAAATATACAATACTAACCTCTACATGTAAATCTTTACATGTAGAGGTTTTGAATCTTCAAATAAATATTATATAATTACTTTACATATAAACAAAAGGTATATTATGAATATATTTCTCATTGCAATTGTCATCATCGCTATTGTTATTGTCCTTCTTTATAACTCACTTATATCAAAAAAAAATCAAGTTGAAAATATTTATGCTAGTGTAGATACTCTCCTTAAAAAAAGATTTGATTTGATTCCATCTTTAGTCGCAACTGTCCAAGAATCTATGAAGCATGAGAAATCAACTCTTGAAGAGATAACAGCGCTTCGCTCATCAGCTATCAAAGGTGGTGTAACTAGTGATCAAATGGCTGGAATTGATAGTAAACTTAGTTCTCTTCTTGGCTCTATCATGGTTGCCGTTGAGGATTATCCTGAACTTAAAGCTAATGACAACACACTTAACTTACAACACTCATTAAATGAAATAGAGGAACAACTCTCAGCTGCTAGAAGAGCTTTTAATCAAGTTGTAACTGATTATAACAATGCTATAGAAATGTTTCCTACAAATATCTTAGCTAGATATATGATGTTTAGTAGAAAACAAGTCTTTGCTATCAATGAGAGTGAGAAGAAAAATCCGAATATAAAAGAACTTTTTAGTAAATAATGAGACGAAGTTTTTTTCTCAGAGACAAAGTTTGTGTGAGTGGAATTTTTAATGAGCTCTGCTCATTAAAAAGGAGACATTAGATGAAAAAAGTTTCTGAATTACAAGATTTTTTTTATGAAAAAATTTATCCAGATTTGGAATTTTTAGAAAAAAAAAGACTAAAAATATATGGATATTTAAAAAAAGTAGCAATTATACTTTTTTTAGTGACTATATTTTTCTTGTTTCTTATTCAAGACTATATTTCTGATTGGGTTAATATATTGGCTTTTGCGGTGATTATACCAAGTGGAATTTTTATGTTTATTTATAAAATGCAGATGAGTGGATTTACTTCACTTTTCAAGGATGAACTTATAGAAAAACTTGTTTTATTTGTTGATAAAAATTTAAAGTATAGCAAAAATAATTATATTAGAGAGCATGAATATCGTGCTAGTTCTCTTTTCCCTCAACTTATTGATAGATTTAGTGGAGATGATTTTGTTTCTGGTACCGTTGATAAAGTTGATATAAGATTTTCAGAAATTCACTCAGAAGTAAAGAAAAAAACAAATAAAGGGAAAACATATTGGCAAACTATTTTTAGAGGACTTCTATTTGTAGCAGATTTTAACAAAAACTTTGAAGGTAAAACAGTTGTATTGCCAGATAAAAGTGAAAAATTTTTTGGTTCAATTTCTCATTTTTTTCAGTCTTTTAGCTCTCATGGAAAACTAGTAAAAATGGATAATAGTGAGTTTGAAAGAGAGTTTACTATTTATTCTGATGACCAAATAGAAGCTAGATATATATTGTCACATACTTTGATGGATAGAATTTTAGAGTATAAAAAACTTGTAGGAAAAAATTTATACATTAGTTTTAATCGTTCAAATATATATATAGCAATAGGTTATAGTGAAAAACTTTTTGAGCCAAAAATATATAAAAAAATAACAAGTTTTGATGAAGTAAGTTTCTATTTTAAAGTTATAAGTATGACTGTAGATATAGTAAAACACTTAAATTTAAATAGAAAAATTTGGTCAAAAAGATAAATTTTTTTTATTTACCAAAAAATAGTATACTTCTTATGTGGATTTGTAAAAATTGAGGATTAAATATAATGGAAAAAATTTTAAAAATATCAGCTGTAGTTATTTTAGTAGTTGCAATAATTTATCTTATAGTAGGGACATTTTTTAATAGTAGTGCTAAAACAAGTACAGAGTTTGGTGGATTTGGACAAATGGTCTCTTCTAAAGTAGGTTCAAGAAGTACAGACAAATTAGAAGTAGCACTAGATAAAGTTTTAATAAATATGATTTCAGGTCAATATAGATATATGAAAGCAGATATATCTTTTAAAATGAAAAATGAAAAAGATACAGAGCAGCTTAAAAAAAACATGACATATATTAGAGATACAATTCTTAGATTTTCGGCAAGCCAAGATAGCGATAAGCTATCAACTGATGAGGGAAAGCAACAGTTTAAAAAAGATTTAAAAGATATTATATATGAATCATATGGTCTTGAAATAGAACAGATATATTTTAGGAATTTTGTTTTAGCTCAGTAACTTTAAACAGCGCAAAAAATGATAATAGTGCCATAAATGCAGCATAAAGATAGAGATAGTCTCCATAAAAATAACCAGCAAGAAGAGCTCCTATAAAACCACCCAAGCCAAAAGAAAAACCATAGTAGAATTGAGCTGCAAGTTTTTTGTTTTGATAAGTACTATATAAAAAACTAATTGCAACTGTATGGTGCAAAGCAAATGAAATTGCATGAAGAGACTGAGATATAAATGATACACTTAATGACTCTGGAAACATAAAAAGAAGTAGCCATCGTATGATTGTAACGACAACAGAAATTTTTAAAATTTTTAAAAGATTTAGTTTTAAAAGTGGTGCTTGAAAGTAGAAGAATAGTATTTCACAAATCACGCCAAATGCCCAAAGATAACTGACAACTTCAAGGCTTATTCCTCTTTGTGTTTCGTAGATTGTAAAAAAGTTGTAAAAAGCTCCAAAACTTATTTGCATAAAAAATATACTTATCCAAAGGAATGCCATTTTTTTTAAGTCGAAACTCTCTTCTTTCTCTTTCTTTTGCTTAAAGTCTTTATTTTTATAGGTGATTAAAAAACCAAAAATCATAACTTGAATAACAAAAAAGAGATAATAATGAAGCCCAATAACATAACTATCTAATTCTCTTGCAAGAACAATTCCTACAAGCATAAATCCTACAGAGCCAAATAGTCTACTTTTGCCAAATCTATCTTTTTTTAAATGCTCCATCGCATAAGTTTCTATGTACGGGAGTATTAATCCAAATGCAGCACCAATTATTAAATTTGGAATCATAAACAAATAAAAATTTTCTATGCTAATATAAAAAAGAAGAGAACAGAGAAAAACTAAAATCAATGAAATGTGAAAAACTTTTTTAGTTAGAGTAATATGCTTTAAAAACAAAAATGGTATCAAAAATCTCATCAAAGGAGCAAGAGCAAATATTACACCAATTTGAATAGCTGAATAACCAATCATTTGAAGTATTTTAGGTAAAAAAATCACATAAACAGCAACAACGCTAAAGTAGGAAAAAAAGAATGCAGATATCTTGAAAAATATCATCTACGCATCTATTTGTATAGGCATTGTTCCTGAAATAAGATCATGAAGTGTTTTTTTGTCTCTTCTCGCTATGGCTAAAAACAGACCAGCAACAAGGACTACAGATAGAGCAAAGGCAAAGTATCTTATAATTAAACGAACCAATGAAGGCTTTTTTAGGTTTTTATCAACAAGCTTTATATCGTAGGCTTTGTATCCTGGTGTTTGAGATTTAAAAAACCAAAATGATATAATTATCAAAAAATGAGGTATAAAAGTATAGGCCCAACCAGCTAACATATTTGCAGCAAATTCTTCTCTTGAGCCCATTACCATATAAAATACTATATATAAAAGTGGCATTAAAAGCATAAAAGTATCAGTTATAAAAGCTTTGATTCTATTGACTATTGGAGAGATTACAAAAGAAGGTAGTTTTTTTTCTTTCGTAATTATTTTATTGTGCTTTACATCTCTCCATCTACTCATACTTGTTAGTTTCCTCTACTACCAGGTTTAAAAGCCTTGGTTCCTTTAGCACATAAAGGACAATTTCCTTCATCATAAACATCAAATTCAAAATCTCCAAGAGCGAAGAAAGGAACATCGTTTGGAAGTTTACATGTAGGCTTTGCTTCATTGTTGCTTCCGACTCTTTTACAAAACCCACGATTTGCAAGAGCTGCAAATGCAACAACTTCTCCACCTTGTTTCTCTACTTGTGAAGCTGCTTCTAATACAGAACCACCAGTAGTGATAATGTCTTCACACATAAGTACTTTTTCATTTTTCGTAACTTCAAAACCTCTTCTTATAGTCATAACTTTATCAACTCTCTCAGCAAAAATAAATCTTACTCCAAGAGCTCTTGCAAGCTCATACCCAGCTAAGATTCCACCAAGCGCAGGAGAACAAACAGTGTCTACATGTAAGCCACTTTTTTTAATTATATTAGCTAGATTAGATGCGAGCTTTTCGGCTACCTTTGGATCTTCTAGTACTTTTGCACTTTGAAGATAAAATTGCGAGTGCTTTCCACTACTTAAAAGAAAATGTCCTTCTAAGTAGGCGTTAGCATCTCTATATATTTTTTCTAAATTCATTTAATTGTCTCCTTTTTAAGGAACAAGTCCCTTAAAAATTCCTCTCACTGAAGCTATGCCTTTGGCAAGAGAAATATAAAATTTCTAGTTATATTTTAAGTAATTCAGCTTCTTTTTCTTTAACCATAGTATCGACACTTGCTACTGCATTATCAGTTATCTTTTGTACTTCATCATGAGCTCTTTTTGACTCATCTTCAGTTATCTCTTTATCTTTTTCAAGCTTCTTGATTTTATCATTTGCATCTTTTCTAATATTTCTCATAGAAATTTTTGCTTTTTCACCCATAACTTTCGCTTGTTTTGCATTTTCTGCTCTTTGTTCAGTTGTCATTGGTGGAAAGAAAAGTTGGATTGATTCTCCATTGTTATTTGGGTTTACACCAATATTAGCTTCTCCTATTGCTCTTTCTACATCCTTTAGAAGGTTTTTTTCCCAAGGAGATACATTGATAGTAGTAGCATCACTTGCTAGTACTGTTGCCACTTGATTTAGTGCAGTTGGAGTTCCATAATAGTCAACTTTTACATTGTCTAAAATTGAAGTTGATACAGCTCCACTTCTGATTGTGATAAAATCTCTCTTTAGCGAGTCAAGAGTTTTTTCAACATGCTCTTTTTGGTTAGAGTAAATCTCATTTAGTTCCATATTTGTCCTTTATTAGTAGTTTTGATGCAATTTTATTTCCCACACTTATTATCACGCGAGATCTCTTGTTTGTAAGTTTTTTGTTTAATTTTATGTTGAAATCACCATCTTTTAGTTTTGTTTGTAACCATCCATGTCCACTCACATAAATTCCACCATTTTTAGCTTTTTCATCTGTTTTTACATGTACAGATTGAAGTAGCGAATCTTGAGGAAATTTAGTCGGCTCTATCCACTTTGCATTGAGTGCTTTGTACCGAAGATAAAGTTTCAAATTACTTTTACCCACGAGTGCCGTTCGATCAAGATTATAAACATTACTAAAGCTTGAAACTGCTCCCATGTTTTGGTTGATTATAGCATCAAAGCCATATGATTTTGCTATCTTCTCGACTCTTGGGCTATATTCACCATAGGGATATGAAAAAACTTTTGGTTTTATATTAAGATTTTTTTCAAAAAGTTTTAAGCCTTTTTCAAAATCTTCTTTTATCTCTTCATCGCTTATGTAGGTCATATGTTTATGCCCATATGAGTGAAACTCTAAAGTTCCATATTTTGATATCTCTTTGAGTTCTTCCCATGAAGTATAATCAGGATATTTTTTTTCAATCGCCTCTACAGGAATAAAAAGTGAAAATGGATATTTGTACTCTTTAAAAACATCCAATCCATTTGTATAAAAACTTTTATAACTATCATCTATAGTTAAAACAACCCAGTTATCAGGAATATCTTTTTTATCTTTCAAAGCATTAATCAACTTCTCTAGAGGTATGACTTCATAGCCATTATTTTTAAAATACTCAAAATTGTTTCTTAGTTCTTCAACCGTAGTATTTGTAGTTGGGTATCTACTATCGCCAAAGCGGTGATAAACAAATATGTGGGCATTTGCCCACATTGTTATCGCCGTTAAAAGCAATAGTAGAATTGATTTCATTATTTATGTTTAGTTGCTTTTTGGTGCAGTTGGTGCAGTTGGTGCAGTTGGAGACTCTGGTGTTGCAGGAACTACGCTTTTTTCAATTTTTATATCTTCAGCAATTGAGACATTTTTCTCTTGGTTATAAAAATAACCCAATGATAATGTATTTGTTACAAAAACAAGACCTACTACAAATGTAAACTTTGCTAAAAAACCTGCTGGTCCTTTTGCTCCAAAAAGTGATTCATTACTTCCGCTATAAGCGCCTAATCCGATAGATGAACTTTTTTGTAAAAGCACTGCAATTGTTAAAATAGCAGTTAAAATAAATTGTGAGACCAATAAAACTCCGGTCATATCAAATGTCCTTTTTAATTAAATATTTAGTATAATCGTTGCATTATACCCAAAAATATTAAAAAACAGCTAAACATTAGGTCTTTATGAAACATATTAATGAATTTTCTAAACAATCATCAACATATGATGATAATAGTTCTATACAAAAAGAGGTAAGTCGGCATCTTTTGTCAAAGCTTACATGTAAACCTAAAAAAATTTTGGACTTAGGATGTGGAACAGGGAATATATGTAAAAATATATTATGGGATTATGATTTATTTGTTGGGGTTGATTATGCAAAGGGTATGTGTGAAAAACATCCAACTTCAATAAAAACAAAAATATTAAATGAAAATTTTGAAAGTGATGCGTTTAGAAAAAAAGTAGAAGAACTTGTACCTTTCGATTTGGTTATATCATCATCAGCTCTTCAATGGGCTAATGATATAGAAAATACTTTAGAACATATTTCAAAAATATCTAAAAATATAGCTTTTTCAGTTTTTACAGACAAGACTTTTGAAGATGTTTATAATATAAGTGGATTAAAAACATTTTTACCAAATGCACAAGAGTTAATAAAAACTGTTCAAAAAAAGTTTGACTTGGATTATGAAGTTAAAATATATAGGTTATTTTTTGAAGATAATATATCAAAATTTAGATATATCAAAAAAAGTGGTGTAAGTGGAGGTGAAAAAAAACTTTCTTTGAAACAGGCGAAAAAACTGATAGAGATATACCCTCACGACTACTTGGAATTTGAAGTTTTATATTTAATTTCAAAAATTTAAAAAAGAAAAATATTCTTTTCTTTTATAATTTTTTATTAATAATAAAATAAATTATACTTAATTATCTGTTGCTTTTATAATTTATTATTAAATGCCTATATTTAGCTAAATTCTTATGATTAATATAAGTATATCTTTTGAATCTAGATAATAAAATACTTATATTAGTAAGTTTTCTTAAAGTAAAAAATTAGTTTAAAAGTAACATTTTAGTAATTTTTCTTCAAAATTTCCAAAAATAGGTTCATTATTTTTTACTTTTTTTTATCAAAACTATATTTTTTGAAAAAAAATTACTCCCTTATTTTAGGCTTTTTATGACGAATAATCTCAAATAAAGTTACATGACTATTCATTTTAAGTTCTGTATAAGTATGGATTTATACAATATAAATTACTAATAGACATTAAAGTTGAATAATTTCTATTGAAGCTTAAAACTTAAAATGAGTAGAAGGAGAAGCAATGAAAGTAGAGATCTCAAGACGGAGATTTCTTCAAGGTAGTGTCGCGTTAAGTATAGCAGGTGGAGTCAGTATGAGTCCATCAGCAATTATGGCAAGCGCATCAGCATCTACTAAGCCAGAAGATATTGGTAAAACGAAGAAAGTAGCTACACTGTGTGAAATGTGTGTAAACAAGTGTGCAGCCTTTGCATATGTAAAAAATGGAGTTATTACAAAATTGGATCCAAATCCATATTTCCCTAAATCAAGAAATATGTTATGCCCAAGAGGAAATTCAGGATTAGCATCAATATATGATGCAGATAGATTAAAGTATCCTCTTATAAGAGATGGAGAAAAAGGGAGTGGTAAATTTAAAAGAGTTAGTTGGGATGAGGCTTATGCATATATAGGTGAAAAACTAACTAAAATTTTAGATGAAGAACAAGATAACCGTTCAACAGTTGCATTTTGTGCTGGTGAAGGTATGGCAGAGCATACATTTAAAAACTTCTATACAGGTTTTGGTTCTGCACATTTTTTAAATCATGCCAGTTTATGTCTTGCCACAACCGTCTCTGGATATTCCCTTACAATTGGTGGATATGGGCAAGCAGATCTTGAAAATGCAAACTATGTTGTTATGGCTGGTGCAAATAGAGCAGAAGCTATAGTTACTCCTGATACTATGGATTTTTTTAGAAGAACAAAAGGGCGTGGAGCAAAGTTAGTTGTTGTTGATCCTAGATTTACAAATACTGCAGCTAAAAGTGATAAATGGCTTGGAGTAAAAGTAGGTACTGATTTAGCTTTTGTTTTGGCTTTAACATATGTTGCTATACAAGAAGGTATTTACAATAAAGATTTTGTAGAAAAACATTTTAATGATTTTGAATCTTATAAAATGCACATTTTAGCGGGTGGATATACACCTGAATGGGCAGAGAAGATAACTGGGATAGAAGCTGCTGATATTTATGAAGTAGCTAGAGATTTTATGAAGCATGCTCCTAGAGCAATTTATTATCAAGGCCGTAGAACGACTTGGAGTAAAAATGATTTTCAACTTAGACGAGCGCAAGCACTATTTTCAGCACTAGGTGGTGGGATAGATGTTAAAGGTGGAATCTGTTTTGGTAAAAGTATTGCAATGAAAGGGCACGAAGTTCCTGCTCCTATTTATGACCAATCTAAATCAAGAATTGACAGTAGTGAAGCTGCTGTTGTTGGTGGAAGTGGTACATGGGTTGGTTTTAGAAATAAAGTACTAGAAGAGAGAGCTGAGTACCCAATTAGAGCTCTTTTTAACTACAAACACAATCCAATGGCAAATATGCCAAATAGTAAAAAAACAGAAGCATTTTTAAAGAAACTTGATCTTGTTGTTACAATCGACACTATGCCAAGTGATACAGTTATGTTAAGTGATGTAATTCTTCCAGAGTGTACTTACCTAGAGAGAACTGATCCTGCTAAAGTATATGGCGGAATTGAACCTGCTATCGTTCAAAGAAATAAAGTAGTTGAACCAATGTTTGAGAGCAAGCCAGTTATAGATATTATGAGAGGTTTGACAGAAAAAATTTCTAAACCATTGTTTGAGATTACTAAAAAACATGATGAAGAAGTTCAAACTTTGATTGAAGAAGAGGGTGAAGAAGTTGCATATGATGAATATGATTTAACAAAAGCTTTCCAAAGCACACAAGAAGAGTTAAATCACCACTCTGTAGCAAATCATGAGGGTGCTGCTGAATCGTTACATGAAAAAGCTGTTTTCTATCCAAATATGGATAAATGGTTTAAAAAATTAAATGTAAATGATTATGAATATTATCCTGAAAGTGAAAAAGCATACTCTGTTACAAATGGAAAATTTAAAACTCCATCAGGAAAAATTGAGTGTAATTTAACTTCTTTAACAAGAAGAGGAATTGACGCAATGCCTACTTGGAAAAAAGAGTATGAAATGCTTATTCCAGACGGACAGTTTAGATTTGTTACAGGCCGTCATGCACAGTTTACACAATCTGGATCATCAAACAATAAAATGTTATTAGACTTGGTTCCAACAAATTATATATGGATTAATAAAAGAGTTGCATCGAGAATGGGAATCAAATTTGGAGACGAACTAGAAGTTGCAAGTAAAGTAGGTAAAACTACAATAAAAGCATATCCAACAGAAAAAATTGGTTTAGATACAGTATTTTTTATACATGGGTTTGGTAATAAATCAGCAGAATTAACGCTAGCAAGTGGAAATGGTGGAAATGATGCAAATATCATTGAAGACTCTATTGAACCAATGCATGGAGCAACTTGTCTTCATGATACTATCGTAGAAATTAGAAAGGTTTAGTTATGGCTCGTTATGGAATGGTATTAGACTATAAAAGTTGTATAAACTGTCGTGCATGTGAAACAGCATGTAAAGCAGAAAATGGAGTCCTACAAGGTCGTGATAACTATAGAATCTGGGTTGGACAAAAAGAGATCGAGGGAGAATTCCCAAAACTTTCAATTGCATCAATGACTTATCATCCAAGTCAATGTCAGCATTGTGATAATGCGCCTTGCCAGCAAGTATGTCCAACAAATGCAACTTATTATGATGAAAATGGTGTGGTAAGAGTAAATCCTGAACAATGTATTTTATGTACATACTGTATTAATGCATGTCCTTATGATGCAAGATATGTTGATGATAGAACAGTTACTGTTGATAAGTGTAACTTTTGTTCAGACACGAGATTGGCAAATGGTGAGACAACAACAGCTTGTCAAGCAACTTGTCCAACTAAAGTTAGAACTTTTGGTGATTTAGATGACCCTAATAGTGATATTGCACAGCTTTTACAAAAGCGTGAATACAAACAAGTCAAAGAGCACCTTGGTACTAAACCAAAACTGTTCTATATATTGTAAGGGGTAAATTATGAACGAATTTTCTATAAAAAATTTAATAACATTTAACAAAACTCCACTAAATCTTTTAGTGGCAATTATCACAGTAGTTTTAATAGGTGCATTTTTAGCTGGGGCTGCGTATTATCTTATGCACGGACATCATGCTTTTAATGTAACGAGACAGCATCCATGGGGAATTCTTATTGCTATGTATGTATTTTTTGTTGTTTCAAGCACTGGACTTTGTATTATCTCTTCAATTGGTCATGTCTTTGGTGTTAAAGAGTTTCAACAAATTGGAAAAAGAGCAATTGCTGGCGCTATTATTACTATTCTTTCAGGATTTGCAGTAATTGCACTTGAGATAGGGCATCCTATTACTATGTTAATATACAATGTACTTACTCCTGGTCTTACATCTGCTATTTGGTGGATGGGAACTTTATATGGCATATATTTATGTTTTATTATGCTTGAGTTTTTCTTTTTAACTATAAAAATAGATCACAAATGGTCTAAAATATTCGGTATAGGTGGACTTTTATCAGGTCTCGCAGCACACTCTAACTTGGGTGCTGTTTTCGGATTCTTGATTTCAAGACCAACTGCAAATGGAGTGTTCTATCCAGTATATTTTATCCTTTCAGCTATGATTACAGGCTGTTATCTTATTTATTTAATATATGGATTTAAATATAGAAATAATTATCCAGAGTCAATTAGAGCAATGCTTTTAAAATTAAATAAAATTCTTGGTATGTTACTTGGAATTCTTATCTTTTTTGAGGCATGGAAAATTTTAAC
>Ga0193954_1000443_pt1 | contig 24102 bp, 15 predicted proteins | sample BB_5_MG_FD_140340 | JGI IMG/M metagenome (GOLD analysis project Ga0193954, IMG submission 140340) | Microbial mat bacterial communities from the Broadkill River, Lewes, Delaware, United States - BB_5_MG | ecosystem: Environmental > Aquatic > Freshwater > River > Microbial mats | place: USA...
AGGAGCCCCAGAAGAGCGAGCACAGCGAGCGGGGAACTATCCCCGTGAGACTTGGCTCGCGTGGTGCAGCCGCAACCCGAGCCAGAGTCGTTGAGGCTCATTATCGAGGCGTCGGGTGCCTGCGTCGCGGCGTCGGCGGCGGGCGTGCCTGAGTCGCGCGGCCCGGGTCCGGCATCGACGTCGGGGGCGCCGGCGTCGGCGGTGTCCGCGTCGGGGGTGTTATTAGGCCCCGCGTCGACTGCGGCATCCGTGGGCGCCTGTGCGCCGCTATCTTGAGGGCCAGAGTCCGGGGTGCCCATATCGAGGAATCCGACGTCCTGGGCGCCGGAGTCCAGAGGCTCGGCATCCGGGTAGCCGGCATCCACGGGCGGCGTCGCGACGGCGCGTTCATAGGCCCCCAGGTCGATCCCGGGCCCCTGAGGCCGGACCGTGCCCTCGATGTCGGCCGGCGGGGCCTCGGCGCTGCTGCCCATGTCAAGCGCAGGTGAGGTTGCGAGCAGGTGGTAGTCAGCGCCCGCAGGGTCCACAAAATGTGCGCTGGGGTTGGTATACTGTAGGTTGTGATCCTGCGTGGTGCCCGCGCCATAGTTGAAGAGCGTAGATAGGTTATTGCGAACCAGGACGCGGGCACTGGGGCGGCCATCTTTGTGGTCCCGAATCCAGACTGCGGGCGTACGTTGTCCCGCCGGGTCAGCCTTGATGATAGTATTGTTGACGATGCGGCTGTCACGGGTGCCCGCCAGTGTGATTCCGTGCCAAGAGTCTACAATGACAACGTTATTTTCGATGACAAACTCATCGAAGAAGCCGTCGAAGCACCCGATGCCCTGAAAGTTGTCGCGAAAACGCGTATCGCTGGGTTCAAAGTGCTCAAAGCGATTATTGCGCACCGTGATGCGCCGAATGACGCCGGTGCCGGGCACATTATTGGGACCCAACGACCAGGCCTGAAATCCGTCGTCGTGGTTGTCGTCTACCGCGAGCGCGTGCCGCACATAGTTGCCTTCATACAGGCCGTCGTCCGCGATGGCTCTCATGCCATCGCCAGTGAAGCGTTCGATGCGGTTATTGCGCACGATCGTATGCTCGCCGTGCACCTGAACTCCGAAGCGGATGTCATGCAGGTGCATGCCCTCGATCGTGACGCGCTGGCCCTGGGTAATGACCGCATCGTAGGCGGAGCGCACCCAGGTCTGTGCGTCCCACGTCGAGGTATTGTGGGTTGTATAGACCTCGCACCCATCGATGGTGATGTCGTGGGCGGGCCCCTGCCAGTCGTGGCTCTGCACGAATACCATGGCCTGGTTGCGGCCCGGCGTGGTGCCTACAGGCGCGTGGAAGGGGCTGATCGAGAGCCCAGAGATATGCCATTGTGATGACGCCTGCAGGACCAGTTGCGACACCCGGGGCACTTCCCCGGGCGCAGCGCGGATTTGGATGGACGCGGCGTTGTGGTAACTCTGTAGGAAGATTCGGCCGTGGAATCCGGACTTTAGCCACAAGGTGTCCCCAGGCTGAACTGGGGCTCCGGCGTTCTTGGCCACGAGTGCGCCGCCCGCAACGTAAGGATAGCTTGCGGGGGCGCGGCTTTGTATCAAGCCTGCTTCGATGACGTGCTGCAGGCTCGGCCAGGGCGCGGCCTGGCTGCCATCCGGGGCAGCGACTGAGGCTCCGGGATCGATCCAAAAGTCCGCCGCCTCGGCCTTCACGGGGAGTAAGAAGGCCGTTGCGGCGGCGAAGGCCACCCAGTGGGGGAGAGGGATTGTTCGATTCACGGGTGGGCTCCGAGAGAGGTTTCGGTTCGCCCCAGTAGAAAGTTGTTCGGTCAGCGCGCTGTGTAACCGCGTGTAATCGTCGACGCCAAGCGGTGGGGTGTGGGGTGCGGGCCTCAGTCGAGCGTGCGCGGCTCGGCTTCGCGGGTGCGCACGCAGTTCTTGCCCGCCTGCTTGGCCGTATAGACCCCTTCGTCCGCGGCCTTGAGCAGGGCCTCGAAGCTGGAAACCTCCGGTCTGCGTGCGCTGACGCCTACACTGATGCTTCCGGGCCACGCGCCATCGCCAACTTCGACGCGCAGCGCCGCGACCGCGGCCCGCATCTGCTCGGCTGCGAGCAGGCCGCCCTCCAGATCCGTATTTGGGCAGATCGCGAAGAACTCGTCCCCACCGAGCCGGCAGACTACGTCGTCTGTGCGCAAGCTACCCTTCAAAGCTCGAGCGAGCACTCTTAGGACCTCATCACCTGCGTCATGCCCGTAGGTATCATTGACTTCCTTGAAGTGGTCCGCATCGATCATGATGACCACCAGTGGTGACCGGCTTGTAGTGGCTTCGTGCCAAAGGGCCTCAAGGCGTCGCATGGCATGGCGCCGATTGGGCAGCCCAGTGAGCGCGTCGGTGAGTGACAGCGCCTCAAGCTGTTGGTTGGCGTCCCGCAGCTCCGCGGTGCGGGCCACCACTCTGGCCTCCAGAGTTTCGTTGAGGTCCAGGAGCTCCTGGTGTCGCTCAGAGAGAATGCCAAAGAGGTTATCGAGCGCGCGAACCAGGGGCTTCATCGAGCGATCCCGGTCGGCCTCTTCAGCCTCGTAGGCTGTCTTGGCGTCAACGCCGGCTGCAATCTGAGCGAGCTGCCTTGCCATGCTGTGGTCTGCGCCCAGCACATGGTAGGCGAGCCAGTGCACGAGGAAGCTAATCAGGCGCTCCATACTATCAGGATCGTCTGGGCTGACTTCGGAGCCCAGAGCCGTGACGTCACGCAAGAAGCGCCGGTGCACCCTGCGATGATAGTCGAGGTGGCGTGGGTCGATGGCGGCATCGACCATGAGGCGCTCCTCGTCGCGGAAGTGCTCGTCCGCGTAGGCGGCGAGCTGCGCGAATACTGAGTCCACATCGGCTGCTTGTCCGCTGTTTTCAGTAAATTCACTGGCGAGTTCGTTGATCAGGTCGACGAGCCCCCGGTGTTGGGTGTCGACGATCTTCAGGCCGGTTTCGTACTGCGCATCCCAGTGGAAAGATTCCATGGTGAACTCTCGAGTGATCCATAGCACGAAGGTGGGAAGAAGTACTGGGCACGCCTAGGGTTCAGTTCGTGTCCCGAAGCCTGGCGGGGCTGCCAAAGAGCAGTACAGGCTGCGAACTAGCGGTGGCAGTACGTGCAGCTGCCCACCACGGCTCCAGCCAGGAAGTAGTTGGCAGGCTCGGATTGCACGGCCTCTCGGGCTGCTCTGAGGTCACTCGCGAAGTGAGACAGCCGCGCGCTGAACTCAGAGTGGTTGCTGATCGAACCTCCGCGGGAGAGCTGCTGGGTCCTTGCCTCCATATCAGCCAGCAGAGAGACGGCTTCGCTGCGACGCGTCTCGTCCTGGGTCGGTGGCTCGGCGCGCAACAGCGCGTCGAGTCGCTGCACCCGCAATGCAAGCTGCAACATCGAGTCATGCACATCGTCCCGCGTGATGTAGTCGAAGGATTGCGGGTAGGTGTGCGCGCGCATCTGCCGAGATGTCTGCGCGCAGGCCGCCAAGGCACCCAGGAACGCTGCGAGAATCAGCCAACGCATGTCCCGAAGCCATTCAGGAGCTGTGCCGCACATAACCACACCCGATCGAGCTGCAGCCGAACCGCGCGGTAACGAGCCCGGGCCTCAGGTAACCTCTGGGGCTCTGCTGGGATCATGCCGGAGTTTTCGTGAACCCCCTCTCTAGGCCCTGTGAGGGGCATGTGCGGGATTCAAGGCTCCTAGGGACTCAAAACTGTGGGGTGTGCGCCTTGACGCAACCTCTGCTTCCGCCTCTCCTGAGGTCGGCATGCCCTTGAGTCGTCGAAGCTTCGTGCGTTCGCTGGGCGCGGCCATGCTGGGTGCACGCGCGCTCGATGGGGGCCGCGCGCGCGCCCAGGCGATGCCCGCGGCGCGCCGCCTCGTCATCTTCTACACCCCGGACGGTGTGCAGCACGACACCTGGCGGCCTCTGCGCGAGGGCCCAGGGTATGGCTATCGCTTCGCGCCGGACAGTGTGCTGCAGCCTCTGCAGGACTGGCGCGACAAGATGTGTGTGTTGGATGGGCTGGAGTTCACCAACGCTCGAGAGCACTACGCGGGCATGACCCAGATGCTCACTAACGTCGCCTATGGCACGACCCAGTTCGAGTCGGTCACGGGCGGCGCCTCCCTCGATCAATACGTCGCTCGCAACCTGCCTGGCGGTCCGCGATTTCGCTCCTTGGAGCTCGGCGTGCAGTGCAGCATCTGGGGCTCGATCCCAGAGGCCCGCATGTGTTTTCGCGCGGCCGGTGAGACGGTGCCGCCCAATGAAGATCCGCGGGACGTCTATCGCCGCGTCTTCGAGGCCCTCGCGCCTGAAGAGAGTCGGCGCCTCGCGCAGCGCCGCAGCGTGATCGATCTCGTCAAGGCGGAGGCAGAGGAGATGTCTCGTGCCTTGTCCGGCGAGGAGAAACGCAAACTCGACTTGCACTTGGACGCGGTCCGGGACCTAGAACGGCAGATTGTGAGCCCTCGGGAGCGCTGCGATGCCGCGCCATCTATTCTCGACCTCGACCCTGTTGACAACGCCAACTTCCCGGCTCTGGGCCGCGCTCAAATGGACCTCATGGTGGCCGCGCTCGCCTGTGACCTAACGCGGGTCGCATCTCTTCAGTGGAGCATGGCCGCGCAGCCGACGGTTTTTAGTTGGATGGGTCATACCGAGAGCCATCACTCGCTGTCCCACGTCGAGGATCCTGCCTCTGAGGGGGTCGCCCAGTTCCTGGCCGAGGAGCGCTGGTATAGCGAGCAGTTTCGGTACCTATTGCAGCGCCTCGACGCGCTGCCTGAGCCCGCCGGGCAAGGCAGCTTGCTGGATAACTCCTTGGTGCTCTGGATCAAGGAGGTCGGTGATCGCATCACACATCGCTGTGCGGACATGCCGATCGTCGTCGCTGGCGGGGCCAGCGGGCGCATCACTCCCGGTCGATACTTGAGCTACGCCGGTGAGTCCCACGGGCAGCTGCTGACATCTATCTGCTGGGCCATGGGGCTGAATAATCGCAGCTTTGGAGACGAGGCCTTTGGCATCGGTGGCCTGTCGGGGTTCTTGGTTTGAGGCGCTGCGGGCTCGTCCTGGTGTCGCTGGGCCTGGTCGTCGGATGCGCGGGTGAGCCCCCGGAGGAGCCCCCGCGGGTGGTGACGCCGCCTTCACAGCCGCCGGTCACGCCGCCTGATCCCGAAAGCGGGCCCTGCGCCGAGGAACTGGCCGTTTTTGAGGCCGATGTTCATCGCCCCATCGTCACTCGCCTATGCGTGGGCTGCCATGCCCCAGGCGGACCGGGCGCGCAATCAAGATTGCAGCTTGCCACTGCCGGATCAGATGGGGCGGTGCGCCACGACTGGCACGTCATGGCTGCACTCGCGGCCGACGTATCGCAGGGATCCTCCGTGCTGCTGTCCCGGGCCAGCGGCGAGCACCGCGACGGGCACCCGGGGGGGGCACTCGTTCTGCCCGGGACCTCCGCCCATGCGGCGTTTCTCGCCTTCGAGGCGGCATCGAGGGATCCAGAGTGCAACGCGCCCGCTCAAGTGCAGCGCTGCGAAGGTCCACGCTACGGCCCGCGAGTTCTGCGCCGACTCACCCATGATGAGTATGACGTGAGTATCGAGGCGCTGCTTGGTATTGAGTCGGAGTATGGCCAGGGGCTGGCTGTAGATCCCCTGGTAGAGGGCTTTGCCAACGATGCACGCCAGCTTGTGGTGGGGGCTTTATTGGTGGACCAGCTTCACCGAAACGCTGAGCAGATTGCGGAGCAGGCTGTCCTGCATCTCGACCAACTCCTGCCCTGCGAACCCCGACCAGACACTCTGGAGGCCTGCCGAGACCTCTTCATTAGCCGGCTCGTGGGCCGAGCCTATCGGCGGCCTCTGAGCGCCGCAGAGCACGCCCGCTACGTGCAACTCTTCGAGGCGACCTGGGAAGGCGAGTTTGCGCTGGGTGCCAAGTGGGTGATGGCGGCCATGTTGCAGTCCCCGCGCTTTTTGTACCGAAGCGAGCTTGGTGTCCTGCAGGATGAGGGCACCTACCGGCTCACCGACTATGAGATTGCCTCAGCTTTGTCGTACTTTCTGACTCAGGGGCCACCGGACGAAGAGCTGCTGCGCGCCGCATCCGGCGAGCGCCTACAAGAGCCTGAGGAGCGGGTGCGCCAGGTGCGTCGCATCATGCGCACGCCGGCGGGTCAGTCCGGCGTGGCGCGATTCTTCACGGAGTGGCTCGCGCTGGACCGCGTACACCATGTGCCCAAGGCCTCGCTCGACTATCGCGCCTTTGATGACGAGGTGCGAGGCGCCATGGCCCAAGAGACGGAGGCCTTTGTGCGCTGGGTGCTCTTGAGGGGGCAAGGCACCCTGCCGGAGCTTCTCACCGCGCCCTATACCTTCTTGAATCCCACGCTGGAGCGGTTCTACGGGGAGCGCGCTCAAGGTGAGCCCGACGCCCGAGGCTTTGCGCGTGCCGACGCTCCCGGTCGGCGTTTTGGTCTGTTGACGCAGGGTACCTTGCTCTCTGTGCATGCCAAGCCCAGCGAGGCTTCGCCGATTCACCGCGGCAAGATGGTGAGAGAGCGACTGCTCTGCGAGACCCTTCCGCGGCCGCCGGCTGATCTTTCGATCGACCCGCCGCCTGTAGATCCTAGCCTTACGGCCCGGGAGCGCTACGTCGCGCATGCAGAGGTCGAACCCTGTCGCTCCTGCCACCGCCTCATCGACCCCATCGGCTTTGGCTTTTCGGCCTTTGATGGCGTGGGTCGTCACCGAATCGAGGAGGCCGGGCGCGACATTGACGCCCACGGCGAGATCGTAGGCACGGCCCATACGGACGGCGACTTTGATGACCTGGAGGGCCTCGCGACTCTGTTGGCGGGTTCAGAGGATGTGCAAGCCTGCTTTACGGAGCGCTGGACACGTTGGGCCTATGGGCTCGGTCGAGACGATGGGCTCGGCTGTGTCCTTGAGGACCTTCAGCAGGAGTTCGCGGGCGAGGATCTCAGGGTTGCGGCGCTGCTTGAGGCGCTGGCCCGATCCGAGCACATGGCGGTGCGCACCGCCTCAGTCTCCGCACGCTAAGCCCAACCTCGAGCCTGGCCGGCTGTCCCGGGTTGTCACGACATCGGCCAAACCGACTTCGTGCTGGGATTCGCAGCTGAATGTGGCAGGGTCGAGCGATGCACGTCGACATTCACAGCGAGATTGGCCGGCTGCGGCGTGTGCTGGTGCACGAGCCTGGCCGAGAGATCGTGCGCATGACGCAGCATCAGCTCGACGACCTGCTCTTTGACGACATCCTATCGCCCACCGAGGCGATACGTGAGCACCGCCTCATGACCGAGGTCCTCGCGGGCGCGGGCGGAGAGGTCTTTCGGCTGCGCGAGCTGTTCTGCAATGCCGTGCGGCGCGCGCCTCGGGCCGAGACGGACGCGCTGGTGGAGCGCATCTGCGAGCGCGCCGGGGACCCTGGGTTGGCCGAGGTACTCAGCCGCTTTTCGCCTGACCGGCTGACGGACGCCCTGATCGGCGGCCTCTATTGGAGCGACATCTCGCCTCGGCATGTCTCCTTGGCGAGCATTCGCGCCGAGCTGGACCTTGAGGTTGCGCTCGCATTGAACCCCCTGCCCAACTTGATGTTCATGCGGGACCCTTGCATGTGCGCCTATGACCGCGTGGTCATGGGGCGCATGGCCACCGGGGCGCGGGCCCGGGAGCCACTGATCGTGGCCTTCGCGGTGCGCTGGGCCCCCGAGACTGCAGGGGATGATGACAGCCTGACCGTCTTTGATGAGTCGCAGGCCTCGCGCGCTGTACATGCGCTGGAAGGCGGGGACTTTGTGGTGCTCTCCTCCAAGGTGCTGATGATCGGGTGTTCGCAGCGCACCCACCCTCAGACCATCGAGCGACTTACTGAAGAGGCCTTATTCGAGAGCCATGCGCAGCTGGAGCGTGTGTACGCGGTGATGATGCCGCCGGCACGGTCTACCATGCACCTCGATACGATCATGACTCAGGTGGACCGCCATCTCTTCTTGGGGCACCGCCCGATGATCGCGGGCAGCGCCGAGCAGGCTGGCTTGCGGATGGTGCGAATGACACGGGGGCGTGCGCCCGAATTGCTCCCGTCGGCGACCTGCCTAGATGTGCTGCGCGAAGAGTTTGGATCTGAGGTGCAGTTGGCTCCCTGTGGTGGTGAAGACCCGCTTTACCAAGAGCGTGAACAGTGGACGGACGGGGCCAACGCCGTCTGCCTCAAGCCCGGCCACATTGTGCTCTACAGCCGGAATGTGAAGACCATTGAATACCTAGAGGCGCAGCACGGCTTTCGGGAGGTTCGCCTCAGCGTGGCGCAGACCGCCGAGCAGCGCGCGGAGCGCATCGCTGAAGGTATGCAAGGCGAGCGCACAATCTACAGCTTCTCCGGCAGTGAGCTGTCGCGCGCCCGTGGCGGCGGGCGCTGCCTCACCATGCCGTTGGTGCGTGATCCGATCGACTAGGTCGATGGCGCTTCCGTGCTCACCTGGGACCGATGTCCTTGTCCCCGTTCACGGCCGGCAGCGCCTTGAGATCGGTCGCCGGGGCCAACTCGTAGCTTCAAAGCCCCACCTGAATTATCGGCGACGGGGCGCAATCAGGTGAACTCAGGGGCCTCGGTAGGCAGCGATGACTTCGGGTCGCTTGGCGCTGCCTTGGGGCCACTGGGGCACCGAGACCAGGCCTGCACGCACCCGAGTCAGGCGACGGCCCACACGATGTACCATGAGGCCGCTGGGGCTGAGGGAGTATAGGTGCCCGTCGATGGCGACGATGCGATCGACATCCAGATCGGGCCGCTTGAAAAAGCGCCACCAATAGTTCTTGTCGGCACACTCTGCGCGGTCCACCCGCCGGCAGGTGGCGGCGAACCAGCTCTTGTACATCACGGCGTGATTCACCCGACCCAGGCGTGAAAAACCACGCTTGGCATCAACCTTATAGGCCACCAAGCCCCAATAGTTGCTGCCCTTCCACGGGATGGCGAGGGTATTCGTGCTGGGCTCGAACATGAAGGCGTGGTGGTCGGTCTGGGCTGCGCTCACGGAGCCGCCCTCGAAGGTCTCGTGATGGATGCGGCGGGGATTTCGGGGGTCCTCTACGTCGAAGATTTGCATGTGAAAGCCGGTGGCGCGCCCGCGGGCGTCCGCGTCCTGTCCGATAGCGAGCAGATGCGTATCGTCGAGTGGGTGCAGATAGTTGGAGAAGCCCTCCACGTGCAGACTACCGACCAGCTGAGGGTGTTCGGGGCGGGTGAGATCCAGGGTGTACAAGGGGTCGGTGCGCCGAAAGGTCACGACGTAGCCACGCGCGCCCATCATCCTGACCGCGAAGATGCGTTCGTTGCGGCCAAATCCCTCAAGACGACCGATAGTTTGTAGGTGCTCGCCGCGGTCGGCCAGCACGTACAGCCCGTTGTGGCGCCACCCATCTGAGGTGGCGATGCGCAGGTGCCCTTCGAACTCACTCATGGAGAACTGATTGAGGGGGTGCCCGCGGACGCGGCCTGAGGAGGCGTAGCGTGGGCCGTCGGCGCCGAGCTTGAACTTTTGGATCTCGGTGGCTTGGCTCCAGCCGCTCTGCGGGGTGGCCGCGACAGCGACATAGAAGGCGTTCCCAGAGGCGTAGACCTTCGCTTGGTTCGTATAGCCGGCCACGCCCGCACCGGTGGGGCGCGCCTTACCCGTCAAGTCGAGTTGCGCGAGATTGAGCAGGGGCTGACCGCCTGCTTTGGCATTGCTGAGGTCCGCGCAGGTATACAGGGGGGTGGGTGCGCTCAGTCGGGCCGCGCCAGCGCTGAGCCGTACTCGGGGCAGGCCTGGATCTTGGTCGAGGAAGGTCTGCCAGTGCGCGGGCAGGGCGTCGATGACCTCGTCGGTGCTGGGGCCGCCGCTGGCATAGGCCTCATCGGGCCACTGAGTGAGGGTGCTGCGCAGGTCTTGCACGAGCGCATGAGGCAGGCGGATGGCTGGGGTCGTCGTGGCCAGATACAGGTCGTCGCCGATGCGCCGCGACTCAATGAAGCGACCGTCGACCACGGCCTCTTGGGTGATGAGCGGGGCGCCTGGGTCGGCCATGTCGAGTACGAGCATGCGGGAGCTGGGGGCGCTATTTGTGGTGCCCTCCAGCAGCACGACCACGTCATCGCCGGACAAGTAGAGTTGACGGATCGACGCCGCCGCGCCGTAGCCGCCGCGCCGCGGGATGCGGTAGCGCGAGATGAGCCCGGCACGTTGGGGTGGCCAGCTGGAATAGACCCGGATCTCATCGCGACAGCGCGCTTGGGCCCCGCGACCGCGGCAGCTCACGTGGTAGATCCGGTGGCCATTGGTCTTGACGATGTCACCCTCGTCGACGGCCAGCTCCTGGGTATTGGTGCGGGAGTAACTCTCGGGACCCTTCGCCTTGTCTTTCTTGGGGGCCCGGCGAGCGCGCTTCATGTCGCGCGGGGCGTCGCCCCGGGCGGCTGCGCTGGGTTCGGGGGCGGGTCGGCGCGGGGTAGGGCGAGCGGAGGGGCGTCGTACGGATGGGCGTTGGGACTTGGTGCTGGGCCGTTCAGCGCTCGTGGACCGCCCCATCGCGCTGCCAGACCGCCCCAAGGCGGCGCCGGATGCATCGTCCGCAAATGCGGCGCCGGAGCTCAGGGACGGTACCCGGGCGGACTCCGACTCTAACTCTCGCCGGGTCTCACGCTGACTGCGCAGGGCCTGCGCGTTGCGGTAGCGCTGCGTGGCCATCGCGCGGTGCTGCTGGACCACCGCGTTGACCTGAGGGCGTGTCAGGGCCCGACAGGCCTGCGGCGCATCGGCCGGGGTTGCGGCGGCGGGCGCAACGGGAGCGCCGAGTACGCACAGGGCACCGAGGGTGAGCAGGGGGTGGCGCAGTCGTGGCATGCCGGAGTGCAACGCACCAGCCCCGCCGAGGATCTTCACTTTCTTGAGGGGGTTCGTCGTGGGTACGGATCGAGAGGGCCGTCGCCGCCAGGTTGACTACGACGTGCAGTCGCAGGCCGAGGGCTGGCGGGAGGTGGAGTTCTCGGCGCCCAAGGTTTCGGGCCAGACCGTTGGCCGCATAGCCCTCGGGTCCTGACGCGCAGAAGCTGCACGGTGTTTGGGTGCAACTCACCACCTGCGTAGCGTCCGAGCGGGTGAAGCGGTGCGTATCTGGCGTGGCATGTGGCGTGCTTCCTTGACGTGCATGGTCCGCACGAAGTGCTCGCTCTGCTTCCTGATTGTGCTGGCGGCGTGCCCAGCGCCCACTGAGCCGCGCAGCGTATCTTCGGACGCCGCAGCAGCGCCTGACCCAGGCCCGTCTGCGCCCCAGGTGGCCGTCGTAGCCCGGGACGCGGGGCCGAAGATTCTCCCGGACGATCCGCCCGTAGATATGGCCATCATCGCCACCGGGACCAGCGCGAGCCACATCAACTCGGTGTACTGCGACGACGTCGCTGCGCATGAAGAGCGCCGGGTCACGCTATTTGGGGCACAGGTGGTCCGGCGGACGGCCCGTATCCCTGCCCTGGGGCAAGTCATCGTGCAAGCAGGGTTTGAGTGCATCCGTGAGTCGCACGAGGTCCGATACGTGATGTCTGTTCGACTTCCCGAGGCCGCAGTGACTGCCCTGAAGCCCGGACAGCATCCGTGTGAACGCTTGGTAAGTACCACGTCCACAGTGGTTCGAGCAGCCTTGGGGCGCTCGTGGCCGACACATCCTGTGAGTTGTCAGTACTTTGAAATAAGAGGACTGGATTCTCCAGAGATCCCCTTCCCTGACGCGCGGTCGGCCTGGTCGGTGCAGCCCGGTTTTGTACTCGGGTTTGATGAGCCTTCCGGGGTCGTGGTGGATGGTATCTTTGTGCCGGAGGCTGTTGTTGGTGATGAACATGTCGAGTTCGATGGTGCACTCTTCGTGGTCGTAGGTGAGCATGTAGAGGGGCTCGGTTTCGTGGAGATGATCTATCGGCAGACCCTCGACCCGCCCAGCAGCATGATAGTATTTGACGACGACCGCGAGATGCGCGGCTTCGACCTGTTTGAGGAGGATGGTTCACTCTTCGTGAAGGGCGAGTTGTTAGAACCCCGGCTATCGGGCGCGGAGGACGAAATCGAAGGTGATTTCGACGACGACCCTGAGGCCGTTCTGCCCGCCCACCGACGGTGGGTCTGGGATGCCGAAGCGCATCGCTTCGTCGCCACCGCTACAGTATCTGGGCCCGCCCCCTCAACATCCTCACCTTAACTTGCACAGGTGGGCTCGATGAGGGTTCCAGGGCACAGTATTTGGGGCCCGCAGGCGAAAGGCTCAGATGCTGGGTAACGCCGCGTTATTGAGTTCTGGGGCCTTGGGCAGCATCTCCGCCGCGGTCGTGGCGGACCACTCGAAGTCCTCCAGCCGCGTCTTCAGCGCGTCCGCGTGCGGCCAGTACATCTTGTCGGGTAGGAAGAGGCGCACCGTCATGAGCAAGCCGTCCCGCTCCTCCATGCGCACGAGTTCGTGAAAGGCACGGCTGCCAAAGCTCTGATGTCGGAGGATGAACGTGGCCGCCCGGCCATCTCGCAGGTCGTTCAGAAGGGATCGATCCGTGAGCTGGTTGCGGGTCATGATCTCGATCTCAGCACGCTGAGCCAGATAACCCTCCCAAGCCTTGAGTGAGACCTCGGTGGGCCAGATCCGCTCGAAGGTCAGCAGCAAGCCGGATTGCTCAGCCATTGCGCGTCGCTGCAGCAGCAGCCGGTCGTGCTGAGTGCCCACCGCAGCCGGGGTTGCGAAGGCAAGGAACGTGTCACTCGGCTGTTGGGCCAGCTCTCCCCAGCCGTCGGGCAGCACGCCAGTGAAGAGTTCCTGCGGACCTTGGACCGCCTTCCAGACGATGGGTTCGGGTGCGGGTTTGCAGCCCGCAAGGAAGCCTGCAATGAGCACTGAGACACCCGCTGCCTGCCACGTGCTGATGCGTCGCAACATAAGTCTACCTCCGCTTGTCAGGCAGCTCCGCCCAACTGGGGACTCATAGCACATCGGGGGCGATTTGTACAGGTTTACCCGTCGTGTGTTGCACGGAGATGCAGGCTGGCCTGCTCCTGCTGCTCATTGGCAGGGGCCACGTATTGGCAGCTTGGACACGTATCAGTCCTCAGGCACGGGCGCCTGCGCCCAGGGCCCATAGGCCACCCACCCCGTGCTGAGGGTCTGCCCGATCTGAAAGCTGATCGTATTTTGTGCCGCGTCATAGTTGGCGACCCGACAGACGCCGTTTCGCACCGGGCGCTCCAGCAAGTCCATAGACTGCGCCTCCTTGCGGGACCGAAAGCGGCAACGCAGGTTGTCAGCCTTGGCGTCGGCGGTCAGTAGGACCAAGCCACCTTGTACGTTCAAGGGGGTGGCGTATTGCACCCGTACGTCATTGGGCCAGCGCTGCGCGTAGATCCGCAGCCTGGACTCATAGTGCCGCAACGCAGACTGCAGATCGATTCCGGTGGCGTGGGCCAGCCGGTACCAGACGGTCCGCCCAGAAAGACGCTGAAGGGGCAGGCCCGCGATGGCGCGCAGGACCTGCAGTGGGGCCTCAGGGCCACCCTCATCCACCAGGGCCTCCACAAAGACCAGGCCCAGCGGGTAGGGCTCAAAGGGGTCAAAACGAACCCCGCGCGCCTTATCCTCGGTCAGCACGTCGAAGTGGTGGTGTTGCATAGTCCAGATGGCGCCCGCCCATGCACGGAAGGCGTCGGAGCTGCTGGAGGTGCCCACCGCCTGGTCCGCCACCCACATCGCCAGGCCCTCATTGAAGAACCTTAGGTGGTCCATATGCCGGGTCAGCGCGTCTTGGGCGACTTCGTGCGCGTAGGCGTGGGCCAACTCATGGGCGAGCACGTGGGCACCGTCCTTGGCCGCCGACAGCCTGATCTTGCCCCCGGTATATTGCCCAGCATGATAGCGGCCACCGCCCATGAACTCGATGGCAATGTGCAGGCTGGCCTGCCGATTCATGACGGCCCGCACCGCGGCGTCGATCTCGCTCAGCTCTTCAACGATGGGTATCGCTTGGGCCTTGGAGTCTTCCGAGATCAGGACCTCGAAGCCGGCCTCTCGCACCAGATGTGAGCGCTGGGTGAGCCTGTGGCCCGCAGGACCCACCAGCCCGATCGCGGCAATGACGCCGAGTAAGATCATGAGACCAAAGATGAACAGTACCAAGGCGCGCTGGGCCTTGGGCATCCAGCGGGAGCCCCGGTCGATCAGCGCGTGCCCAGGGCCGCAAAACAGCACGCCGGAGATGATCGTGCTCAGCCCACCAAATACGAGCCAAGCCTGGGCGGGCCACAGCAGGGCACGCACCTCACCTTGGTCAAAGCGCACCGTGCCGTAGCCATGAAAGATCGAAAGCGGTCGCAGCGCGGCGCTGCTCTCGGCCACGACAAAGAGTCCGGTGTAGCTCAACAGCAGCAGCGCCCAACCGAGGCCGCCCAACCAGGATAGCAGGGCTCCGAACCCATAGGAGGCGATGAGAGCCGCCGCCTGGTGCACAAAGAGGGAGGCCAAGATGGCTTGGGTACTCGCCGTGTGCTCGCTCGTGGTGGCGGCCACGATCAGCAGCTTCATGGCCCCGGTGATGACCAGGATGGCCAGCACCACCAGGCCGCCGGCCATGACCTTGGCGAGGTAGACCTGGCGCCGGCTGACCGGCAGAGCGTCCAAGAAGTGCACGTGGCCCAGACGCAGTTCGGGGGCGACGGAGGCGTGGGCCACCGCAAACGTGAGGGTGCCGCTCAAGATCAGCCAACCATCGGTATCGTGCAACAGAGCCTGCGCCGGCCCCAAGAGGAAGGTGGTGGCGAGCAGGTCGCTGAGCAGCAGCACCACACCTAAGACCAGCGTCGCCCATAAGTATGGACGCAGCGCGAGCAGCTCCTTGTGCAACAGAGCTTTCATGGCCTATGCAGCTCCGTCCAGCCCTGATTGACTCCATCGATCGACCACTGGGTGATGACCCGTTCCCGAGGGTCTGCGTTGAGCGCGGCCCGGCCCCAGCTGCCGTGGATGGGTACCTCGTAGATCCGCCCCTGGGGCGTGGGCAGCTTGCTCAGGGGCTCGACCGTGCCCCACCACAGGGTAACTTGCTCGGGGTCCAGACCACTGGGCAGGGACCAACGTAGGCCGCCCAGGCCCTGAGATTCCGCCCAAAAACTGGGCGGTGGGATAGAGGGCAGCGCCGGCCGTTGCTGCGCCAGTTCACGCAATCCATCCTGCGTGCTCCGGTCCAGGCTGCGCGGCGAGAGCCCCTCGTTCGTGAGGATCTCCACCGGGTCGATGGCTGAGGACGCCAACAAGCCCACGCTGGCGCGGCGTCGAGCGGTCGAAAAGAGGGCGCGGGCGAGCACCTGGGTCGGCTCGGTCCCGGCGGCGTCGACGCTGCGCCACGCCAGCCAGCCCAGGGCCTCCGCTCCACTGCGGCCGAGGCTGGCGCGCACCTCATCATAGTCCTGCACCGGCGCCTGGGGCGCCCGGCGTGCCACGAAGGCTGCGGCGTCGCGCACCGGGTGGATCTTTGCCGTGCCTCGCTTCTCCAGCCAGTACGCGGCAAAGCCCAGGGCCCACACCCCAGCACGAGGATTCTGCTCTAACAAAAAGCCAGTGTGCGCGCCCAGCACATCGGTGAGCGCGTGGCGAAGCAGGTCATCTTGGGGGCCCGCTGGAGAAAGGCCGATGATCATCTCTTGATCGCTGAGGGTCTCGGTGAGCGCCAGTTCGGGCCGATCGTCGTGGCGCCAGGCCAGGGTGACGATCGGCAGGTCGGTCTGGAGGAACTCCGATAGCGGAGGCAGCTCCGCATTGAGCCGCTCGGCCAAAACCTGAAGGTCGGGCTGCGCGTAGGCCACCGATCCGATCGTGCTCAGCCCGCCCGCACTCTGGGTTCCGCGCTTGGCGAGGTCGGCGCCGATCTCGAAGGCAAGTAGGGTTGCAAATATTGCCGCGGTGATCTGTGCACGTCGCCGCCCGCTCATGGGCGCATAGAGTGCGTCCACCCAGGCGCCACCCCGGTATCCCGACAGGAAGAAGGTCAGCCCCGTGGCGCCTAGGCCCCACGCCAGGGCCAGCGCTACCCCATCCCAGGGCGCGGCGTAGCGCGTGACCTCTAGATTATCGGCCAGCGGGGCGGTCCAGAATAGGTAGCGGGCCGGCTCGTGCACGACGTCGTCCAGGCCCAGCATGAACAGCAGCAGCAGCAGCCATAGCGCGTGACGGTAGACCCCGAGGTGCGCCATCAGGCAGCAGATAGCGACCCAGGCGAAGACATAGCTGGCCACCTGCACCGATAGGCGCAGCAGCCAGGCCAGGGGGATGAGCTCCTGCCTGTGCACGAGTAGCGCCACGATCCACAGTGCGCCCAAAGTGAAGGCAAGGTTGACGAGCAGGGCCAAAGCAAACTTGACGCCCGTGAGCTGCTCGGCCGGTAAGGGCAGGGCTCGTAGCAGCGAAATTGTGCCCTGCTCATGCTCCAGCACAAAGAGGCGCCGTGCTGTGAAGGCGGCGAGGATGGGGCCGCCGCCCCACGCGAAGGCGGTCGCGGCCCGAAGCAGGGTCGGCGACTCCTGGGTGAGCACAAAGGAGAGAAGCAAGACAACTTGCGATGTTATGAGGGCGGTGACGCCGAGCAGCGCGCGCCGGTGCTGACCCCACTCCTTGACGGCCAGCCCGAGGGTCAATCCACTTCCCTCGCGATGGCATAAAAGGCCTCGTCCAGTGAAACGGTCTCGCTGGGCAGCCCGGAGCTTTGCCAGTCGGGTGGCTTGGCAAGCACGATCCAGCCTTCGGCCTTTTCGAGCAGAAGACGAAAGCCAGGCCCCAGGGCGGTGCCGGGCGGTACGCGGCGGATCCACTCCGCCAGGCCACCCACTGGGCCCTGGTAGAGCATGTACCCCTCGTGCAGGATGCCCACCCAATCGCCGACCTCTTCGACCTCGACGATCTGATGGGTGGAGAAGAAGACGGTGCGGCCCTCCACCTCGGCCTGAGCGCGCAGTAGCTCCAGAATCTCTCGGCGCGCGATAGGGTCCACGCCGGCCGTGGGTTCATCGAGAATGAGGATCTGGGGGCGATGGGCCAGGGCGAGGGCCAGGGCCAGCTTCATCTTGGTGCCGCCGGAAAGCTCTCCGACCCGCTGATCACTCTGCACGTGCAGCCTCTGCAGCAGGTAGGTCAGCTCCTCTTCCTCCCATTGTTTGTAAAAGCCGCCCACAAAGCGGCCGAGCTGCTCGACCGTCATCCACTCATAAAAGTGCTGCTGCTGCGACACGTAGCCGATGTGCTGGCGCTGCTCCGCGGTGACGCGGGCTCGGGCGCGTCCGCCCACGTGGATCTGGCCGCCATGGGGCGGCAGCATGCCCATCAGCATGCGGATGGTGGTGGTCTTGCCGGCGCCGTTTCGGCCTAAGAAGCCGTAGACCTTGCCTTGGGGCACACGCAGGTCGATGCCCCGCACCACCTCGCGGGCGCCGAATCGCCGAATGAGGCCCTTGGTGGCGAGGGCCCAGCGCCCGTTGGAGGGGTTCGCCATGGAATCGGCGCAATCGCCGGTTAGGTACTGGAATCAGAAAGCCGAAACATTTTCAATGCAGGCTCGTCTCAAAGACAGGAGCCTGAATGTCCGCTACCGCCGCCCTCGCCCTCGCCCTCACCCTCGCCGCACCCGCTCAGGTCCCCGAATCTGCGCACAAGGGCTACGCCGAAGTGCTCAAGACCCACGTGAAGAAGGGCCGCGTAGACTATAAAACCCTCAGTCGGGATACGTCCAAATTGGATCAGTACCTGGCCGCGGTCGCGAAGGCTAACTTGCCGAAGGGCAAGCAGGCCCGCATGGCCTTCTACATCGACGCTTATAACGCGCTCGTTATTAAGAGCGTGATCACCCACGGGCGGCCGCGCTCAGTGCTCGACGTCAAGGGCTTCTTCAAGGAGGCCGTGCATACCGTGGCGGGCAAGAAGGTCAGCCTCGACGCGCTGGAGAAGAAGCACCTCAACCCCTTCGCCAAAGATCCGCGCACCCACTTCGTGCTCGTCTGTGCCGCGGTGGGCTGCCCGATCATTGAAGCCCGACCCTTCGTGGGCGGAGGCCTTGAGCGCCGCCTGGACGCCGCGACCCGGCGGTATCTCAGCTCGCCGACCGGGGCCAAGGTGAGCGATGGCGCCATCGCCTTGTCGAAGATCTTCGACTGGTACAAGGCCGACTTTGGAGGATCGCAGGGAGTGCTGTCGTTTGTGAAACGTCACCTGCCCAAAGCCCAGCAGGATCAGCTCGGGGCTACGCCAAAGGTCGGCTACGTCGACTACAATTGGACTTTGAACCAACAGTAGACGGATCGACCCGCTGCGCCGCGCCTGCTACAGCCTAGGCATGCGCGCAGTTTCCCTCCGCTTGCTCCTGGCCGTCGCCGCTGTCTCGACCTCACCGTTGGCCTACGCCGACACCCTGGAGTCCGGGCTGACCGCAGACCTCAACCTGGACTTAGTGCTGTCCAACCTGAGCGCGCCCACCGGCGGTGCCTTCTTGCCGGACGGCCGCCTGCTCATCACCGAGCAGTTCAGCGGCCGGATCTTGCTGTGGGATGGCGCCAACCCGCCGACCACGGTGGGCACGGTGCCCGTCGACACCGGCAATGAGCGCGGTCTGCTTGGCCTGGCCGTGGATCCTGAGTTCACCACCTCGCGGCGCATCTACTTCTATTACTCCACGGACGGCGCCCAGGCGGCGGGCTACGCGCTGATGGACGCGGTCACCGATGCCATCGATACGGCCAACATCACGGATGTGCTCACGGGCATGGCCGAAAACCGCAACCACAATGGCGGTGCGATCGCCTTTGGACCCGATGGGCACCTGTACATCGGAGTCGGCGATAGCGGTTGCAACTGTGGTTGCGCACCCGGGACCAATACCTCCAACTTTCGGAGCACCTGCCTCACGGGGCTGATGGGCAAGGTCTTGCGCATCGACCGGGACGGCGGCATCCCCAGTGATAACCCACTCGTCAACGAGACCGCGGTCGCGGCCTGCGGTCGCAACGCGGGCTGTCGGGGCGCGGGCACCCCGCCGACCGAGACTGGGGCGCCGCGCACCGAGATCTACAATTGGGGCTTTCGCAACCCCTGGCGCTTCGCCTTTGATTCGCAGACCGGGCACCTTTGGATCGGCGATGTTGGTGAGGTCACCCATGAGGAGATCACGATCTCGACCGGACCCGGGCAGCACCACGGCTGGCCCTACCGCGAAGGCGACGAAGGTCAGCCCGCCACGCGCTGCAATGAAATCACCCCCCAAAGCGGCAACTGTAAGGCGCCGGCCTTCACCTACCCACGGGCCGAGCAGCCCCAGAGCCGGTCCGCCAGCGTCACCGGCGGCGTATTTTCGAATCACTGCAGCTGGCCCGTGGCCTGGCGTGGGCTCTACTGGTTCGGCGATTACGCCAAGGCGCGGGTCTGGTCCGTGACCCCGAACGCGGCTCGAGACGGCGTGGACGGCGGCCGAACGGTGATCGTGACCGGCGCTCAGGGGCCCGTGCACTTCATGCAGGGTCCCAACGGCGGCGTCTTCTATCTGGACGTCAATACCGGAACTCTGTGGCGCATTACCCCCGCGCAGCCGGAGCCCTGTGATGACATGGACGCCGGCCCTGGCCCCGACGCTGACGTGGATGCCGGCCCCGCCCCGGATTCGGGCGATGCTCCCGATTCGGGTCCGGCCGTTGATACGGGGGTCGCCGAGCCGGATACGGGGGTCGCCGAGCCCGACACGGGCGTCGTCGTGACCGCAGACGCCGGCGTGAGCCCGGTGGACGCCGGCGAGACAGGGGAGCCTGAGGACAGTGATGGCTGCCGTTGCGTCGAAGCCGAGCAGCCCGCGACCCGCTGGGCGGCCCTGGCTGCGGTGTTCGGCCTACTTTTGATCACCCGTCGCCGCCGCTAGATCTCCCTCGAAACGCCTGTCAAACGATCCACCTGGGGCATTCCTCGGGGCCTGTGAGACATCCCGCGCGGACATCACTTGCGATGCTGGCGGCGGGCTCCTACCCTTCGTGCCCCCCGCTCATGACATCGCTTCAACCCATGCCTTCCCAGCGTTTGTCGGGGGCTACGTCCGGCGCCTTTACCAGCCGTTCTAGCCGCCACGGTCGTGAGTACTACGACGAGGGTCGTGTCACCATCGAAGGGGCCGACGAGGATACCGTCGTCGCCTTCGTCAAGGACGACCGCCCGCGCCCCTATGGCGTCGCCATTCGATTTGCAGAGGTGCCCGCTCGAAGTCGCCTCCAGGTGTCCTGCACCTGCGCCTTCTTCCTCGAGGGCTACCCGTGCAAGCACATCTACGCAACGCTACTTGCAATTGATGCCGCCGGCATCGAGATGATCGATCCTGCCTTCTTCGATGGCCGCGTCGATGTGGTGCCCTACAAGCCCGACCTTCCCCTGGACCAAGACTGGTTCTTTGAGGGGGAGCACAGCCTGCGCCGTATCACGGGCAGTGGCCCCGGAGCCTCGCCGGTGCGCACTCCGGAGTGGCAGGATAAGGTCAAGGCGCTGCGGCGCGCCGTAGGCAATTGGCAAGAGAAGTTGCCCGAAGAGGTTGTGCTGGAGCGCGGGGTGCCGCGTGAAGTCCTGTACTACGTCGACGCGGGGCGCTCCGAGGACCTGCAGATCCCGATCATCGCGGTCGAGGAGCGGCTCACGGGTGAGATGGTCTCTGTGCCCACCACCTTGCGCACCCAGGACCTTTCCCTGGTGGAGCGCGCGGAAGACCGGCTGGCGCTGGAGCGGCTCTTTGATACCCCGCTCGAAGGCCCCTCGGCCTCCGGCAAGGACCGGCTCTTCATGGTGCCGCCCTCGGCGTGGACCCGGACCCGGGACATCCTGATGGCCACCGGCAACCTCTTTTGCCGGACCTCCGATGGCACGGTCAGCCCCGCGCTGGAGCTGGATGAGGGGGAGCCCTGGCGCTTCTCTTTGACCTTTGAGCCGGACATCGATGAGCCCGAAGAAGAGCTCGCGGACGACGAGGCCGAAGACGAGGCCGCTGAGGGTGAGGCCGCTGAGGGTGAGACCCCCGAAGGCGAGGCCGAAGACGACGCAGCCGAGGCTGCAGCTCAACCTGCGGTGCCCGAGGCGCCGGCCGCCACCATCGAGGTGGAGCAAGAGCAGCCGGACCCTGACGCACCCGTGGAGCTTCGTGTGCACGGCACGCTTCGCCGGGGCCTTGAGGTCAAAAGCCACGGTGAACCCGACGCCATTCTGAAGCACGGTTGGGCCGTCCTGGATGGGCACATCATCAACATCGGGCCCAGCGACGGTCTGAGCTGGCTGCGCTACCTGCGTAAGGCCGGCGGCATGGGCGCGCCCATCACTCAGCTCGCGGACCTGTTGCGTGAACTCGTTAGCATCCCGGGCCTGCCGCCCCTGAGGCTGCCAGAGCCCTGGACCACCGAAAAACCTGTACCTGAGACCGAGGTGGTCTTCGCCGAGCCCAAACCCCGGGTGCGAACGGTCGAGGCCCAGATCCTCTTTCACTATCCCGGCGGCCAGTTCGGGGCGGGCAACCGCGACTCCGGCCTGGTGGATGATGATCGCAACGTCGTGGTGCTGCGAGATACCGAGGCAGAACGCCGTTCCTTGACCTACCTGGCGGACCTTGGGTGTCGTCGGGCCGAAGGACGGGCCGACCTCGGCATTACCGTTCCGCAAGAGAACTTGCCGCACCTGGTGCGTCGCCTTGTGCAAGACGGCCTGCGAGTCGAGGCCTCAGGGCGTCGCCTGCGCGGCATGACCGAGCAGGACCTACGCATCGAGTCCAATCAGGACTGGTTTGACCTCACGGGCGACGTCACCTTCGACGGTGTGAAAGCCGAGTTGCCAGAGCTGCTCAAGGCCATCAAGGCGGGAAGCCAGTTTGTGCAGCTCGATGATGGCACCGAGGGTGTGCTGCCCGAGGAGTGGCTGGAGCGGTACTCCGCGCTGGCCAACCTGGGCACCAAGCGGGGCCGCAACCTGCGTTTCGCGCCTAGCCAGGCGATCCTCCTGGACATGCTTCTGGAGGGGCAGAACGAGGTCGCATTTGATGATGGCTTCGAGCAGGCCCGCGCGGCGCTAGACCGGGACGCACGCGTCGAGATGCTGCAGGAGCCCGAGCAGTTTCAGGGCACGCTGCGCGACTATCAGCGCACGGGTCTGGGTTGGATGGCCTTCTTGCGCCAGATCGGCCTCGGCGGCTGTCTCGCGGATGACATGGGCCTCGGTAAGACGGTCCAGGTGCTGGCCATGTTGGAGCAGCGCCGCTTGGAGGGGGCCACGGGGCCGAACCTCGTCGTGGCGCCGCGCAGCCTGGTGCACAACTGGATGGACGAGGCGGGCAAGTTCACGCCTCACCTCAAGGCGACAGCCTTTGTGGGCTCCGAGCGCCATGAGCACCTGCCCAAGCTGCTGGAGTACGACATCGTCGTCACGACCTACGGCACGCTGCGGCGGGACGTGGATGCGTTGTCCGAGATTGAGTTCGACTACGTCATTTTGGATGAGGCCCAGGCGATCAAGAACGCCTCGGCCCAGGCTACGAAGGCGGCGCGCATGCTCAAGGGCAAGCACCGCCTCGCCCTGTCCGGTACGCCGATCGAGAACCACCTGATCGAGCTGTGGAGCATCTTCGAGTTCCTGAACCGAGGCATGCTGGGCTCACGTCGTGAGTTTGGTTCGTTGGCGCGCCCCGACAATCGTGGAGCGCTGCAGCGGGTCGCCAAGGGGCTGTCGCCGATGATCCTTCGTCGCACCAAGGATCAGGTGCTCAGTGAGCTGCCGCAGAAGACGGAGCTGACGGTCTACGTGGAGCTCGAGGGCGAGGAGGCCCGCCGCTACAATGAGCTGCGAGACCATCTGCGTCGCAGCCTCACCGAGAAGGTGGCCACCGACGGCATGGCCCGCTCCCGGGTTCATGTTTTGGAAGCTCTGTTGCGCTTGCGTCAGGCGGCCTGCCACCCCGGGCTCATCGACGAAAAGCGCAAGAACCAGGGCAGCGCCAAGCTGGATACGCTCATCGATCACCTCAGCGAGGTGTTGGAGGAGGGTCACAAGGTCCTGGTCTTCTCTCAATTCGTGAAGCTGCTCACCGTGGTGCGCGCGCGGCTCGAAAAAGAGGACATCAAGTACGCCTACCTCGACGGATCGACGCGGGATCGCCAAAAGGTGGTGAAGGACTTCCAGGCGGACGACGAGTGCGGCGTCTTCCTCATCAGCCTGCGGGCGGGTGGTTTGGGTCTCAACCTCACCGAGGCCGATTACGTCTACATCCTCGATCCCTGGTGGAACCCAGCCGTTGAGGCCCAGGCCATCGATCGTGCGCACCGTATCGGTCAGACCCGGCCGGTCTTTGCCTACCGCCTCATCGCGCGCGGCACGGTGGAGGAGAAGATCCAGGCCCTCAAAGCGGAGAAGGTCGAGCTCGCTGAGGCCATCGTGGCTTCGAACGAGAGCCTCATGGGCAAGATGAGCCTCGACGACCTACGCAGCCTGTTGAGTTAGTTCGATGGCTTTCGCCCGGGCCCTAAGGGGCCCGGATTTCAAAGGAATCTACCGCCGCAGGACCTGAACGAATGTCGCGCACTTTGCGTTGACGTTCCGCCTGCTGCTTGAGAAAACCACGACCACTCGCGACGGGGTTCTTTGGGGATAGGCCAGCGTGCACCCCACTCGAACGCGAGGCATTGGAGGACTTCATGGCCAGCCTAAATAAAGTAATGTTGATTGGAAACCTCGGGGCGGATCCCGAGGTGCGCTACACGGCCAGTGGGAGCTCTGTGGCGAACTTCCGCATCGCGACGACCGAGGTGTGGAATAACCGCGACGGCGAGCGACAAGAGCGCACCGAGTGGCACCGCATCGTAGTGTGGGGCAAAACCGCAGAGCACTGCGGCGAGTACCTTAGCAAGGGCCGCTCGGTGTACGTCGAGGGCAAGATCCAGACCCGAGAGTGGGAGGATAAGGAGGGCCAGCGGCGCTGGACCACCGAGA
>Ga0193954_1000444_pt1 | contig 24086 bp, 18 predicted proteins | sample BB_5_MG_FD_140340 | JGI IMG/M metagenome (GOLD analysis project Ga0193954, IMG submission 140340) | Microbial mat bacterial communities from the Broadkill River, Lewes, Delaware, United States - BB_5_MG | ecosystem: Environmental > Aquatic > Freshwater > River > Microbial mats | place: USA...
ACCATGTCGATAAATTAAGTAATACGACACTCAGAGGTTTGTATGAAAGTCGAAACAGCGGAGATTACTTTCAGCGCCCAAACGCATCAGTCGTCAGAGAGACGCATAGAGGAACAACTGACAACTGGCTTTGTTCAGGAAGGGGAGGCCTTTAATGAAGCATCCCTAGTAAATGGTGTGCATTGGGAAAGCTCATCCAAGGAAACCGCTGAGGCAAACACCTACGAAGACCCACGCAGATTACTCGCTTACGAGCAGGTAGGAAAAATATCTCTACAACAACTGAGAACATCGGCAACACAAGAAGCAGAGCCTAAACTACTAGAACTGACTCCAGAGGATCAACTCAAGCTGGATGTGATTAAGACCCTGTTTGAAAAAGTCATGGGACGTAGTCTGAATGTTGCGATGGTCAATCAAAGCAGTGAACCTACGACGTCCCAGCCTCAGGAAAATAGCTCAGCCCAAACAGGTAATTTATCCATTAATATCCCAGAATCACCGGGGTTAGCCTTTGGTTTAGATTACGCCTATCGAGAAACCTTAATCACGCAGACACAGCAGTCATTTTCTGCCTCTGGAAAAGTCACCACAGCCGATGGGCGAACATTAGATATCGGGTTACAGCTCAATCTTAGCCGGGAAGCCAGTCAATCACGCGAATTACGCATTCGTCTAGGCGCTGCTCTTCAGGATCCACTAGTGATCAATTTTGCTGGGGAGTCAGCACAACTTCAAGACAAGACTTGGCAGTTTGATATCGATGTGGATGGATCAGAGGAAACCTTATATCGACTCAAAGAAACCAGTGGCTATCTTGCGTTAGATAAAGATAGCAACGGCGTGATCGATAATGGCGGCGAGCTATTTGGCGCAGTTTCCGGTAATGGTTTTCAAGACCTACAAGCCTATGATGACGATCAAAATGGCTTCATCGATGAAAACGATGCTATTTTCGACCAACTAACCATTTTAGTACAAGCTGCAGACGGTACAGACCACATGTTTACCCTCAAGGAAAAAGGCGTAGGGGCATTGTATCTAGGCTCAATTGAAACGCCGTGGGATATCCAAGCGGGTACGACAAACGAGCTAGCTGGAAAGCTGCGTAGCAGTGGCGTTTTTCTCAGCGAAGAGGGCACCGTCGGCACCCTTCAACAAATAGACCTCGTGGTTTAACAAACTTGTAAACTACCCAGAAACACTGACAGCGTTCATGCGTTGTGGCGTCATGGGTAGATGTACGGCAGCGGCGAGCAAGCCTAATGCCGCGCTTACCATCAACGCTACATCATAGGAACCGTACCATTCAAAGGTAAGCCCCGCCCACCAGCTACCAAAGAAAGCCCCAATCTGGTGGCTGAACATCACAATACCAAATAAAGAGGCTAAATTTTTCGTGCCAAACAACTGTGCAACCGCACCACTGGTAAGCGGGACGGTTGATAGCCAGAGCATGCCCATTAACCCAGAGAAGATATATAGAAGCGACTCCGTTTTCGGTAACACCAGCAACATCATGATCAAACAGGCGCGTAACCAGTAGATTAACACCAGCAGCCAAGGTTTATGCCAGCGATCACCTGCCCACCCAATCAGAATCACGCCAAAAATATTCATCAGTCCGATCAAGGCCAAGGAGTCGGAAGCCACCGCAGGCATCAAGCCGCAAAACGCCACGAATCCCGACATATGCACCGAAATAAACGCGATATGGAACCCACACACAAAGAAGCCGATATTCAGCAGCTGATATTCTCTTAATCGAAACGCCTCTCCTATGGCCTGCCAATCAAAAATGGATTGCCGGGGCTCATTGACCGATGCCGTCTCCGCTTTATCATCCTTCAGAAGGAAGATCATCGCTAATATCAGCACCGTGGTCGCCGCAAACAACATAAAAGTATCGGCCCAGCCATTACCCGGTGCGTAGCTTCCTAGTAAAAGGGCATACAGGAATTGACCTAGCGATCCGCCAGCGCTGGCGATGCCTAGCGCCAATGTACGCTGGTGGACAGGAAAGCGCTTGCCAACAGCCGCCAGCACAATGGGAAAAGTTGTTGCCCCCACACCAACGCCTATCAGTAAGGCATTACCAACAAAAAAGAGCCAGCCGCTTTGAGCAACCGCAGCAGCCACCAGACCCGCAGCATACAGCAGTGCACCCGCCAACAGCACTTTGGCTGTACCATAGCGTTCTGCCATCATACCGGCAATTGGGGAAACAGCTCCCCATAACAAGTTCTGAATAGCAAAGCCTAACGATATCTCCGCCACAGATACCCCAAGCCCCTGACTAATATCAGGTACTAACAGTCCTAACGCCAAGCGCACACCCATACTGTAGGCAAGAATGGATGCCGCAGCGAACACAATCCACCACGGATGTATTTTAGATAGATTCAACATGACCTCGATATAACGGATTTAGCGTTGCCGGTAAGGGATCTGGCAATAGGTGATACCTCGTCGAGGGGAGATCCCTGCTTTTGCAAGGTACATCGACAGCGAGTTCATCGACAAGCTAATATTCGGGGTAGGCCCTAGGAAAATGTGTTGCAGCTTTGGAACAGTCTCTTTAGGTGTAACCAAAGAGAACTCAAAGTAGGGCACTAGCATAGAGGTACCCTCCCGATAATGCACCGCAGCATCTTTAAAATCGGTGATCACAGGCGAGACAATTCGCCACTCCTCTTCCTCCTGAAAAGAGGGGTGCTTCAGAATAGCGGCGATACGCAGCAGGTCACTTTCAATTTGCTCAAAGACTTCGGCAAAAATCCGATCATCACGGCAACCATGTGTACCGCAAGAGCGTGCTGCCAAGTCTTCTACAAAGTCGACGATCTGGTGAATCAAGCTACGCTGCTGGGTGTGATCATAGATGCATTTACCCACCATAAACCCTTGGGCGCGAGCGCAGGTCAGTATATGTCTGGGGTCAAAGCCGATACTGACCCCCTTGCCTAGTTCACTATAACCTCGCCATTGACTCAAAAGATTGCCGTTTGCACGAAACGAGCCGGCAAACAGCATATGTCCATTGGTGACACGCCGAGCAATCCAATCCTGAAATTGAGTTAACAGCTTGGGATTAGGGTGGCCAAGCTCAATCCGCGCCCCAACTTCTTCCCGAATCAAGGCCACCATATGATTGAGTTCGGCAGAATCATTCATATAGCGGATATCACTCGCCCACAGTGCCCCTCGCTCCACAATACCCAGCAATCCAGAAAACGTGGTGTAGTGGTAGATGGTCTCGTTGGGGGTATCAGAATACAGTTTTCGGGTTATCTCTTGGATCATGTCGCTTACCGTTTATCTTTGGGCGAATAAGTAAACCTTAGCACAAGAATCAGGCGACTATCAGCCACACGTTTTTATCGTTGGAGTCACATTCACTTAATCGATTTCTAGGTTTAAGTCCGAAAACAAATCATGAGGCTATTTGGGTTAGGTACTGATGGTTACTGTTTTCACATACCTAATCAGAAACATAAAAAAGGGGCTCATAATGAGCCCCGAAACGTACAAACGTCATTCGCTATTACAGGTTTTTAGACAGCTCTGTTAGTTCTCTAATCACTACAGTAAAGGTCGCACTGTCGGCCTGGCTGGTGGACTTCAGATCATCGAGCACGCGCTCCCAACGCTTCAAGCCCTCGCCATTTTTACTCAACCAGCTGTTAACCAGCTCCTGACCCGACAGTTCATTGTCACTGGCCAGAACCGACAGAGTTAAATGGCTTTGTTGCGTATTCAGATCTTCATTGAACCCTTCACGGGCCAGCAGCTGCCAATGATTTTGCGGTTCAATCTGGCGAATTTTTTCGCTGACCCAATCCAGCTGCAGGCGCTCCCCTAACGAGAAGTCAACTTCGGCGGCATTCATCAAGGAGGTATTGGCCTCGACCGCGACTTCACTAATAGCCAGAGCCGCGTAGAGGCGCTCGGCACAAGCGATACGCGACGCTAGCTCGGCATCAATACCAGCATCAATAAGATCTTGCTGCTGAGCCAGCCAACGGGTTTTTAGATCCCCTGTCAGTAAGGTCGAGATAGCACCACTGACTTCGCTGACCGCTGGTTTGAAGCGATCAATCACCTCCTGAACCGAGAAACAACCACGGCTACAAACATTACGCAGGAACCAATAACTGGCTCGTCGCATCAGTCGCAATAGATCCACCATCATGCGATGCTGCAGTGCTGCGGGTACGATATTATCCAAGGCTTCGATTTGGCCCCAAATCTCCCGAAGCTGGAAAACATCCCGTGCCACAAGGTAAGCCACGGCTACCTGATCGGCACTTTGCCCTGTGGTTTCCATCATGCGGTTGGTAAAGGTGATACCCATATGGTTCACCATCGCATTGGCGACCTGGGTCGCGATAATCTCTTTCTTCAGTTGGTGGTCCTGCACCGCTTCAGGAAAACGTGCAACCAACTGTTCAGGGAACGCTTCCTTAATCTCATTTTTGACATAAGGGTCTTCCGTGATCCATGTATGGGTCAGGAGTTCTTTTAGCTCCGCTTTCGTGTAAGAGATCAACACCGATAGCTCAGGTCGGGTCAGCCCTTGTCCCACTTGCTGGCGTATCTCAAGCGCTTCATCATCAGGTAAGAACTCTAGCGGGCGATCCAAACGCCCCTCACTCTCTAAGCGATGCATCAGACGTACATACTCGTCCTGCGACTTCTTCGCATGACCCAAAGCCAAACTGAGCGCTCTGGCTTGTCGGTCATTACTTTTCAGCACTTGAACCGAGACTGTATCGGTCATCTCACGCAGCAGCAGGTTACGTTGCTTAACGGTTAGATCACCTTCGGCAATACGTTCATTCAACAAGATCTTGATATTCACTTCGTGGTCGGAGCAATCAACGCCACCAGCATTGTCGATGAAGTCCGTATTACATGCGCCACCATTTTGGCAATATTCTATACGACCCAGCTGAGTTAGCCCCAAATTGCCACCTTCACCGACCACTTTGCAGCGCAATTCCTTACCGTTCACTCGTAGGCCATCATTAGCTTTATCACCCACATCGGCGTGGGTTTCATGGCTGGCTTTGACATAGGTTCCTATACCACCATTCCAAAGCAGATCTACCGGGGCTTTGAGTAACGCAGAGATCAGTTCATTCGGCGAAAGCTTATCCTCAACGATACCAAAGCACTGCTTCATCTCTGGGGTAATTTGAATCGATTTTGCGGCACGCAAGAATATCCCACCGCCCTTGGAAATCAATTCACGGTTATAATCTTCCCAGCTGGAACGGGGCAGAGCAAACATGCGCTGACGCTCAACAAAGCTGGCGGCCTCATCTGGGTTAGGGTCAATAAAAATGTGCATATGGTTAAAGGCGGCTACCAAACGAATTTTATCCGAGAGCAGCATCCCATTACCGAATACATCACCGGCCATATCGCCGATACCAATGACGCTGAAGGGGTCCGTTTGTGTGTTAATGCCTTTTTCACGGAAGTGCAGTTTCACCGACTCCCAAGCACCTTTCGCGGTAATCCCCATACCTTTATGGTCATACCCCTGGCTCCCCCCAGATGCGAAGGCATCCCCTAACCAAAAACCATAAGATTCGGCAATTTCGTTAGCGATATCCGAAAATGTCGCGGTTCCTTTATCGGCGGCAACGACAAGATAAGGGTCATCCGCATCTAAACGCACTACATTCTCGGGTGGGATTACTTGTCCGCCTTTAAGGTTATCCGCCAGATCAAGTAAACCCTTGATGAATATGCGGTAACTTTCGATACCTTCGGCCATCACTTCATCACGGCTACCATCAACCGGAAGGCATTTCGCGACAAATCCACCTTTAGCGCCCACTGGCACAATAACCGCATTCTTCACCTGTTGTGCTTTTACTAGCCCCAGTACTTCGGTGCGGTAATCCTCCAATCGATCCGACCAGCGCAGGCCGCCACGAGCTACCTTGCCGCCACGAAGGTGCACACCTTCGACTCGAGGCGAGTAGACAAATACTTCAAACATCGGTCTTGGTTTAGGAATCTCACTAATCAGATGAGGATTAAGTTTGAAGGAGGTATAAGACTTCGCTTTACCCTCAGCATCATTTTGAAAGAAGTTAGTACGTAAGGTTGCTTTAATAAGCTCTAGGTAGCGTCGAAGAATTTTATCATCGTTCAGGTTATCTACCTTATCCAACGCATCGAGGATACTGTTCTCGATTCTCTCCGCCAGTGCTTGAACCTTGCTGCTGGTTTGGCGACCTGGCTCAAACCGCGCACGAAACAGTGCTACCAGTAACTTCGCAATTTGAGTGTGGCGCACGAGCGTTTCTGCAATATAAGCCTGACTAAAGCCAAAACGAATTTGCTGATTATAACGAGCATAGGCGCGCAGCATAGCGACCTCACGCCAATTCAGGCTAGCACTCAAGACTAAGCGGTTAAACTCGTCATTATCAGCATGCCCTTGCCAGATTGCTGCAAACGCCTGCTGGAAGATCTCTTTGACCTCATCCAGATCTAAAGGCTCAGACCCACCACGATGAGACAAAGAAAAATCATGTATCCAATAAACAGTGCCATTATGGCAATACACGGTGTAAGGGTGCTCACCGACAACACGCAGGCCCAGATTCTCCAGTACAGGAATAACATCCGAAAGGATCAGGGGAACTTCCGCAGTAAAAAGCTTAAAGCGCAACACCGAACTGGATTGCTCCAGCAGGCGGTAGAAACTCATGGTCAGCGGGGTAGTCGCCAAGCCTTCCATTTTTTCAATATCGTGCACGGCATGCAGTGTTGTGAAGTGTTCACGATAAGCCGCAGGGAAGGATTCACGATACAGGTTACTGCGTGTGGTTCCTAACTCCTCGCCACACGCATCCACCAGCGCATGATGTAGCTCATCATTCCATGAGCGCGATAGTTCCTGAACCTCAGCCTCCAACTGCTCCAGATCAGGATCAGCCTGCCCTGGAGCCACCCGCATCACAAAGTGCGTACGCGCCAGAATAGACTCACTAAACCAGTTCGTGAACTCAATATCGTGTGCTTTAAACGCTCTAACCAGCAAGCCTTGGATATTCAAACGTAACGCTGTACTAAATTGATCTCTCGGCACATAGTACAAACAAGAGATAAACTGGCCGCTTTTGTCTTTACGTAGCAACAAGCACGCTTTACGACGCTCTTGCAGGTAAAAAATACGGGTTGCTGTATTAAAGAGTTCATCTTCGGACGCCAGAAAAAGCTCATCCCTGGGCAGATCAATCAACACCTGAGCCAAAGACTTACCACTGTGGCCACTGGGGTTGAAACCCGACCGTGCTAAAATGCGATCCACTTTCTGGCTGATCATCGGAATACGTCGAGGACGCTCGTTATAAACGGGCGAGGTATAAAGTCCAACCAGACGCGTTGCACCGATACACTGGCCTGAGTCGTCGAATCGGCCGATGATAATCAGATCAAGATACGCAGGGCGGTGCACCCGAGAACGCTCACCATGACGAGTTAACAACAGTGGTTGATCCGTCATCTCAGCGGCTGCTAAGTTAACAACACTTGGCAGTGTCATTACACCGAGTTTGCTACCCTCAACGACATTGATCTCCTCTCCTTCATAGGCAAGTTGATCGCTACCTAAAAAAGTGAAGTGATCATCCATCAGCCACTGCGTGAAGGCTTGCTCCTCTTGATACCCCCGTTGACCCAGCGACTCAGCACACTCAGCAGCACGCGCCTTCATTGTCGAAAAATCCTTGACCGACACAGATACAGCGGTCATGGCTGTGGATAACTCGGCATGTAACCGTTTTAGCAGGTCAGGTTCAGCGTGCCGATCCACCTCTAAGTAAACGACGGACTCATCAGCCCCCTCGTTCGACTCAGATAGTGACTGAAACGCTTTACCATCGCGCATCACATTTAACACAACATTCTGGATAACATGGATACCGATAGCCTGGCGGTTTAGTTCCATGCGAATCGAGTCGACAATAAAGGGGGTATCAGGGGAGAGAATCTGAATAACCGTATGGTTGCTATGCCAGCCGTGTTGTTCTAAGTCAGGGTTAAACACTTGAATCTTAGAGGAAAGCCCATCAAAAGATTGTAAAAACGACCACGTCGATAGTGTCGCTCCATACAGAGCTTCCATCGGGCGTAATGCCACTTCATCCTCTGGCGCATAAGTAAAGAATAGATCTGAAAATTGAGTGATCGGCTGCGCCTGATCCTCTTCGAGGCGTCGGTTAAACAATTCCTTGAGCTTAAGTAGCGTTTTATTATTTTTCTTGGTCGCAATTTCACTGTCCATAGGGGCTGGCTCCACTACAAGTTGGGTATCAATTTAGCGTAATTGGGAATAACAGATAGATGCACAACGGGGATCGACTGGCCGCAGAAAGCCTTGGCACAAGGGTATGCCATAAAACAGGAGGGTCGAAACGTACAGCATCTATACATGGTTATTATTTTTTGGATGCAGGATTTAATCAGTATGGTATGCCCCAGCAAGAGGCACATCAAACTTTAGTCTAGTTATTCAGAGATTTCTGCAAAAAAAACCGTGAATGGCGCAATTTCAACAATTTCTGGCGCAATTCAAGCAACCCTGAGAATCCTTTCTATACTGATGACTGACTCAAAAGAGAGGGATGTTGAACGATGCCGTACCGGTCCATGAAAATGTCAGAGCTGATCGGCGCATTAAGTCATGCACTGGATATGACAGAGGGCCAGCCTCCTGGGCATTGTATTCGCGCTTGCTGGATAGGCTTGCAAATAGCCAAATCCATAGGCCTAAACAACCAACAGCAATGGGAGCTTTATTACACAATCTTACTGAAGGATTTAGGGTGTAGTAGCAACGCGGCTCGTATTTGCCAGCTTTATGCCACAGACGATCTCTCTTTTAAGCATGACTATAAACGCGTAGATGGCAGTCTCTCCCAAGTACTGAACTTTGTACTCCAACACACGGGAGTACAAACAGGATTAGCAGAACGTTTCCGACAAATCTTATCAGTGGTACGTCATGGGGAAACCTGGGCACAGGAGCTCATGCAAACCCGCTGTGAACGGGGTGCTGATATCGCTCGACAGCTGCGTTTCAGCGAGCCAGTAGCGGAGGGTATTCGAGCGCTGGATGAACACTGGAATGGCGGCGGTAAACCCTACGGCCTAACAGCAGATTCGATTCCCCTATATGCCCGAATTGCCCTTATATCCCAAGTTGTTGATGTATTTTTCACAGGTACAGGACGAGAAGCCTGCTTAGCGGAGCTGGAAAAGCGCAAGGGCAGTTGGTTTCAACCGGAACTGGTAGACGCCCTATTGAACATAGCCAACGAGTCTTTTTGGAAGGCCCTCAGCAGCCCAACACTTCCACAACAAGTCATTGATCTTGAGCCAGCCCATCAAAGCATCGAGCTTGATGAGGACTATATCGATGAAATAGCTGCCGCTTTTGGTCAGGTAGTTGACTCCAAAAGCCCTTATACTGCCGGTCACAGTGAACGGGTGGCACTTATTACAGACTTGATTGCCGAAAAGCTTGGCCTTAATGCAGCAAAACGCCGCTGGTTAAAGCGCGGTGCACTACTTCATGATGTCGGCAAGCTGGGCATTAGTAACAGTATTCTGGATAAGCCCGATAAACTAACAGACGAGGAGTTTGATACGGTCAAACTACATGCAAAGTTTACCGGTGAAATACTCTCGCGCATTACCGCATTCAAGGAGCTTGCCGATATAGCCCAAGCCCATCATGAAAGAATGGATGGGCGAGGATATCCCTTAGGTTTGAAAGAGGAAGAGATCTCTTTGGAAACCCGCATCATCACAACAGCCGATATTTTCGATGCGATTACCGCAGCCAGACCTTACCGAGGCCCGATTCCTGTCCCTCAAGCGCTGGATATGATGCGTGAGCACCTAGATACACAAATTGATCGACGTTGCTTCGAAGCCCTACTCAGTGTCACAGACGAGTTACAATTGGATGCACATTAGCGATAGATTTATTTGACCTCGTGCAAACACCTTTCAAAAAAGCACTTTGGTATTAGTAAACCGCTGCCTTTGTACAAGAGCCTGCCTATTTCCTTACTCAATATACTGGTTTAACCGTGTATTAACAGGGAGATAACCCATGAAAAATGTATTACGAGCCGCTGCTGTTTGTAGCGTCCTCATCACTCCGATTGCCGCACAGGCAGAGGAGGGCGGCATGATTGAAGCGGGCCGTCAAATTTTCAACCACCACTGCACCGCCTGCCATACGCTAGACCCGAGCAAAAATGCATTTGGCCCAAGCTTAGTAGGCGTAGTAGGCCGACCAGCGGCGTCCGTGCCACGCTTCTCCTATTCAAAAGCGATGCAAGAATCAGGGCTCACATGGAATGAAGAAAATCTACGTAAATGGATTGCCGATAATGAGGCTCTGGTACCTGAAACCCGAATGCGTCATGTATCAATTAACGACCGGGCAGAACAGGACTACTTAATTAGCTTTTTGAAGTCTTTGAAATAAAAAGTAAGTACTTACACGCCGGTTAAATACCGGCGTGTCTGCTACTTTCCTGATACAGCCGTATGTAACTCTTTTAACCTTTTTACAACTTGATGGTTGATGCTACGCTGGGTGAAGCTGCCATTTTCCTTGCGCTTACCGGCTGATCGGCCCATTAAAATCTCCAGACATTCATCCACAGTGGCAACCGCATAGATACTGAATAATCCCCCATCCACTGCATTCACCACCTCTTTTTTGAGCATCAGGTTTCGCACATTGGCTTTAGGAATAATAACACCCTGATTTCCTGTCAGCCCACGGGTGTCACAAAGCTTGAAGAAGCCTTCGATTTTCTCGTTAACACCACCGATCGCTTGCACTTCACCATATTGGTTGATGGAACCGGTCAGCGCATACTGTTGATAAATAGGAATATGTGTCAGAGCAGAGATTAATGTACAAATCTCCGCTAAAGAGGCACTGTCGCCATCCACATAACCATAAGATTGCTCCAAGGCGATACTTGCAGACAGCGTCAACGGAAAGTCCTGTGCATACTGGTGCCCTAAATATCCGGAGAGAATCAGTACACCTTTAGAGTGGATCGACTGCCCTAACTGAGCTTCGCGTTCAATATCAATAATTCCGCGACTGCCCGGGTGGACGGTTGCGGTAATACGAGCCGGTGTACCAAAGGACACATCGCCTACCTGTAACACCGTCAGGCCATTACTTTTACCAACCGCTTTGCCTTCTGAGTTAATTAAAACAGTCTCGTTAAGAATCCCATCAAGAATCTTTTGGGCTAAGCGGCCAGTACGTTTTTCCTGTGCCTCCAGCGCAAGCTCTACATGACGAGCACTAATCAAGTCGTCGCCCGTTCCTTTACGCTTATAATCGGCCTCACAGAGCAGATCCACCAATTCTCCAATGTGTGTAGAGAGCAACTCCTGATCACCGGATAAACGTGAGCTTTGCTCCACTAAGCGGGCTACCGCTTCTCGCGTTAACGGCGCAAGGTGCTCTTCATCCGCCAGTGTTTTCATTAATCGCGCATAGTTACGAATCGAAGAGGGCGTTCGCTCCACATCTTCATCGAAGTCTACAACCACACGAAACATCTTCTCAAAGTCCTGATCAAGCTCTTGCAACAGGTAATAGGTATCCCGCCCTCCAATCAACACCACCTTCACTTGTAAGCGAATCGGCGTAGGACTGAGTGTAATCGTACTGACTCCCGAGAGTTCACTGATGGGGTTCTCTATACGCACTTCATGAGCTTTGAGGGCGCGTTTCAATGCACTGTAAACAAAAGGCTGCTCTAGGAGTTTTTCCGCTTCTAAAATTAAATAGCCTCCATTTGCTCGATGGAGCGCACCAGAACGAATCATTTGGTAATTGGTGACCATCGCGCCCATATCGCTGTTGTACTCAACCCGGCCAAACAGGTTGTCATAGCTGGGGTGAGCTTCAAAAATAACGGGGGCACCTTTCGTCTTGCTGTTATCCACCAGCAAATTGATACCAAATTGGTCCAGAAGCGTTTGGCGCTCATCTGATATCAACTCAGCGCTATTTTTAACAATATAACTTTCTAGCTGGTTAAAATATTCCGGAAGGCCGCTAATGCTGGAGTACTTGTCCTTTACCGACTGAACTAACGGGGAGATGGTCTGGCGTGCTGTTTCACGGTCCAGTACTTTCATACGCTCTGCCGCTTCTCTGCGCCACTGAGGCATCTCCGTCAAACTGTCGTTAAGGAAGTCCTCAAGGTCAGCTATATTGCGCGTGAAGGCATCACGTACGTCTTCGGGCAGCTGCGAGAACATCGCTTCATCCATCGCTTGGCCTTCTGCCACAGGCGTGAATCCAACACTGCCAGCATCGCGATAGAGTGCGATACTATGCTCTCTGGCACGACGCTCCACACCATCAATAGCCTGATCGTAGTGGCGGTTAAAGTCCCGCTCGATTTTGCTCTTCTTGCGCTGATAGGAAGGGTTTTCAAATGCGGCAGGTAGCTCCGTCATGATGGTTTCCACCATGCGCTTATTATCTCTTCGAAGCTGTGTTGCTTTACCCGCCAGCAGCTCAACCGCTATAGGGTAGCGATTATCCTGCAAATTGTTTAAGTAACACCAATCAGAGGGCTTTTTCTCTTTCTTGGCGATACCCTTAATATTTTCCATCGCAAAAGAGAATCGACCTGTATGGGGGTTGCCCATCACAAATAAGTTGTACCCAGGGCGGCGCATCCCCACACCAAAACCCATCGCTTCTATAGCCCTTTCCTGACCAAAGAACCCACTAAAGCTTTCGAGTGTTTCCGTGGTTCTAAAGGGTAAAAGGTTGATATCACAGACTTTGTAGAGGGCTTCGCAGGAGAGTGGTTTTAGCTTTTCCATAGGGGCATCCTGAGCCGAGGGTTTATATTGGTTATAAACCCTGACTGGTCAGTATGCAAGAAATCAATCCGAATTCTTTTCTTTGAACACTTGATAAATCAAGCAGTTAACAGTTGATTACGTATTGCACGAATCACATCATCCGTAGCTGGCCTTACGTCACGCCATATAGAAAAGGCTTCTGCCGCTTGTTCAACCAACATGCCTAAACCATCCAGTTGCTGTGCAGCTCCTTGGGTTTTGGCCCACTGATTAAAGGGCGTTATATCTGCACCATACATCATGTCGTAACACCACGTGTTACCACCGACTAATCCAGAGGGAAGCGGGGGCAATTCTCCCTGCAAGCTTGCGGCTGTCCCATTAATGATCAGATCAAACTCTCCCTCCAGCGCCTCAAAGGCACTGGCACGCACATCACCTAATCCGTCAAACAGAGTGACTAAGGCATCCGCTTTAGATACCGTTCGATTAGCGATCACAACTTCGCTGGGGGATTGTTCTAAGATGGGCTGTAAGACACCGCGAACGGCTCCTCCTGCACCCAGTACCAGCACTCGCTTTCCGCTAATACTGTAATGGTGATTGACGCAGATATCTCTGACCAAGCCGATACCATCCGTATTATCACCACATAACTGCTGCGCATCGTTAAGATAAAGGGTGTTAATAGCGCCTGCGAGTTCAGCTCTGGGGGAGCGCACCTTGGCCAGCTGCCATGCCTCTTCTTTGAAGGGCACAGTGACATTCAGGCCTTTACCTCCCTTAAGAATAAACGCTTCAACCGCACCTTTGAAATCATCCAGCGGGGCACATATCGCCTCATAATGCATATCCTGCTGGCAGGCTTGAGCAAATGCCTGATGGATCGCTGGGGATTTAGAGTGGCTGATGGGGTTGCCAAAAACAGCGTATCGATCAGTCATTTATGCGCCAGCCCAATCAATTGGTTTTAGATAACGTTCGTACAATTGTGCCTCTTCCGTACCGGGTTCTGGTTTCCAGTCATATCCCCAACGCACCTCAGGCGGCAAGGACATAAGAATCGACTCGGTACGTCCACCAGATTGCAGGCCAAACAAGGTGCCGCGATCATAGACGAGATTAAACTCAACATAACGCCCACGGCGGTGCAGCTGGAAGTCGCGCTGTCGTTCGCCATAAGGGGTATCTTTGCGGCGCTCAATAATAGGGATATATGCTGGAATGTAAGCGTTACCAATCGACTGCATTAGTGCGAAACTTTTCTCAAAACCCAGCTCATTCAGGTCATCAAAAAACAGCCCGCCAATTCCACGGGGTTCATCTCGATGTTTTAGGTGAAAATATTCATCACACCACTGCTTATAGTGGGGATAAATCGTTTCCCCAAAGGGTTCACATGCTGCTTTCGCTGTCAGGTGCCAATGGCGACAGTCATCGTCGTTTCCATAGTAGGGCGTCAGATCAAAACCACCACCAAACCACCATACAGGATCTTCGCCCTCTTTCTCCGCTATGAAAAAGCGCACATTGGCATGAGAGGTAGGGATGTAAGGATTTTTAGGATGCATCACTAACGAAACGCCCATCGCCTCAAAACTACGGCCGGCTAATTCAGGGCGATGCGCTGTCGCCGAAGCGGGTAGAGCACCACCAAATACATGAGAAAAGTTAACACCGCCTTTCTCAAAGATTGCTCCATCACTGATCACTCGGGTACGTCCACCACCGCCTTGTGGCCGCTCCCAGCTATCTTCGATAAATGTCTGCTGACCATCAGCTTCAGTAAGGGCGTCGCATATGCGATCCTGCAAATCCAGCAAGTAACGCTTAACGGCGTCGATATCAGGTGCAGACATGATCAGTCTTCCTCTCTAAAAATAAGTAATTATGCGCGTACAATGCGCTGATCACGAAGATCTCTAATTTGCGTCGGGCGGCTTTGATCACCCAGCGAACCTGGCACCAAATAATCTAACTTAGAACCGAAGTAAACGCTCACTCTCAACGAAGTCTTTGCTGGCTCAGCTCCCGCAGGATTTGCAGAAGTGGACACTAACATCCCACCAAAGGCATCACACAAAGCCGAAATCCCTGGATGAGCACTAATACGCACCGCTATACTATCATGCTTACCTTTGACCCAAGAGGGAATAAGACTATCTGGGTCGGGTAGTAGCCACGTGTTTGGCCCGGGCCATGAATCGAGCAACCGTGTTTTTTCCTGATCGCTCAATGGGTCAAAAAGGGGGGCGATTTGCTCAACCGATGAAGCGACTAAAATTACACCTTTCTCTACTGGGCGCTTTTTTAATGCCAACAAACGCATGACCGCGGCTTCATTGAATGGATCACATCCGACGCCCCAAACGGCTTCGGTCGGATAAGCAATAACACCACCCTGATGCAGTACCCGAGCGGCTTGGGAAAAATGCCATTGGTTCATCTGTAAATATCTACACTTAGGAAAGTCGCAAAAGCTACCTGTTTAAGTAGCGAGTTGCAACTCTCCCTTAGCGTATCCTTTGGTATCCGTTAGCCGACATTTCGACCAACCCTGCTAGCTCAAGCTCAACCAGTTGGCTTTGTAACTCCGCCATGGGGATCCCACTATTGAGGAAGACATCCTCAAGCGAGGTGCTGGTAAACTCTATGAACTCCAATATTGGATATTGATCTATCAAATTAATATTTTGATTGTTTTCTTGTGATTCGCTACGTTCTGCTCCCCACACACCTAACAGAGAAGATAACTCAGATATCATTTCATCAGCAGTTTGCACCAACGTTGCGCCTTCACGAATTAGCGCATTACTACCACGACTCCCCGGATGATCAATAGCGCCAGGAAGTGCAAATACTTCACGGTCTTGGTTGAGTGCTTGTCTGGCGGTAATCAAGGAGCCACTTTTTAAAGCCGCTTCTACCACCAGCACGCCAGCGGATAAGCCACTGATAATCCGGTTTCTACGCGGAAAATGCGGTGCGAGAGGTCCACTTCCTGGCAGCAGTTCAGTCAAGAGTACGCCTTGATGTTCGAGGATAGACTCAGCGAGTGGCCGATGCCGAGAAGGGTAGACTTGATCACTTCCCGTCCCCATAACAGCCACCGTTGGTTTTTGAAGATCAACAGCCGCTTGGTGGGCGGCCCCATCAATACCCAGTGCCAAACCACTTGCCACCACGCACCCTGATGCCGATAGCGCTTTAGAAAATTGATAAGCATGTCGAAGCCCAGCCGTGCTTGCCTTACGGCTTCCCACAATAGCAACGATAGGTAGCTGCAAAGCTTGGAGATTGCCTTTAGCAAACAACAAGATCGGGTGATCGTGAGCTTCTTTTAAAAGAGGAGGGTAGTCAGGAGAGGCGGGGAGCAGTATCTGGGCACCTAAATTTGCCAACTCCTCAAGCGTTTTGCAGACTTGCTCATAAAGCTTACCTTGGCGGTCTTGATAAGCAACTAGTAAAGCACGCTGCTCCGGCTTTAATGTTTCTGGAAAGTGCGCTAAGAGCTGCGCAGGATTCCTGCCTGCATAGTACAACTTACCCAATGTGACAGTACCAACACCGGGTAAGAGGCTTAACGCGATCCAGTCCTTTGGATCACTTTGCATAGGTTATTAACTCACTCCTGAGCATCCGGAGAGCGGACTTTATCGCCTACCGACATGACATTGGTTGCTGTCATAACTAAGCCATAACTGACTCTCTCATACGCTTTAAAGACCATTAAAGTACCCGCTTCTTCAGATGGCAGTTCAATCGTTTCCTTGGTTAGCGGATCTTTAAGGGACTCGCCCCGTTTAAAGATTTTGTAGACATGGCCTGCCTGTACCCCTTCACGGTAACCTTGGTTAATTGCAACCGCATCGAAACGACCAACTTTATCGACGCCCCGCAACACCGACATAATATAGCCTTCTGAAAATTCAGGAGCCGGAGCAGGGTTAAAGACAGACTGGACACGTCCTTCTGGCGAAGGTAGTACACGGTCCAACACGCGGACCTCTTCACGAGTCTTGAGTACATCTAGACTGATCACATCTTCTTTGGTACTGATAACCCGAGTTTCAGCGACCTTATGCATCTCATAGCCGAGCAACTCACCCGTATCTTTATCGACATACTCTTTAGCAGGTCGATAAATATTTTGTGTTTTAACAGAAGTATCCAGCTCACCACGGGCATAGATGCGATCACCCGCACCGGCTATGATTCGCTCGTTACGGCCACCGACGACATAAGGCGTGGTCTTCAGCAACTCATCGTCAAGTACTGCATTATCACTCAAGAACGAATGAAGATCCTTTAACGGTATTGCGGGGATGGCATTCTCAATTTTCGATATACGCGCCCTAGGCTGCAGACGGTCGTTACCTTTTTTTCTTAGCTTCGGCTTACCATCAACCCAAGTCAAATAGAGCACATCGCCCGGATAGATCCAGTGAGGGTCATCAATCTGTTTGTTCACATCCCAAATTTCAGGCCAGCGCCATGGTTTCTTTAGGAAACGCCCTGAGATATCCCACAAAGTATCTCCCTTAACAACGACGTATTCCTCAGGGTGACCGTCTCTCAGTTGTATCTGATCACCTTTTGCCTGAACTGATGCAGATGAAAACACCAGCACACAGGTAGTCAGACACACACTCAACAGTTTTTTCATTATCAAATCCCTTGCCAAATCCCCGGTTTGCACCATTGTGCGTATAATAGACACAATGTTAAACGACAAATGCATCACAACGCTATATCAGTATAATAGCTTGTGTACAGTTTTGCGCCGTTTATGCTGTCTCTAACTTATAATCTGAAGAATATTACTTATGGCTTTGTTACCAATTTTAGAATTTCCTGATCCGCGATTGAGAACCATCGCCGAACCTGTTGAACAAGTAGATGATGAAGTACGTCAAATCATCAAAGATATGTTCGAAACCATGTACGATGCGCCAGGCATTGGGCTCGCAGCCACTCAAGTGAATATCCACCGTCAGATTATCACGATCGACATCTCAGAAGATAATAATGAACCGCTCGTGCTTATCAACCCCTCTTTTGAAGTGATTGATGAAGCCCTTGAAGAGATGCAAGAAGGCTGCTTATCTGTACCCGGCTATTATGAAGAAGTACGCCGCCCTAACCATATTCGAGTCAAATCGTTGGACCAAGAAGGCAATCCTATAGAGTTTGATGCTCATGATTTATTAGCCGTCTGTATCCAGCACGAGATTGACCATCTTAACGGCAAGCTCTTCGTAGATTACTTATCGCGACTAAAACGCGATCGAATAAGAAGTAAGCTTGAAAAAAAGCACAAGCTAGAAAAGGCTAACTGATTAGCGAATAACTTCTCCCAACAGGTTTGCTTACAGCAAGCCTGTTTTTGTTTGTGGACACATAACTTATGTCATTAAAAGTCGTCTTTGCAGGAACACCCGAGTTTGCAGCCAGTAGCCTTGCTGCTCTCATCGAAAGCGAACATGAAATCATTGCTGTATATACGCAACCCGATCGTCCTGCAGGGCGCGGCAGAAAGTTAACTGCTAGCCCCGTTAAGGCATTAGCATTACAACACGATATTCCTGTGTTACAGCCGCAGTCTCTTAAGAATGAAGACGCCCAGCAAGAATTGGCGTCTCTAAATGCTGACATCATGATCGTGGTAGCTTATGGCCTTTTGCTACCCAAAGCCGTGTTAGAAATCCCTGCTTTGGGCTGCATCAATGTACACGCATCATTACTGCCGCGCTGGAGAGGCGCAGCGCCCATACACCGCTCGCTACTTGCCGGGGACAAAGAAACCGGCGTAACTATTATGCAGATGGATGTAGGGCTAGATACTGGAGATATGCTTTACAAATTGAGCTGTCCAATTCACCCCCATGATACCAGCGGCGAACTACACGACCGCCTTGCGCCTTTGGGTGCGAAAGCCTTACTCAAAACTCTGTCGCTTATGAGTGCACAGCAAATCGAACCCGAGAAGCAAGATGACTCTCAAGCCTGTTATGCACATAAGCTAGAGAAGCAGGAAGGAGATATCGACTGGAGCCAAGATGCCATCACCATACACCGAAAAGTCCGCGGATTATCTCCTTGGCCAATAGCCTTTACCCAACTGGGTGACAGTACTATTCGAGTGCATAGTGCAACAGTAGTAAACATTTTTCACGACTCGGCCCCTGCTGGCAGTGTGATAGAGATCACAAAAACTCAAATTCTCATCGCCTGTGGTGAGAACACCGTACTCGCACTTGATAAAATTCAACTGTCCGGCGGTAAGGCATTAGCAGTCAAAGATATACTCAATGCAAAAAAAGAACTCTTCTCTGTAGGAACTAAATTAGGCTCATGATAAATGTTCGCGGCTTAGCAGCGCTTGCCATCACCCCTTTACTGCAAGGCAAAGGATCATTAAATTACACTCTACAAGGCGCGCTGAACCGCTGCGAAGAGAAAGATCGCGCGCTCGTGCAACAGCTCTGCTATGGCGTTTGCCGAAACTATCCGAAGCTAGAAGCGATTTCACACCACCTGCTCGACAAACCCATGCGTCAAGCCGATAGGGACGTATACGCTCTTCTGCTGGTAGGCTTATACCAACTACTAGAGATGCGCATACCTGCACATGCGGCCATCAGCGAAACGGTAGAAGCTTGCCATCAAATCGACAAGAGTCGCGCCTCAGGTCTGCTTAATGCCATATTACGACGCTTTGCTCGCGAAAAAGATGACGTTCTGCATAGCTTGCAAGATTTACCAGAGATTGTTTTTAACCACCCAGACTGGTTTATTCAGAAGCTACGCCATAACTGGCCAGAAAACTGGGAAGCGATTCTTAAGGAAAACAACTGCCAAGCGCCCATGACATTGCGAGTAAATCTTTCAAAAGTTTCACGTGAAACATATTTAGATTTTCTCCGCGCTGTAGACATAGAAGGCCACCCCTCAACTATAACGGATAGCGGCATTGTTTTAGAGCATCCTGTCGATGTTTGCTTATTACCTCATTTCCAAGAAGGTTTTGTCAGTGTGCAGGATGAAGCCGCACAACTCAGCGGATATCTACTAAAAACACAGCCCAGCGAAAAAGTGCTGGACGCTTGCGCCGCACCGGGTGGAAAGCTCTGCCATCTACTTGAGTTAAACGCCGAAATACAGCTTGATGCTATTGAGATAGAAGCAAGCAGGGCAGTAAGAATTCAAGAAAATCTGGAACGTCTTCAGGTTACAGCCAACCTGATCATCGCAGATGCATCCGAGTCAGATTGGTGGGATGGCGAACTCTACGACAAAATACTCGTCGATGCCCCTTGCAGTGCAACGGGAGTTATTCGCAGAAACCCGGATATCAAACTGCTTAGAAAAGGGGAAGACATCCATGCTCTGGCAACCATTCAATGGAACATCTTGAGCAATCTGTGGCCGATGCTAAAGCCGGGTGGCACACTTCTATACGCGACCTGTTCAATATTCTCGCAAGAGAATGAGCGACTGATCGAGCGTTTCTTAAAAGCTCATCATGACGCACAGCACCAAGTCATCGATGCCTCATGGGGTATGGAAAGAAAGTATGGAAGGCAGATGTTCCCACAACAAAACGGGCACGATGGCTTCTACTATGCGCTACTAACCAAAGCTTAATAAAAAGAGCGGCACTACATGAAAATCATCATTCTAGGCGCAGGTCAGGTTGGCGGAACCTTAGCCGAGAATCTAGCCAATGAAGCCAACGATATTACGATTGTTGATATGGACAATAATCGCCTGCGAGAGCTGCAGGATCGGCTAGATATTCGTACCGTGGAAGGCAAGGCCTCATACCCTGGCGCACTTGAACAAGCCGGCGCCCAGGATGCTGATATGCTCATAGCCGTCACAAACAGCGATGAAGTCAACATGGTAGCCTGCCAAGTAGGACAAGCTCTGTTTAACATACCCACGAAGATTGCTCGTGTAAGGGAGCATGACTATCTGCAGCAGGACAGAAGGCTTTTCAATAAAGATGCACTGCCTATCGACGTACTCATCAGCCCGGAAGAGCTGGTAACTCGTCATATCAAGCGACTAATTCAACACCCCGGAGCATTACAAGTACTCGACTTTGCCGAAGGTAAAGCGCAGCTCGTTGCCGTTAAGGCTTACTATGGTGGGCCGTTAGTAGGCCGAGAGATCGCTTACCTGCGCACCCATATGCCCTCAATAGACACACGCGTTGCAGCCATATTTCGACAAGGCAAAGCGATTATTCCACAAGGTAACACCACCATCGAAGCGGATGATGAGGTGTTTTTTATCGCCGCCAAAAAAGATATACGAGCCGTAATGAGCGAACTGAGACGCTTGGACAACCCTTACAAGCGCATCATTATTGCAGGGGGAGGGAATATCGGAGCCCGCTTGGCTAGCAACATAGAGGGCAGCTTTCAGGTTAAGATCATTGAGCGTTCGATCAAACGCTGTAACACGCTAGCACGACAGTTGAATAACAGCATCGTGCTCAATGGCAGCGCTTCCGATAAAGAGCTGTTGCTCGAAGAAAATATCGAAGATACCGATGTGTTCTGTGCACTGACCAATGATGACGAAGCCAATATCATGGCATCGATGCTAGCCAAACGCCTAGGCGCACGTACCGTAATGACGCTAATTAACAACCCTGCCTATGTTGACCTTGTGCAAGGTGGTGTTATTGATATCGCTATTTCACCGCAACAAACCACCATAGGCGCTTTGCTCACCCATGTTCGCCGCGGTGATGTCGCAGCTGTTCACTCATTGCGTAGAGGGGCCGCAGAAGCGCTAGAAGCCGTCGCTCATGGCGACAAGCGCAGCTCAAAAGTAGTAGGCAGAGCCCTTGAAGATATTGACTTGCCACCAGGAACAACCATAGGTGCTATTGTGCGCAATGATGAAGTACTTATCGCCCATGATGACGTCGTTGTCGAAAATGGTGACCATGTGATTCTATTCTTGGTGGACAAGCGACGCATAGGCGAAGTAGAGCGCCTTTTCCAAGTTGGTTTGGCATTTTTCTAATTAGAGAAACAAGACTATGCATTACCGCGTCATACTGCGAATTCTTGGCATCCTATTGATGATCTTCAGCATCACTATGCTGCCTCCTGTGGCAGTTTCTTTAATCTATGATGATGGTCATGACTACGCCTTTGTCGGCGGATTTGCTATTACACTGGTAACCGGCTTTTTGATCTGGTTACCCGTCTATAGAGTACGACAAGATTTACGCACACGAGATGGCTTCTTAATCACCGTGTTATTCTGGGTGGTTTTGGGGCTGTTCGGTGCTATACCTCTAATTATTTCCCACAACCCTCACCTTACAGTTGTTGATGCGGTATTTGAGTCCCTCTCAGGCCTTACAACAACGGGGGCCACGGTCATGACAGGCATAGATTATTTGCCTGAGTCCATCCTGTTTTACCGACAACAATTACAATGGCTAGGTGGGATGGGAATTATCGTTTTAGCCGTCGCTATATTGCCAATGCTAGGCATCGGAGGGATGCAGCTTTACCGCGCCGAAACACCAGGCCCTGTGAAAGACAGCAAACTGACGCCAAGGATTACAGAAACAGCCAAAGCCCTTTGGTATATTTATCTATCACTGACAATCTTGTGCGCGCTAGGGTATTGGTTAGCTGGCATGAGCGCATTTGATGCGATTGGTCATAGCTTCTCTACGGTCGCCATTGGTGGTTTTTCTACCCATGATGCCAGCATAGGCTACTATGACAGCCCTACTATCGAAGCGATCTGCACATTCTTTATGGTGATTTCAGCCGTCAACTTTGGCTTACACTTTTTCGCATGGCGACAGAAAACACTGCTCCATTACTTTCAGGATCCTGAATTCAAGTTCTACTTAGGCATACTAGGATTTGTGATCTTAATTACTTTTTTCTCTTTGATCATTACCGCTACCTATGTGCCATTAGAAGCATTGCGAAAGTCGGTGTTTATGGTGGTATCTATTGCGACAACGACGGGCTTTGCAACAGCCGACTTTGCTCACTGGCCAGTCATGCTGCCATTCATGCTGTTTGTAGCTGCATTTGCCGGTGGTTGTGCAGGGTCAACGGGAGGGGGGATGAAGGTGATTCGTATTCTTTTAATCCTTAAACAGGGTTACCGAGAGATACAACGCCTAGTACATCCTAATGCCGTCATTCCTGTAAAGCTGGGTAACAAACCTATCTCTGATAAGGTGCTTGAAGCCGTATGGGGCTTTTTCTCGGTCTACCTGATCGTCTTTATCGTGATGCTTATTACACTGCTAGGAACGGGCTTAGATCAGGTTACAGCATGGTCTGCCGTTGGCGCGACACTCAACAACCTCGGCCCAGGGTTAGGCGATGTTGCCGCTCATTATGGAGACCTGAATGATACCGCCAAGTGGATATTGTGTTTTGCCATGCTGCTTGGTCGTCTAGAGGTATTTACCTTTCTGGTACTCTTCACACCCGCATTTTGGAAGCGCTAGTTAGCGCTTTCTATACAGACTGGGCTGGCCTTCAGGTCGGTGATCAAAGAGCTTGTACTCCCATTGGTACTGTGTCGGTTTCCGGTCGACACAGACCATTACTGAGCGATTCATCCCATTAACTGCCGTCTGTAAATCCCTATCGTAAATGGACTCGTCCGCTTCTAAAAAATGAATTTCAAACCCCTTACCGTTTTCCAATCGTTCAGCAAAGCCGCAGACAACCCGGGCACCGGTTTGTTTTACCAACTGTGCAAGCAGTTTCATAGAATAGATATCCTGACCATAAAAGGTGGAAAAAGTCCCTCCAGATTCGGGCTCCTGATCCGGTAGAATACCAACCATCTCACCCCGCTTCAGTGCCTTCATCACCATACGCACACCCGATGCATCGGCTGGTGCCATGCGTGTACCTAAACGCGCTCGCATTTTTTTGATCAGATCATCCAGCATCTTAAGCTTTGGTGGTTTATACATAGCCGTGAAAGGGTATTTAGCGGATAGATATAGGTTCAGCACCTCCCAGTTACCCAAATGAGGAGCTATTAGGATACAGCCCTTTCCGAGCGCAACTGCCTCAGTAATAAACTGCTCATTGTTAACTTGCGTAACTTTTTTGAGAGTACGCGAGGGAGACCATAACCAAGACATCCCCATTTCTGATATAGACATACCGGTCTGTAAG
>Ga0193954_1000445_pt1 | contig 24065 bp, 30 predicted proteins | sample BB_5_MG_FD_140340 | JGI IMG/M metagenome (GOLD analysis project Ga0193954, IMG submission 140340) | Microbial mat bacterial communities from the Broadkill River, Lewes, Delaware, United States - BB_5_MG | ecosystem: Environmental > Aquatic > Freshwater > River > Microbial mats | place: USA...
ATCTTTTTTTCACCATTTCCAATAATTTTGTGACCCAATGTTACCATATAATCCCTCAATATTAATATATTTTTTCGTATTGTATCTTAAAGTTGTTGGCACTTAGTTTTATTGATTTATTCTATATCAGGAATATTATCTTTTATCTCTTCTTTATATAAAATGCTCTATCATATTTCTATATAGAGTTTCAGCTTCTATCAATACTATTTTGTTATTACTTAATAATAATTCTCATAAAAGTTATTTTCAAGTTACAAAGCTTTTATATGATTATAAAATAGATTAAGAAGCGAGAAATATGGAATTACCAAACTTTAAATACCACCACAATCCTATTGAAACAGGTGCTATTGAAAAAAGTGATAAGATTTGTCAATGTTGTAATGAGCTAAGAGGATACAGATATACAAGTACTATGTATGCTGAAGAAGATATAGAAAATATCTGTCCTTGGTGTATAAGTGAAGGTTTAGCTGCTAAAAAGTTTGATGGGTTTTTTAGTGATAGGTCACCTTTACTAGAAGCTGGTATCTCACAAGAGATTATAGATGAAGTATGTAAAAGAACACCAGGATATAGCTCTTGGCAACAAGAGGTTTGGCAAAGCCATTGTGATGATGCCTGTACTTTTCATGGGGATGCCAAAAAAGAGGAACTTCTTGCTTTAGATGGGGAAGCTTTAGAGGAGTTTTTAAAAGTAGAACGTATTAATAAACCTGAGATATGGAAAGAGATTTTAGAATACTATGAAGAGGGTGGAAACCCAGCTATATATAAGTTTGTATGTACCAAGTGTTCAAAAGTGATTTACACTATGGATTTTACATAAATCTAGGGGGAATAAAATGGAATATGAAATAATAGATGATATAGATGTAGAGTGTTATGTATCTATTGGTGGTATGGAAAATGTTACTGTTACTTTTTTAGAAGCCCAGAGTTATAAAAAAGAGTGTGAAGTTTGGATAGATAAGTTAAAAAACCACTGGGATGAAGCCACAAAAGATTTACATACTCAAGTATCAGATTATGTAAAAAACCTTTATAAAGAGGATATTGGTAAATATGAACTTTTAGAGATTTATATTGACATAGAAGATAAGATGGGAACTTTTGGTTTGATGTACCGTTTAGAAAATGATACTGAGCATGGTTTAGGTGTGAAGTTTGAAGATTTTAAGATTAAAAAAGTAGGTCCTGCTGAAACTGCTTTTTTGGGTTTATGAGTGCTGAAAAATTTATAAGTGTTATTAAAGTAGTTTGCTCTTTTTAGTGTTGTTGGGTCATTTATTAGCCTTTATTAACATATGAGATTATCAATCATATCACTACGTACACTGCCAATATAGCCCTGATACCCTACAATCATCACACCAAAAAATATAACAAACTCCACCACTTCCCCATAATAGTTCATCTCCATCTTCTAGTAGTAGTTCAGAATCTAATTGGAGATAAAAAACCATTGTGTTTTTACAAACAGGACAAGATAGATATTGTGTTTCTTGAATCCAATTTGGTGTTCCACCTACTCGGTTTAGGTTTTCTCTGCCATTTGAAAGTCCCCAATCTTGTAGCTTCCATCTTGGTGGGGTTTTTACCAATTTAACAGTGGTTTTTTTTAATGGTGGATATTCCTCTTTAGGAGTACAATAGCTATCTTTACCATTAAGTTGTAGGGGCTTTCCATATTCATCGTGTTTATAAAATAGCTCCTCTTCTTCCCATCCAAGACAAGATAGACAGGTTGCAAAAGATATTGGTTTGTCATTTGATAGTAGATTTGAGGGTATGTTTAGTAAATGATGTAGTCGTTTTCCACAGTTTTGACACAAAGATGATAGCTCTCCTCCAAATAGAACACTCTCATAGGTGTCTGGATTTAAACTCCAAGTGGGATGGTTCTTTTTTGAAAGGGCTGCATAGTTAGGAGAGTTTACTAAACCTTTATCCATCTCTTCTAAATATTCACTATCAAATATAATATGATAGGTATCATCCATAAACAGCTGTTTTACTTTTTCCTCTTTTAGTTCAAAGCCTAACTGTTTTGAATACCAATCAAAGCCATATTGTTTATTTGGACAAGCATCATCAAAGTATTTATAAGCTTGGAATACAGCTGTTTTATTACAAATGTTTATTAGGTTTTCCCAAGCTTCATATTTGTCTTTATCTGATTTAATATGCTCTATTAAAAGGGTTATATCCTCTTTGCCCCCTTTTCTCCATATCCATCTATCATAGTATGATGTATTTTCTTTATTTTTAAATAGTTCAAAAAGATACTCTTTTAATAGCTCTGGAAATTGAAGAGAAGCATAACTAATCACACAATTATAAACCTTTTTCCATCCCTCTTTTTTGCTTTGTTCTATAGTGCTATCAAGCAACTCTTTAAATTGATTTTGAGATAGAAAACTAAATGCTCCATCTATAAAAGTGGCTCCATTTTTAAACTCTTTTAGACAGAGTTTAAGAAAAGGGAGTAAATCTTTTGGTGAATCATTTTTTATTTGAATCATTCCATCATAAGGGTTTGATTCCCACCCTTTAGTTTTAAAATCTTCTATAACTTTTTTATACATTTATCGAGCCTCCACAGGCATATAAAAAACCTCAGGAAAGAGGCTTTTTTAAAGTTAAAAATATCAACTCTATTGAAATTTTCACTATGACTTAAAGTTTTTGCTTTATAAAACCCATCTTGGATTCTTTTTTCTAAAAACTTACTAAATTCATAATGCTCTTTTTGGGTTTCATCTTCATACTCCTCTTCATCATACCAAATATCACTATCACTAATCCAATAAAGGTGTAGAGCATGGGCAAGTTCACATAAGGGGTGGTGGGAGTATTGCCATAGGGAGTTTATAGCCATCATCATAGTTATTAACTCATATAGCTCTTTAGGGTTGTCTATGCTTTTTACTATCTTTAGTTTATCTATATCTTCTTCATAGATGATCTGCTCTATTTTTTTACTCATTAATCCCATCTTTCATCCTCATAAGGAGTAATCCCCTCCAATGTTAAAAACTTCGATTCTACTTTTAAGATAAACTCTTTATTTTTAAGCTCAAGGGTGGATTTTTCTTTGCTAGTTGTTATGGTTGGATTTGAAATATTTTTTAGGCTTAAGGCATTACTTTCTAAGTATGTTACAAGAGAGAATCGCAAGTTTATACTTAAAGCATTGACCTTTTCTTTATCCCATTTTTTTGGATATTTTTTAGGGATAGTATTAGTGATAAAAGATATTTTTATATCTTGATTTTGGATATTTATAGAATGAAGCTCAGCATCTTTCAAATCTAGCATTTCACCCTCAAACAACTTATCTAACATAATTTTATTAGTAATAAATTCATACCACATATTTATCCTTTTCCCATAGCTTTTGTGTCGTATTAATATAAAGATACTCTAAAAAAGTATCATTATCATAATTTACTCCAAAAACTTTTTCTTATTGATTTGATACATATAAATATTTTTTATATCCCAATTTGCCCCTGATGAATCATATATAGATAAGTCAAAGGCATTTTTAATATCCTTTTTCATTATAGTATGATATGCATTTTTTATATGTATTACTTTATACCTATGAGAAAGATTTACTTCTCTTAATATTCTATTTACCTTAGTTTTTACATCATCAAAAGTAGGTGCTGGGTTTAGGTTCTCTTTAGTAAAATCTTTATAGGGGATTCTCCAAAACACCACAGTCTCATCATTATCTTTTATGCTTATCTCAAACTCCATATAAGAAGTTATCATCCCGCTATTGGTACTTCTTCTTATATAGTTTAGTTTCGCATTTGGGTAATGTTGTTCGAGTATTTTTAAGACTTTACTTTTAGCACTACTTTGTAGAACAGGAAAGGAAGAAAAAGTAAGCCCTGCATATACATAAGTAAAACCTAAAGCGATGATAGGAAACACCTTAGTTATAAAAAAAGTTACGATATTTATAAAAAACTCCATAAATCAATCCTCTTTTAAAAAATAGTTTCTCCTTGATGGCTCATCACTATCAAGAACTTGTATAATAAAACTCTCTTTTTTATTATAATTGTTTATTATATCTTCTAACTCTTTAGTATGGAAGATATTTGCCACCTCTTTAAAAATATACTCTTTGTCTTTTTTCTCATACTCTTGTTTTATTTGCTTTAAAATAGGCTTTAACTCTTCCCATTTTCCCTCATTAAAACCCGTATAATCATAATACTCCCAAGCAGCTATATCATCAAGTAGGCTTTCATCACCTTCAACTAAAAAAGAGACTTCAAAACTATCAAACCAAGGAAATACTCCTATATCTATAGCTTTTAAAGGTTTATCTTTAAAATCATTTTGTATCTTTTGAAGTTTTTTTATTAGTTCTATTTTTAAATTATCTTGCCACATCTAAAAGCCCTTTATCTTCCCAAATATCTTCATAATTTGGTGCTAGTAAAAACCGATACCCTAAAGGTAAAGCCAAATATTCTTTAATATCTGGCAAATAGTTTTCGATATGTTCTACACACAAAGGGCTAAAAAAGTCAGCATCCTCTTTATACTCTTCCCCACACCAAATATACCAACCACAAGTTCCATTTTCATCTTTTACTCTCATCCCATTTATAGGAAGTTTTCCTATGGTATCTAGGGCTATTCCAAGTTTTTCTTGCTCTTTTGATGGATATGAGGTAAGATTGTGTTTTTTACAGATATTACTCATTATTTATTCTCTATACTCTTTTAAATCAAAGTTATATTCACTGGCAAAAGTTTTAGGAAACTCATCTAAAGGTATAAATTTAAACCCTTTAAACTTTTCTTTTTCTATTGCCTCTTTTAGCTTTTTATTTACCACTAAAAATCTACGCATATTTGTATTTCCAAAAGGAAAGATATCATAATTTTCTGCTTTTGTATGGAGTGCTATTGTTTGCGGAAAGATATCTTCATACTCTTTATGTTTTAGCACTTGGGAGTTATCTATATTTATAAAATCAAAAGGTGGCCTTTGGGTAAAATCCAAATAGACAAAAGGATTTTCTAAAAGCTCCCCCTTTTTTGTAATAATAAGCTCTTTTTGTAGATATTCACTTCCTCTAAAATTTTTTAATAGCTTAAAAAATCTCAAAGAGAAAATATGCCCATGGTCAATTCTATAATCTGTATCTAAAAAAGATTTTGTAAAATCTTTATAAAAGTTAAGATATAAAGTATCTATAGCTTTTAACTCCTCTTTTCTTTGAAAATCATACGGAAAGGTATATTTAGAAACCCTTGGAGCTTTCTCTTGTTTATATGAAGGGTTTATATCGTATATACCACTTATAAAATTTGGTGTGCATCTTTGTTTGGTGTCATTGAATAGAACATAATACATTTTAATCTCCTTGCTTTTTCCATACTTTTATATCTACCATAGCTCTTTCAAGCTCATCCATATCATCATCCCCTAAAGTTGAATCAAATTTTGGAGTTAATACTGCCCTTATATTAGCTAATTTATGGGTTACTTGCCACTCATCTATAAATCTAGTTGTCTCTTTTTCATACTCATTACTATCTTTATCCATATAATATGTTCCCATATTGTGCAAAGATTGAAGGATAACCTCTACCTCTTTTAACACCTCTATAGCTTGATTTTTATCTAGTGTTATATTTTCACTGTTTTTTTTCATCTAATCCCCTGTAACTCTTATATTTATAATATTACTATCTTCTAGCTTTTCTAAAAGTTCTTTTAGTTCCCTATCTTCCAGTCTTTCTTGGGCTACTTTTAAATCAGAGATAAACTCCACCAAAGAATCTTCGTTAAAGCTTTCATCACATAAATAGTAGTTTTTTATCTTTCTAAGGGATTTTAAAGAGGTGTAAAAACTATTTTGAATAAAGATTTTATTGTGTAAATTCTCACTAAACTCTATATAGCTTTTTGTTTTATCCTTATACTCTATACAAATATCTAAACTCATCTTTTATCCTTTATTCATTTTCTATAAAACTTTCAATAGCATAACTTTCCCACCCATAGTTTTTAATAGATTCCCATGAAGCAATTTCACTTTGAAACTCTTCTAAAAGAGTTAAAAAACCTCTATTTTTTACAACTTCACGCTTAGATAGAAATCCATACTCACACTCTTCACAATGAAAATAGAGTATTTTTTTATCTAAATTTTCACATATTATAAGCCTTCCTTGAGAACATTTAGGACAATTTTTATACCAATAAAATTTGGTCATTTATTCCCCTAGCAAAAGATAATCTTTAGTATCTTTTTTTCTTAAAGCTTTTATAAAACTCTCCATAGACTCTGCAAATTTAAAGTTATAGTTTCTAGTATCTCTTTTACAAGATTTAGTTTTTCCACCTCTTTATTCCACCTTTAAAATCAACTCTTCCATTATCTCTTTACTCACACCATCTGCACCTCTCCATAAAGAAGTAGGAAACACCACTTCAACTTTTGAGTTTTTATGAAGTTCAAGCTCATATAAAAACTGCTCTTTATATGTAGTAAAACCTTTTAAAATCGTTTTTTGTTTTAAAGAAGGGATATTTAAAACCCCAAGATTGGCTAAAAGATGGATAAGCCAAGTTCTACTTGTCCTGGTGCTTCCTTTTAAAATCTTAGCTTTTGAGATAAGAGACTCTAGTTTTGAATAAGTCACCTTCTCATCTACACCCTCTATAAACTCACAAAGATTTCTAAAAGCGTTTATATCATTTTCATCTATCTCTTCTAGAGGTGAGTTTTGTACCTCTTGGAGGTCTAAAAGAAAATTAGCACAACCATAAAAAGAAGAGTATCCTATATAAAACTCATATAGATTTTTTGCATCATTTTGTTCAATCTCTTTTTTTAATCCAGATATTTTACATCTATCAAGTTTGTACTCTCCCACCTCTGCATCTTCAAAAGGGGTAAAACTATGCACAGGCAGATGCTTTGCAAAATAGTAGCTATACATACTTTGTATCCCTCTAGGCTCACCCCTTGCAAAAATCCTAAAAAATAGATGCAATACCTTTTGTTCCAAAGAGTCATCTTTTACTATCTCTCTTAGTTTTTGTGCAGTTTCTTCATGAGTATAAGTAGTGATTTTATTTAACTCGAAACCACTATTTTTAAAAACCTCTATTTGCTTAGAAGTTAAATCTTGTGGTAGCTCATAAGTATATGCTCTGTCTTTTCCATTATAAATACTATTTGTTGGGCTATATATTTTATTTAATACTGTTATAAGTGATTTTTCATATTTCATTTTTATTTACTCCTTTTGTATTTAGATGGAAATACCCCTTTTTTATAAGAACTTTCAAGATACTCTAAAAACTCCAAATCAATCCCTAAAGCCCTTGCTTTTTGAATAAGTTCTAAATCATCACTAATATAAGAGCAAATCTCATGACCATTGGTAAGCTTACTCAGACTTAAAAAAAGATCCTTAGTCTCTGCTTTGCTAGAGATATTGCACTTTTCATATAGATCTAACCACTCTTTATCAAAACCATCATCATCCCTACAATCTAAAAGCTCATCTAGCTTTTCTTGCTCCATTGAAGAGAGGTTTTTAAGTAGTTTTTCTTTATCTATTTGCATATTTTATCTTATTTCTTTTTTTGATGCTCTTTTAACTCCTCAAGCATCTCATCTAAACCACCTATGATCTCATTATAGTATTCACCATACATATCCTGAGGGATTGGTATATATTTATTTTCATCATGCCATTTTTTTGCATTTTGGATTTGTATTATCCAGTTTAATATATCTTTTCCTGCATAGCCATTTACCACCTGACCAATATCGTTTAAAAGTGAACTAAAAAGAGCTGGATCACCAGTTGGATCTAGGTTAGGATAAACCATAAGGTAAGCTCTAAATCTAATCTGTGCCACATATAAAAAAACAATCGCTTCATCAAATTTTTGTTCATCATAAAGCTTAGCACTGAGCATAAAATAACTTGCTGGATGAATTGTAGGTAAAAGAGTTTTCATCTCATCTGCTGATCTTTCCATATAATCATCTGGAAATGGTAAGTTTGGATTATCCATATATTTTCCTTTTGCATTTAGTGAAGTAAAAAGACTCAATAAAAATATAATAATAGATAGATTTTTCATCTTTAAATCCTTTATTATAATCAAAACATATAATACAACTCTTGCGTAACTTGAAAGTAACTGCAAAAAACTAATATAAAAACTATGTGAAAATAAAAGTTTTTATTATGTAGTATGTCTAAACTTATATAATAAATAACAAAAAATTTGGAAGATGAAAAGGAACCTATGAATATCCAAACCACCTGTGCTAAAAATAGATTCTCTACTCTTAAATTTGGTGCAGGTTCCAATAGTACCCAAACTACAACTACATACACCTGTTCAAACTGTGGAACTAAAAGAGTATTTAAAATACAAGAGTTTAGTGGTAGCTTATTCAATACTAAAAGCTGTCTAAATACCACTACTATTAAAGAGATAGATAAGATACGTCACCTAAAAAAAGAGGATTGGGAAGATTTTATAGATTTTAAATGTAGTGGTTGTGACTTAGAGGTGCGGGTAGTATATTCATCAAATGAATTTCGTATGGCTTGTCATAACTTTTTATTAAAAGATGTTGTTGAGTTATTGGGTAGAGTCTCTTCTTAGTGAGATGCCCCTTTATAAATAAAATAAATAACAAAAAAGGTAGCGAACCTTTTTTTTAGGAGAATTTTTTGGAACTATATAAAATATTGGCAAATGAGACCCAAGAAGCATTTAAAAAAATAGCCCAAAATATTGAAGAAGATATTTATGTTTTTGCATTATTTACAGATGATAGCGCCACTTATGTTGATATTGCTATAAACACCACAGATTCATTGACGGCAAACTTAGAAAAGTTAAAATACCCTCGCCAAAAAAAACTATATGCTTTTGAGTATAAATGGTATACCACCCAGTGGCATTACGAAGGGGGTTTTTCAAACCTTTTTCCAAAAACCAATGAACTTATGGAACAAAATGATACTAGCAGTGATAAAACCAATGTTTTTGAGTCACTAATTAAAGCTTTAAAACTACTTCGTAATCAAGATATTTTCAAATCAAGTCTTGAAGATAAAGAGATAATCTTAATGATATCAATCTGTGATTCGCAATATGATGAGGAGTATATGGAAAGGTCTATAAAAGAGCTTAATAGCAAAGTTATATGGGAAGAGTATCTAAAAGATAAAAAAGACACCTAATCCCTTTACTAATAAAAATTTAGAGGATAAAAATAGTCATGAATTTACAAAATAAAACAATAAAAAATGAAGAAATACTAATTGATAATAGTTCAGTTTTTAATACTATAGGTACTGATGTGACTTTGAAAAACTGTACTGTAAGGTGTTTTGTACCTGCAAATAGTTTGGGTATTAGAGGAACTTTAATTGATACCACTATTATCATAGAGAAAAAACTCACAAACTTTTCATGGCTTGAAGCCAATCTTGAAGCTTGTAAGTTTATTGGTACTTTAGATAACAACCAGTTTGGAACTAAACAAAAAAAAGTAGGTAGTGCCAAGGGGTGTGACTTTAGTGAGGCAAAAATAGATGATTGTCTATTTTTTGGAGAAGATAGCTCTTCTCATACTTTCCCTTTATGGCCAAACTTTACTATTTTAAACCCAAAAGAAAATCTAGCTGATTTACATAAAGTAATGGATAAAGATGCGATAATAGAAGATATTGTTGATTCCATTGAGTTTTTTGATAAAGAATTAGGAGCAATAACTTTTGATGCCAAGCAACTTGCAAAAGAACTTGGGGTAAAAACAGATGAAATTAAAAAAAGTATAGCCTCATTTCATTTTATAAAATATGAAGAAATATAGAACAATTGAGTACCTTGAGCAAGATAAAAAAGTTATTGAAGAACTTTTGTACCTATATGGTTAATTATTTTTTAAATGAGGAGACTTTAAAATGGCAATATATCAACTTCAAGATTTAAGATCTTGGCTAAAATATTTTGATGATAACTATTTAACAGATAAAAATGCTAAGTTAATCTCCCAATTAGATATAAATGTTATGACTGAACAAAGAAAAATTATTAAGATTTTAATTAGACCTGAATTCCAAAATATGGATCAAATCAACAAACAAAATTTTTATAAAATTTTAGAAATAGCACTAAATAGTATTTTCGATTCAATGTCATTTGGTTATGTAGGAGAGGTTTTGGATAAAAGAACATTACTAAAAAATATTAAATTGATTATTTATGATGATTAAAAATATACTTCCCTCACAAAATAAAACCATGAACTACAAAGAACTAATAAACAGACTAAATACCATAGATTGGTTTTCAAAGCTTGGGCAATTTGATGGTGGTAAAAAAGCAGTTCCTATCCCAAATTTAAAGCCTTGGGATAATAAAGAGTTCTCACCTAAACTTGATATGAATATTAGAAAAATTGCTTCAGATATGGATTGGTTACCAAGTACAAAAGAGCAAGAAGACCCAATCAATGGTGATAAACTAAAAACTCTACTACAAGATGTACCCAATGGAAAAACACAAGTTATGGAGGCATATAAAGTGGCGATGAAATCTCTAAGGGGCTTTGAGACAGAAAAACTCAAAAGTGGCTCAAATGATTTCTCCCAAGTAGCAAAAGGAGCGGCACTTTACTGTGTAAGGATGGCAGCAATGGAGTCTTTGGTAGGCAAGTTGGGCTTTTGGAGTGAGATGATTGATTATTATAGCCAAGGGTATTGGCCTTGTGGTTTGTTAAGTGATGGGCGTGTAGTTGTCTACTAGGAAAGAAAATTATAAAGAGGAAGTAAATGCACAAAACAAATAAAAAAGTTATGTAGAAATAAAAGTTTAATTATATAAGATACATAATAAAACGTGATAGAGGAGATTTTTAAATAATGAGTACTATTAAAGTTAAAGAGGTTCAAGAGTGGATTGAGATTGATAAAGATTCCATTAATGAAAGTGATAAAAATCTTGAATCAGGCTTTTACAAACGAGAAGAAGTATCAATCGAGTCCCACTATTATGGGCAGTGTTTGATTTAAATACGCAATAGTAAAATCGATATTTTCCTATCTGGCTCTTTTTGTAGTATAGTATGGTTTTGTAACTTGAAAACAACAACAGCTTGTGAAAACCTAAGATTTAAACCTATAAGTAAAAATACTTCCTTCATTAACCTTAGAATCCACCTTGATATTGATGCTATTCTTATCACAAATCTGTTTTACAATACTCAACCCAATACCAAAGCCACCTGTAATTTTATCCCCTCTATAGTACCTGTAAAAAATCTTTTTACTATCTTCTATCCCCACACCTTGATCTTTCACTTTAAAGCTAATATCATTTTCTTTTTGTATTAAAGTAATAGTCATTTTAGTATCATTTTTAGAGTATTTTATGGCATTTGATAAAGTATTATCCACGATTCTATAAAGTTCTATTTCATTAAATTCTAAACATATATTTTCTTGAATATCTATCTCAAGGGTAATATTTTTTGCATCTGATAGGTCTTTAAAAAACTCACAACGCTTCTGTAAAAATAAGGAAAAAGCAATACTATCTTTTTCATCCTCTTGAGTATTTCTTTTTATATAGTACTCTAAATCTTCATAAATAATAGTCATATTTTTTAAAGCATAACGAATACGTAAAAGATACTTATCTTCTTTGATTCTCATACTTAACATATCCACATTAAACCATGCCACACCTATAGGAGTTTTTAGCTCATGCATAGCATCTTTTAAAAAGTCATCCAAGTGGTCATTTAGCTCTCTAAAAGGCTCTGTAATACGACGAATAATCATAAACGAAAAAACAAACACCACCAAACAAAGCCCTATAAAAATAGCTCCCACATTAAAAAACAAAGTAAGATTTGAGCTATCTTTACACAGCTTTAAATAACTTGCCCCAAAACTATTTTGGTGTAAATCATATTTGATACAGAGTTTTTCTTTATTTAGAATGTTAAAAGAAAAAAGCAATTCATTATTAGTATCATAAATCAATGTATTTATAGTACTCTCTTTCAAAAAATCTAAAAACTTTTTTTCATCTGACAAAAGAGACAAATTCTGAGATACACTTTTACCATGATTTTGCAGTAGTAATCTATTTTGAAGATTATTATTTTCAAGGCTACTATTAAGATATAAATACAAAGGGATACTCAAAATAAACCAAAGTAAAATCACTTGTATAACAACAAATTTTTTCACATTATCTATCTGCTTCAATTCGATATCCTACATAACGCTTATTTTCAATAAACTCCTTAGAGGTTTTATCCCGTATACGCTTGATACACATACGAATGTCCGCATAGGATATGTCCCTATTTTGCCAGATATTCTCATGCAAGGACTCTATAGAAACAAAAAAACCTCTTCTTTGAACTAAAAAAGAGATAACAGCTTGCTCCTTTTGACCAAGTACTACTAAATCATCCCCTTGAAATAGGCTTTTCTTTTCAATATCAAATCGAAAAGTATCTTTTAAAACAATAGCCTTTTCATTTGACTTGAAACACAAATTTTTTACTACATTATCTACACGATAGCGAAGCTCAATAAGATCAAAAGGCTTTTTTAAATAGTCATTGCATCCATATTCATACCCCATAGTTAGATTTTTGGTATCAGTTAAAGAGGTAATAATAATCACAGGGGTTTTATTCCCCTCATCGCGAATCAATTTTAAAATTTCATATCCGCACATCCCAGGCACTCTTACATCCAAAAGGAGCAAGTCATAATAATTTTCATATAGCGCATCATAGGCTTCATTGCCATTGTCAAAACTATCTACAATAAACTCTAAATCTTCAAAATACTCTTTTATAGAGATATTGTATAAATAGTCATCTTCTAGTAATAATACTCTCATAATATTTTCAACTTTTATTTGATTTAAAAAAAGTATATCTAAAATAAGCTACAATAATTATAATTTTTTATAATATTAGTTTACTAAAATAAATATCATCTACTGTTACTTTCAAGTTACAAACAAAAACTATAATAGCACATACTATTAAAATATTATTAAACTAGGAGATTATATGGCTATTTTCAATCCATTTTTAAGAAAGAACAAAGGTGAAAAAAATCCGAAAATTATAGAAGCAATTAAAAAGGACGATGTCAAAAAACTTACATCTACTATTTCAAAAGAAGATATAAATACACAAGACAATGATTTTAATACTCCTATTAATTACACTTTAGAATTTAATGCTATAAAATGTGCTAAGTATCTTTTAGAAAATGGTGCTGAGTTAGAAGACACCCTCGATAGTGATTCTATTATCTCATACATGATTAAAAGTAAGTGTTCAGTAGAATTCTTAAAATTCATGCTAAAACAAGGTGCAACAGCTCAATGTGAATGGGTAAACAACCCTTTAGAAGTAGCAATTAGTTCAGTAGCATCCAAAGATATTTTTAATTTTGTATTAGAAAATTTTTGGGAAAATGTAGAACAAAGAAACAAGAATCTTATCCATACGATTGTAGAATCAGAACTATTCTCTTTTGAATCAAAGATTGAGATTATTGAACTTTTAATAAATAAATATAAGATGGATATGAACAATGTAGAAGGTGAACTTCATATTGTTATTAAGATGTTTAATAAAAGAGACTTTCAAATGTTAAGCTCTTTAGTAAAACTAGGTGGGGAAGTAAGTACTATTGCAGATAAACTTCATAATTTCATGAGTCAAAAAGAGATAAAAGAGCTTAGTCCTTTTATATTAGAACATTCTATGAGATATTATCAATTTACTTTACAAGTTTTAGGTTTTGACGAATTTAAAAAATATATAGAGAGTACTGACGACATAGAAAACAAAAAAATTTTTATTGCTTTGGCAAAAAACAAAGTACTTCATGATAAAGAAAAAGTGCTATTAGCTAAGATACTTTTACAAAATGGTGTGGATATAAATGAATTATCAGATGATAACTACCCTGCAAATGCTCTTTATACTTTTACATCACATTTTACTATTGGTAGACATACTCTATTTTTAGATTTTATGATTGATAATGGTGCAGATATCCAAAGTGAAGGGTTTAGTCCTCTTTTTAATGCAATTGTAGACAATGATATACAACTCACAAAACATCTTCTTGAAAAAGGAGCTGATGTTAATTATGTAAACTATTTTGATAATACCGCTATAAACTGTATCATCACGCCACAGGCAAAGTTTGAAAGAGACAAGGAAAGAATTGCAATGATGAATCTACTTTTAAAGTATGGTTTAGATATGGATCTTTGTATATCTCACTATAAAAATTCAGGATCTAACTACACTCCTATTATGGAGGGAGTTGTTGATGTATGTAGTTCTGAATTTATAAAATTTATGCTAGAAAAATTTCCAGATATAGAGATAAATGCAAATACTATACGATATGCTATACAAAGAGATATAGATATAAAAGTTGCTACTCAAATTATCGAAAAAAACCCTTATGTACTTTTCGAAAGAGCAGAGTATTGTGAACTAAGAGAGGAGTATTTTAATAGTGGTATTTTAGAAGTTGCTGTAAAAGAGGGGGAAGAGGAGCTTGCTAATTATATATTAGATAATTTTAAAGATATTAAAACTTACTCAGATATATATCCTTTGGCTTTAGTTGCTTTTGATTATGGATGTAGTTTCCAAACAGTAAAAAAACTTATTCAAGCAGATAGTGATATAAATAGACTGTATTATGTAAAGCTTAGTGATGATTTACAAACTGAAACTATGGCTATGTGTTTTGTAAGAGAGTTTAGTGATAATGTAAGCCAAGAAGATAAAGTTAAAGTCTTGCAAATGATGGTAGATAATGGGGCTGATTTAAATATACCAAAAACCAAAGTTTACCCTAATAAGCAATTTTTAGACTCTGATGGAATTTTACTTATTCATGCTCTTTACTCAGATAATTTAGAAAAAAAAGTAGTAGAGTTTTTTTTAGATAATGGAGTAAACCCAACTATCCCAACAGCAAATCTCAATGAGTCTCAACTTCATTCTATGATAAATCGTTTTAGATCAGCCAGCGATGAGAAGTGTCTGGAATACTTAGTACTTTTAGAACAAAAAGGTTATAAGATAGACTTAAAACATAAAAATACTTTTGATACTACAATTTTTATAGGTGCGTGTATGATGAATCGTCCAAAGACTCTCAAACATTTGGCAAAATTAGGTGCTGATATTCATATTGTAGGTGGGTTTGATAACTCCCCTGCTTTACATAAAGCTATCGCAAACTATAGTGCAAATGACCCTCTTTTAAGAGCCCAAACAGTAAGAGCTTTAGTAGAGCTTGGCTGCGATATAGAGCAGTTTGACTCAGAACAATTTACTCCACTTATGAGTGCTGCAAACTATGGGTGTTTTGAAGCTGTACGAGTTCTACTTGAACTTGGAGCAAATCCAAATATATTTAATGAAGCAGGACAAAATGCAGCTCATACGGCTATTTTAGGGGAGTCGTCTTATGATGATTCAGAAAATCTACCACTGATTAAATCTAAAATCTTAGCAGCTCTAAAAGATGGTGGAGCCAATCTAAATCAAGGTTCAGAGCAGGTAGTTCCCCCTTTACATTTAAGTATCTATAATGATGCAAAAGAGATGTTTGATACCCTATTAAAGCTGGATTTAGACATAAATACCCCTGACATGACAGGAAAAACTCCACTTATGACTGCGATAGCTTATAGTAGTAATATGTACTATACTAATAAACTAATGAATAAAAAAGATATAGACTTAGGTGTAGTTGATGGAAACAATGAGTCTATCCACTTTAGTGCTGTTATAAGAGGCAATGAAACAGAAGGAGCAAAAATACTAGAATATTTTTTAGCGCAAGACTTACCTATTGGTGATGGTAAAGGTTTTTCCCTTTTACATACGGCTGCTTATTATGTAAATATTGAAGCTTTTAAACTTATCAAGGATAGGTTTAAAGATATGAATATACCTGACACACAAGGTTTTACACCACTTCATTGGGCATCTTATAGTAATCTAGATATTGAACAAAGTAAACGTGTTTATATGATAAGATTGCTTATAAAAAATGGTGCAGATATTAACCAAAAATTAGAAGATGGGACAAATACGTTAGCGTTAGCTGTTTTAGCAGGATTTACAGAGGTAGCAGATGAGCTTATAAAACAAGGATGTGATGTAAGAGTAGCTTTAAATAGAATTGAAAAAGTTGAGGGGATGACCCCTGAACCTATAGCTTATTTAGAGTCTCATTTGTAGAATGCTAGTTATTGAAAAAATATCTTATCTCATCGAAGCCATAGAACAAAATACACTAGATAAAGAGTCACTGCTTTATCAATTCATTGATTCTCGTCACGTAAAAGAAGAGTTAAAAATAGAAGCCTTAGAGTATTTAGTATTGCACCATCATCTTGATATAAACTCTATAAATACCCCTTTAAATATTATAGAGCAAACTTTTCGAATGGATAAGATTGTTTTGTTTAAAGCTTTAATAAGGTTTGGTGGAAAAGTAAACTACTCTATAGCTAGGGATATAAGAAACCATTTAAGTACGGAAGATTTAAAAGAGATAAGTCTTCATCTTATTAAAAATCACAAGCAGGAATTAGAAAATTTTTATCTTATTTTTTTAGATTTCGATGGCTATAAAACCTATATAAAAAACTCTAGTACTTGTGATGATAAAGGAGTTTTAATAGCCCTTAGTAAAAATACTTTTATATCTAGTAAAGAAAAAATTGAACTTACAAAACTTACTCTTTCTAAGGGTGCAAAAATAAATGAACAAAGCAAAGAGGGATATAGAGAAAATTTTCTTTATCTTTATTTCAAAGAGTCTAAAAATATTACTATAGATGATATATTTCTAAATTTTTTAATAGACAATGGAGCAAATATCCAAGGGGAAAATTTCTCCTTACTATTTGATGCTATACATCAAAACAATTATCAATTTGTAGAATATCTTCTTTTAAAAGGTGCGGATACATCATATACAGATAAAAAGCACTCTCTTCCTCATAATATTTTTTATGCTTTAGTTGATCCAAAAGGAAGTTATGAGAATGATGAACAAAGGATAAAAGTACTTAAACTTTTAGTCAAAGCTGGCTTCAATATACAAAATAGTATCGAATATTACGAAGTAAAAAATGCCAACGTAATGATAGAAAATATTTTTGCTATTTGTGGGATTCATTTCATACGACACCTTTTAAATACTCTTGCTTATACACAGCTTGAAAAACAGTTACTTCGTTATTCACTACAAAAAAATATCTCATTTGAGATACAAAAAGAACTTATATCTCTCAATCCCAGTATTATTTTACAAGAGGCATACAGTGAGCTAAGAGATGAGTATCAAGAATACGGCATTTTAGAGTGTGCTGTAGTTTTTGAAAATGAGAAAATTACCAACTTTATCTTAGATAGTTTTAAAAAAATTAAAACCTACAATGAGATCTATCCTTTAGGGTTACACGCTATTAAAAATGGCTTTAGTTTTGAAACAGTCAAAAGACTCATTAAGGTCGAGACCAATATTAATAGACTTTATTATATAGAACCAAAGCATCCTTGTCTTGCAACTATGGCTGTATTATTAATCTATGAGTACCCACTCTTTAAAAAACTTCTCAACGAAGACGAAATTATGGAATTGTTAGAATTGATGTCAATATGTGGTGCAGACTTTTCTATCCCATTACAAGATATTCGTCCGTGTAAACTATTTATGGATAAAGAACATATCATTTATCTGCATGGAAATAGCTGCCATAGTTTTGAGAGGAACATTGTAGAGTTCTTTTATCAAAATGGACTGGATTTTACAACCCCTATTTCCAATACAAACGAATCTCCTTTACACTCTATTATCAAAAAAGCTTCTGATGATATTGCTCTTTCTTATTTAAAATTTTTAAATGAAAAAAATGTTCCTCTTAACCTTGAACATACTAACTCTGTAAATAATACAATGTTTTTAACAGCTGCTTTTGAGCATAAACCAAAAACTTTAAAATATCTAGTAGAACTTGGTGCAAATACTCAAGCAAAATCTGAGGAATACACAGCTTTATCTTTGGCAGCTATTGATAATTCTAAAGACACTATAGAGTTGTTAGTAGATATTGGATGTGATATAAAAAGTACACTTATTAGTTTGGAAAATCGAAATGATATAAATATGGAACATATTATAAGATTAAGATACCATCTTTATAGGCAATCTAATATAAAAGATGAGAACCAAGGATGTTTAGAGATTATTGATGTTTTAAGTTATCAAGATATGGAACGATTTAAGAAACTAACAAAAGAAAAGCAAAACATCTCTTTTAAAAATCTTATCTACTGTTATGCAAAAGATAAATATTTTGATTGTAGTGTATTAGAGTTAGCAGTAATGTTTAACAAAGAGCAATTTGTTTTATATATTTTGGATAATTTTCAAGAGATTCAAACTTACTCTCATGTGATTCCATTTCTATTTTGGGCAATTAACTATCAATTTAGTTTGGAGACTCTTAAAAAACTTCTCTATGCAGATACCAATATCAATCAAAAATATTTTTCCAAAGGTAATGATGAAATTTTAATAGAAAATATGGCTACGCAATTTATTAGAATTTACAGTAATAAATACGATGAACAGAAACGCATAGAGATTTTGAAACTTATGGTGCAAAATGGCTTAAAACTTTCTATTACTGATCTTATAACTATTATCTCAAACTATTATATGAGTGATGAAAAAATTTTTACTTTTTTAAAGTTTTTAGATAATAAAGGTTTTCATATAGATTTAGAGTATAAAGAGATGGATGAAAATGACATTTTTTTAACTATTTGTAAGCTAAATAAACCTCTTTGTATGCCATGGTTAATAGATAAATGTAAACTACATGATTACCTTGTAAATGAGAAATAAGAGATGGAAAGAGTATACAAAACTACTATAGGAGAATTTGTAAATGTCATTTCTAGATAAACTTTTTGGTGATGAAAATGTCGATTTTAAAAAGGAAGAAACAGATTTTTTTGGAAATACAAAAAAAGCAGAAAAAAAACTTTTTAAAGATGAATCAATAGAGCAAATAATTCAAAACGGTTCTTTACGATTTGTAAAAACAAAAATCAATGAGTCAAACTTTCGTGACAAAGATAATTTAGGAAGATTGCCTTTATATTATGCAACGCTCTATGAAAAAATAGATGTTATAGAGTATCTTTTTGATCTCGGCAGTGATTTTGAAGATGCAAGTGCAAATAGCTTTAATACTGCTATGGGAACTATTATCCAATCAGCAAGTACACAAGTTTTATCCACTTATTTAAAAAATGGATATATTTTTGTGGAAACACATAGAGATAAAAATATCATGTGTAAAGCGATGGTAAAATGCCCCATAGAATTTATAGAACTTCTCATTGAGATGGAAGTCTCTATGAATACCTACATAGATAATGATGATATAAGTTTTACTCCTATAGAGTATGCTATGCTTCACAAGAGAGATTTGGAGATTATAGAGTTACTAATTAAAGCAGGTTCACCTCTCAAAGAGAACAAACCAGATAGCTATCTAGTTTTTGCTATTTTAGACAAAGCCTCTGAACCAAATACAAAAAAAAGACTTTTTGCACTACTAAAAAAACTGGATAAACTCGATCTTACTATTGAAGATGAACTTGGAAATTCCCCTATTGATATTGCGATACAAAATAGTGATATGATAGCTATTAAAGAGCTCATACTTTTAGGTGCAAATTTCAATAAATACCATCATAAAATAAAAAGACTTTTTAGTGGAACAGACTTGCAAGAGTTGGTTGATTCTATAAAGGAAAATGGTGGAGATATTGGGGAGTTTTTATCTCTTCTTAGTTTTGAAGCTATTGAGAACTATCTTGTAAATAGTAAGGATATAGGGGATATAAACGCCATCTATCAAATCGCTACCAATGCTAGGATAGAAGAGAAACAAAAGGTAAAACTTCTAAATTTAGCACTTGAATTTGAAAGCAATGTCGATGCTATTACCCCAGATGGGGGAAATACCCTTTTTACTGTGTGTAAAAACTTAAATTTAATGATTCCAATAGATGTACCAAAGTTTTTACTAGAACAAGGTGCATCTATAGAGTTTGAGAGAAGAAGTGCTTTTTTAGAGGCTATTTATAGCTACCATATGCCTTTAGTAAAACTATTTTTAGAGTATGGAGCAGATGTAAACTTTATAGATAAAGAGAACCAAGGGGTAGTAAGCCAGTTTTATAGGCAATACAGCACTTTAAATACTATTGTGAAGAAAAGGGAGCTATTTACTTTGCTTTTCCCTTATGGTTTTGATATAAACAATAAAATAGCTTATAAAGATGAGAAGGAGCTTTTTAGCTCTTTTGCAGTGATTATCTTTGAAAAAGAGCTAAATCTTATAGAGTTTCTTTTAGAAAAAAATATCACTTTAATGGATGAAGATATTATTTACAATGGTCTCGTTAATATTAAAAAAGACTCCGTTCTTAAAAAAATTATAGAGATAAATCCATACTATAAAAAAGAGAACTACTTTGAAAGATTAGGTGAAAAAGCAGATGGAAATATTCTACATATAGCCATAAACTACCAACGGGCCAATATCGTAGAGTATATTTTAGATACCTATCCAGAAATAGAAGCGTATAATAAGCTAGAACCTATTGCATTTACGTTATTTGAAAGTGTAAATTGCTCACTAGAACTTGTGGAGAAGTTTATTAAAAGAGATAATGATATAAATAGATACTATACTTATCAAGACAATGATACAGCACCCCTACTTCTCCAAGCAGTAAAAAAAGCTTCTCAGTTTAATTCTAAACACAGATACTTTTCTATTGTTAAACTTCTTTTAGAAAATGGTGCAGATATTAACGCTACTTTTAAACTGGGACATAAAAATCCAACCTTAATAGATGAAAACTCCATTTTTATAGAAGCTATGGATGAAAGAAAATTCAATAAAGAATTGTTTGATTTGCTATATAAATATGGAGCAAGTCTTGCAAAACCTATAGCAAACTTCCAAGAGATGCCAATACAAACAATAATACAAAGACATATTGTAAATGATGATGTAGCTATAGAATATTTAGAATATTGCTTTGATAAAGATTCTTTTGATTTAGAACATAAAAACAGTTTTGATACAAATCTTTTTTTAGGATCTGCTATGAATTGTCTGCCTAAAACCCTTCAATATCTAGCTAATAAAGGAGCTAACATACATACAATAGGAGGTCATGACAACTCCCCTGCTCTGCATAAAGCTATCTCCAACTATGAGAGTATAAAAACTATACAAAGGGTACAAACTGTACAAACCCTCATAAAACTAGGAGTTCATATCGAGCAATTTGATAGTAATCAAATGACACCTTTAATGTGTGCGGCAAGTGTGGGCGTAGGACAAGTAGTGAAAGAGCTTATAAAAAACGGAGCAAATGTTAATAATCAAAATGAAAGTGCAGAGAGTGCCATATACTACGCTATAGTTGGGCGTAATAGTTACGATTTACCTAGCCAGTTTCAAAGTGTAAAAAGTAAGATTATTAAAGATTTAGTAGAAAATGGAGCACAAATAGACCAGATAGTAAGTGATGGTAAAACACCACTTATTTATACTATGCACAATGGATATAGAGAGATATTTGACACCCTTTTAACACTCAATGCAAATATAAATACAGCTTGTGATGATGGCTATTTACCACTCTATTATGCCCTTTGTCTAAAAGATCAATACTTTGTAAATGTATTAAAGAAAAAAGAGAATTTAGAGGTAAATAAAACCAATAAATTTAACTACAGCATAGTTCATCACTTCTTATTTGTAAATTTTCATACAGCTACTTTAAAAGAGATATTTAACACACTTCAAGAACTAAAAGTAAATATGAATATCCACAAAGATATAGACCCGCCACTTTTAATGTATGTAAAAAATATGGAATTTATAGGTGAGAGACAAGTGGGATTTGTATCTTCAAAGAAAAAACCAAAAGAGCATGAAGATAAAAAAGCAAAACTTTTAATAGAATATGGTGCAGATGTGGATTTGGCTTTAGAGATTGCTAAAAAGCAAGGGGAATCTAAGGATATTATTGAGTATCTGGAGAGTTTACAAGATGATATATTAGAGGAAAAGTAAGATGAATATAGCTAAAAAATTTTCACTACCAAAAGATTTTCAAAACTATATACAAAAAAATACTCCTTTGTATCTTTGTGATTTTATAACTATCTTCTCCTCTTTAAAAAGGGAAGAAGAGGCAAATATTTTTACCCAAATAGAGTATATTTTAGAAGATTTGCAATATCTAAAAAATCAAGATAAAGAGTATTATAAGTTTGAGCTGTATCCACAAAAAAATGGGCTGTTACCCTTTGGTGTTAGTGACAATGGAGACTATCTTTTTTGGCAAGTATGTAGTAAAGAAAGCAATAAATGGAAAGTAGCTATCTTACCCTCACGGTCAAATGAAGTGGAGATATTAGATGAAAGCTTTTTAAGTTTTATAAAAAAGCTAGAAAATAAAGAGTTAGTGTGTAACTCATTTCCAAAACTATTTTAGGAGAAAACAGTGACAATAAAAGAGTATAAAAACAGCTTTAATGAGGATGAAGCTATAGGTTGGAATGCTATAGATAAAGCCATAGATAAAGTTTATGATAATAAAGAGCCAAGATACCATTGGGGTACACTTCTTAGGTACTCTTTAGGTGGGAAAGACCCACTAGATGGGATAAGTGGCTATGAAAGCACAAAACAAGAAGAGCATATCCACTTTTGTTCCTATGGATTTTCAGAGCTTTACTACAATGAAGAAGCAGTAGGACAAGATTTTAGTGGTTTTGGATTTGAGCTAACTTTTAGACTGCAAGAAAAACTTCCTTTAAAACAAGACCCTATTTGGGTAGCTACTCTACTTCAAGGTTTTGCTAGATATATCTTTGAGAGTGAAAAGTGGTTTGAGGAGTACCAATTTTTAGATTTACAGGGGAGGATAACTGAACAAAGCAGTATTTGTGGTTTTATCTTTATAAAAGATGTAGAGCTAGAAGAGATAGATACAGCCCATGGAAAAGTGGAGTTTCTACAGCTTTTTGGAATTACAAAAGATGAGCTAGAAGCTATAAGAAATCAGACAAAAACCACAAAAGAGATAATAGACGACCATAGGAAAAATAACTCTTATTTAATTACGGATATTAATAGATAAAGATGGATATAAAAAAACAACTAAAAAAACATTTTAACTTCTCTTTTGAAAAAGAGTATCTGAGTTTTTTAGAAAAACAAAATGGACTTTTTTTATATGAAAGCGATATCTACTGTGAAATACCTTTTGATGTGGATGATGGGTTTATCTCTTTTGTGGAGCTTTTTGGGCTAGATTTAGATAATGAAAATCAAGATTTAAAAACCCAAAACCAAGAGCTAAAAGGTGAGATAAAAAGTATAAAAAAACCTTTTTTCTTAGGAGAAGATGGTGGAGGAAACTTCTATCTTCAAGATATGGATAGTTTTAAAATCTATTATTGGGATAGAACTCTTATCCATATGGATACAAACTATACCTTTAAAGAAGAGATAGGAAACTTATACTTTGTATGTGATGGGTTTGAAAGGTTTTTAAAGCTTATAAATAAATATACTAAAGGAGAATAGATGGCAAAACTAACTACAGCATTAAAAATTATTAAATCATTTTATGATGAAGAAGAATATGGTGAAGGTTTTGATAACGCCTAAACTAAGATTGATAAATAAAGAACTAAACCATGGATAATATAAAAAAACTTCTACAAAGTATAGAAAACTATGAAAAACACTTTAAAATAAAAGCTTACTATATGGCATTTGCTTTAAGTTATGACAGTGATGATGAAGCAGAGGTTTTAGTGGGTATTGCTTCAAAAGAGCA
>Ga0193954_1000448_pt1 | contig 23946 bp, 25 predicted proteins | sample BB_5_MG_FD_140340 | JGI IMG/M metagenome (GOLD analysis project Ga0193954, IMG submission 140340) | Microbial mat bacterial communities from the Broadkill River, Lewes, Delaware, United States - BB_5_MG | ecosystem: Environmental > Aquatic > Freshwater > River > Microbial mats | place: USA...
CTTAGTAGAACATCTTCTCATAGAAAAGCATTATTAGCAAATCTTGCAATATGTATGATCGAAAGAGAAAAAATTGAAACTACTGTGCCTAAAGCTAAAGAATTAAAAAGATATATGGAAAAACTAATTACAAAAGCTGCATCTGGTGATTTAAATTCACATAGATTAGTTTTTGCTGCATTACAAAGTAAAACTGCTACAAATAAACTTGTAACAGAAATTGCACCTAAATACGCTGAAAGAAACGGTGGATATACATCAATCGTTAGAACTAGAATCAGACGTGGTGATGCTACACAAATGGCTTATATTTCATTTGTATAATAAGTAATTTTACTTATATCTAAAAGGCTAGTAGATTTTCTACTAGCCTTTTTTTATAAATAAATATTTTTTTTCATTATTTTCACTTCTTTGATACCGACTTGGTACTTGATTTTGTTAGAATTAACGTATCAATAAATTAGGTAGGTATAAACATGAAAAATACTGAAAGTTACTTTCTTATAGATAAAGAAATAATTAGCCAAAATAATAGTATTACTTTTGATTTATATAGTCATAACAATGAATCAGAAAGACTTTTTCTAATATATAATAAGTCTTCAGTAATATCTCCTCATGAAATAGAAAAACTACTCTCATACAATAAAATTTATGCTGAACTAAAAAATAAAACAATTTATAATGATTTTTACCTTAGCTCTACTAAAGAGATAGTAATTCCCAAAGATATGGAAGGTTTTTATTCGAATATTAGTGAAAATATAAATGAGCTGTTTAATAACCCAGAATCATTGTCAAATGCACAAAAAGCAAAAGAGGTTGTAGGAGATATGATTGATATTATTATAAAAGATGACTTTACCGTTTCCTCTTTTATCACTATACTTTCATATGATTATTATACTCATACTCATTCTTTAAATGTAAGTGTTTATGCACTATGTTTAGGAAAAGAGATGGGTATGGATAAAGATACCTTGATTAAATTAGGGACATCTGCATTATTACATGATTTAGGGAAAAGTAAAATTGATAATGTTATTATTAATAAAAATGGTGCATTAACAGAAAAAGAATTTTTTGAAGTGAAGAAACACCCTTTTTATGGTTGGTTATTGGCAAAAAAACTGGGAATTTTAGATAAAGATATCCTTTGTGGAATATTACATCATCATGAAAAAATTGATGGTTCAGGTTATCTTAAAGGTTTAAAAGATGAAGAGATACCTTTATTTGCTAGAATTATTAGTGTGTGTGATGCATTTGATGCAATAACAACAAGAAGAAGTTACAAAGACCCTGTTAGTACATATAACACTCTTATATTAATGAAAACAGAGATGTCAAATAATTTTGATGTTAAAATTATAAATAATTTCATCAAAATGCTTAAGGGTTAAACTGATATTGATGATTAACTACTTTAAATAGTTAATCATCAATATATTATTAATCAGATAAAATTCTGCCATGTCTACAAATGAAACACAACAATTTACACATTTACATTTACATACTGAGTATTCTATGCTTGATGGTGCTAATAAAATTAAAGTATTGGCAAAAAAAATTAAAGAGCTAGGTATGGATAGCGTTGCTATGACTGATCATGGTAATATGTTTGGTACTATAGATTTTTATAATACCATGAGAAAAGAAGGAATCAAGCCCATTATCGGAATGGAAGCGTATATCCATAATCAAGATGAGATAGGTGATAAAACTACAAAACAAAGATTTCACTTATGTTTATATGCTAAAAATGATGAAGGTTATAAAAACTTGATGTTTTTAAGCTCACAAGCTTATATGCATGGTTTTTATTATTATCCAAGAATTAATAAAAAAATGTTACGTGAAAACTCTGCTGGTCTTGTGTGTTCTGCTGCTTGTTTACAAGGTGAAATAAACTGGCACTTAAATCTTGCAAATGAAAGAAATGTTAAAAATGGAGCAAAAGGATATGAAGAGGCTAAAAAAATTGCATTAGAATATAAAGATATATTTGGAGATGATTTTTATTTAGAGATTATGAGACATGGTATTCACGATCAACACTATATAGATAAACAAATTATTCGAATTTCACAAGAGACTGGAATTAAAATTGTAGCTACAAATGATACACACTATACTAATCCAAAAGATGCAGAAGCACATGAGGCTTTTATGTGTATCGCAATGAATAAATTGTATGATGATCCAAATAGAATGCGTCATAGTGTTCATGAGTTTTATGTTAAATCACCTGAGCAAATGATAGCACTATATGCAGATATTCCTGAAGCAATAGAGCATACACAAGAGATAGCAAATAAATGTAATCTTGAGATAAAATTAGGAGATCCAACTCCCCCTAACTTTAAATTTACAAGAGAAAAATCTGAAGTTAATAATCTGGTACTTCCAGAACCAGAATTAGAATATAGTTTGGAAAATGATAAAGTTTTGTTTATTGATGAATGTAAAAGAGGCCTAGAAAAGCGGCTTGTAATAGTTGATGAATCAAAGCATCAAGAGTATAGAGATAGATTGCAAGTGGAGATGGATATTATCAATAATATGAAATTTCCTGGCTATATGCTGATTGTTTGGGATTTTGTTATTTTTGGAAAAGAGCAGAAAATTCCAGTTGGTCCTGGAAGGGGTTCAGCTGCTGGTAGTTTGGTCGCATTTGCTTTAGAGATTACAGATATCGATCCTATGCCTTATGGTTTACTTTTTGAGAGATTTCTAAATCCTGAGAGAATATCAATGCCTGATATTGATATGGATTTTTGCCAAGGAAGACGTCAAGAAGTTATTGATTATGTTGTTGAAAAATATGGTAGAGCCAATGTTGCTCAAATTATCACTTTTGGTAAATTATTAGCCAAAGGGGTTATTCGAGATGTTGCCAGAGTTCTTGATATGCCGTATAGTCAAGCAGATGGAATGGCAAAACTTATTCCTGATGAATTAGGAATTAATCTTGCTGATTCTTGGGAAAAAGAGCCTAAGATAAAAGAGCTATGTGATATGGATCCAAAAGCTGCAAGGGTATGGGAATATGCTTTAGCACTTGAAGGTTTAAATAGAAATGCTGGTACACACGCTGCTGGTGTTGTTATCTCAAATGAAGCTTTATGGAAAAAAACACCACTATTTAAGCCAAGTGGATTAGACACTCTAGCTACACAATACAATGGTAAGTATGTTGAGGATGTTGATTTAATTAAATTCGACTTCTTAGGTCTTAAAACACTTACAGTTATTGAAGGTGCTTTACAGCTTATAGAAAAACGGCATGGTAAAAGAATTGATTTTACAAGAGAAGATGTAAATAATACTGATGTTTATGATTTAATTTGTACGGGAAATACAATTGGGTTATTTCAAATAGAATCAACTGGTATGCAAGATTTATGTAAACGATTAAAACCATCAAATTTTGAGGATATAATTGCCGTTCTTGCTTTATATAGGCCAGGTCCAATGGAGTCAGGGATGCTTGATGATTTTATCGATAGAAAACATGGTCGAGCTGAAATTAACTACTTTTATGATGAGTTTGATGCTCCTTTACGTCCAATTTTAGAGCCAACATATGGGGTTATTGTTTATCAAGAGCAAGTTATGCAGATTGTTCAGGTGATTGGTGGTTTCTCACTTGGTGGTGCTGACTTAGTACGGCGAGCCATGGGTAAAAAAATCGTTGAAGAGATGGATCGACTAAAAGGTGAGTTTGCTGATGGTGGAGTGAAAAAAGGTTATAACAGAAGTCATTGTGAAGAGCTATTTGATCTGATTGTAAAGTTTGCGGGATATGGTTTTAATAAGTCTCATTCAGCTGCTTATGCACTAGTAACATTTTATACGAGTTATTTAAAATGTTACTATCCAACAGAATTTATGGCGTCACTGCTTACTTTAGAAAAAGACAATACAGATAAAGTTGTAAAGTATGTTGATGAAGTAAAAAGAATGGGATTTGATCTTGTTCCACCTGATATTAATAAATCATATTTAGTTTTTAGTGCAGATACTTTAGAAAATAATAAAGAAGTGGTATTATTTGGTATGGGTGCTTTAAAAGGTGCTGGGGATGTTGCTATTAATTCTATTATTGCATCACGAGAAGAGGGTGAGTTTGCTGATTTAAGTGATTTTGTATCTCGTATAGATAGTTCTAAAGTAAATAAAAGAGTTATTGAAACACTTATAAAATCAGGTGCATTTGATAAATTTGGTTATAGTAGAAAAGCATTATTATTACAAATAGAAGATATTGTTGAAACTGCTGGAAAAGCAGCACAAGCAAAAAAACAAGCAGTAGGTTCACTCTTTGGAGATGATGAAGATATGACTAAAATTGATATATCTCTTAATGATATGCCAGAGTATGAAGATAAAGAGATTTTGGAGTTTGAAAAAGCATCATTAGGTTTTTATGTATCGGGACATCCTTTAGATGAATTTAGAGAATCTTTAGATGGAATTAAATATACATTAAGTAGTGAGATTGATACGTTAGCAGATGGTAGTGAAGCTTTACTTGTAGGTAAAATTGAAACAATTGTTGAGAGAGTTTCTAAAAAAGGAAATAAGTTTGGAATAGCTACTATCATGGATTTACATGGTAATATTGAATTGATGTTATTTGAAGATAGAATTAAAGAACTTCGTGAAGACTTTGATTTAACAAAACCTATTGCCTTTAAAGTGGGTGTAAAAATTGATGATTTTGGTACGAAATTTTCTTTGAAAAAAATAGAGTCTTTAAAAGAAGCAAAAACTGAAAAACTGAAAAAAGGGAAAAAAGTTGAAAAAGTTCAAGCACCTTTAAATATTGCAATTGAGTTTTCTGAAGATGATAAAATTATTTATGAGCTTTTTAATATTATTTCGCAAAACCAAGGTAAACGTGAAGTAACGTTAACCATTAAATCAAAGCTAGGCGATGTAGAACTCGATAGCGGCTATTATGTGAATAATAATGCAGAGGCATTACTAAAAGAACTCACAGGTGTGTATATTATATAGTAGTAAAATATAAACTTTAATTCGAGATAAATTATAATTTGGGTAAAATCAATAGATATACAGAAGAAATTAAAGTGAGAATCATTTGAATATTACGACTAAAATAGCAAAATTTGATACGCCATTATATTTAGAAAGTGGAAGACTTTTAGAAACATACGAAATAATCTATGAAACATATGGAGAGATGAATGATGATAAAACAAATATTATCATTATCACACATGCACTCAGTGGCTCTCATCATGCTGCTGGATATTATGAAGGGGATAGAAAACCTGGATACTGGAATGATTTAATAGGTGATGGAAAAGCTATAGACACTCAAAAATATTTTGTAATTGCTACAAATAATATAGGTTCATGTTTTGGTTCAACTGGACCTATGAGTCCAATGAATGAAAAAGGCGATTTATACCGTTTAAAATTTCCTGTTTTAACTATTAGTGATATTGTAAAAGCACAAAAAAACTTAATGAACTCCCTTGGAATAGACCACGTAAAAGCTGTTATTGGTGGTTCTATGGGTGGTATGCAAGCATTGTGTTATGCGATTGAGTATCCAGATTTTGCTGAGATGATTATTCCTATTGCAACTACAGCTTATACAAGACCGTGGGCTATTGCTTTTAATAAAGTAGCAATTGATGCTATACGTAATGACCCAGAGTTTAAAGATGGAAATTATGATCCAAAAGATATTAACAAAAATGGCTTAAATGGTTTAGCCATGGGAAGAATTGCCGGTCATATTTCATATCTTTCACGTGATAGTATGAATAGTAAATTTGGACGTGCTTATGTTGCACAAGATGGTTTATATGAATTATTTGGGAAGTTTGAAGTTGAACGATATTTAGAATATAATTGTTATAATTTTCCACGTAACTTTGATCCTTTAAGTTATTTGTATATTGTAAAAACATTAAATATATTTAATGCTGCTCGTGGTAGTGATAAGATTGAAGATGCGATTAAAAAAATAAGATCTAAATTACATCTTATCTCTTTTGGAGGAGATTGTTTATTTTATCCAGAAGAGATGGAAGAGATTTATACTATCATGAATGAAGTTGGTAATGGAAGTCATTGTACTTATGATATGATAGACAGTACATATGGTCATGATGCTTTTTTAGTTGAAGTAGATAAATATGAAGATAAAATAGTAAAAATGTTAGAGGGAAAATATGAATAACGAGATACAAAAAGATACATTTGAAAATAAAATAGTAGAAGCACAAAAATTATTGGAAAAATTAATTGATCCAGAGATTACACTAAGTAGTAGTGTAGAAGTATATAAAAATGGGATGAAAGAGTTAGAAACTGCACAAAAACTTTTAGATGATGCAAAACTAGAATTTGAAGAATTATCTATGTAGATAGTCAAAGGTTAAAAGAAACTATTTCTCTTGCCTTTTAAACGTTGCAAGTGCTCCCATAGATAAACCAAATAAGCATATTAACATAATATTTATAACTGATAACATTATTTACTCCTTACTAATAAAGAAGTATAACATACTGGAGTACCAGTTGGGTATCACTTAAAGAGAATTAATATTTATACAGATTTTTATTTAAAAGATTGGGCTAAATTTCCTATAATTAAATGCCATCCATCAATAATAATGAAGAAAATTAATTTTATTGGTAAGGATATCATAACTGGTGGAAGCATCATCATACCCAAACTCATTAAAATAGAAGCAACAATAATATCAATAACTAAAAATGGTAAGAACACTAAAAAACCTATCTCAAAGGCAGTTCTTAATTCACTTACAATAAATGCTGGCATCAGTAAAGTAAGAGATACATCTTCTATATTTTTAGGGTTTTCTTCTTTTTTAATACGGTAAAAAAGTGCAAGATCTTTTTCTCTTGTATTTTTAATCATAAACTCTTTAAATGGTCCAACACTTTCATCAAAAGCAACTTCATAGTTAATAGTTTCCTTCATATATGGGTCTATTCCATTTTCCCACGCTTTTTTTGCATAAGGTTCCATAATGAAAAATGTAAGTATTAAACTCAAGGAGATAATGATTTGATTTGGTGGTGACTGCTGTAGGCCCATTGCTTGTCGTAATAATCCAAAAACAATTATTAGTCTTGTAAAACTTGTTACCATTAAAAGTAGGGTAGGGGCAAGAACAAATAGCATTAAAATGATAGCTATATTTATAGTTTTTACAAATTGTGCAGGATCCTCAACTGCTGCAACTGATAAGTTTACTAGTGGTGTGTCTTCTGCACCAAAAAGAGATACACTAAAAATAACGAAAAATATAAAAAGAGAATTAATTTTCATCTGATATTTGAGCCTTGTTTAAAATTGAACATAATTTTGTACCATAAAGATAGATGTTCCATGATATATATATCCACAAAAAGAAAAATAATGCAACACTAAATGATCCATAGATAGTTGCATAGGTCGTATTTGCACTAACATAATAGCTAAACAATGTTTTTGTAACACTTAATGTAACTAGCGTAATAGAACTAGATAGTGCAGCAGCTCCAAAAGAGATTTTTGTATTTGCTGAAATCATAAATAATATGATAAATACTATCCAAATAAAAAAGGATGTAAATAATGAGATAAAAAACGATAAGTTTGTAAAAGTTGATACAAAAATAAAAATAAAAAATAGTATTGGAATAGCAACCAAAAAACTTAAATAAAGGAAAAAAGATTTATAAATAGCTCTTGAAGGTACTCCGTGAATTTTATTAACAATATATTCATAATCTTTAAAAAACATTGTAAAAACAAAAAGTAAATAGATAATACCTATATAACCTAATTTGCTTGTATTTTCTAAAAATTTTCCTATTTGAGTGGACAATGTAGAAGAGTGTGTTGGGTTAATAAAATCTAAAATATACAACATAATTTTATCTAAATGTTGTGAAAAAGTAGGAATATTTGAAATAACAACAATAATGAGTGCAATTAGTGGTAATATAGCAAATATAGTAAAAAAGCTTAAACTTGCTGCATAGTACGGGGTATCGTCATTAAAAAAATTAAATACCCTTTTTATCATTATTTATTAATCCAAACCCATTTTAAATGGATTTAATATATTATTTGGATCGAATGCCTTTTTGATACTCTTAAACAATGCCATCTCTGCATCATTAAAAGCTATATCCATATAAGGTGCTTTTGAAGTTCCTATTCCATGTTCTCCACTTAAAGTTCCACCCATATCAACTACAAGTTGAAAAATCTCCTCAATAGCCTTATGACCATCTTCCATTTGCTGTGGATCATTTTTATCTTTTACCATAACATTTACATGGATATTTCCATCTCCACTATGACCAAAACAAGGTACTTGCATACCATATTTATCACCAATCTTATAGATCTCTTCAAGAGCAACTGGAAGTTTACTTCGTGGCACAGAGATATCTTCATTGAGTTTTTTAGTACCAAAAATAGTTACTGCTGGACTGGCATTTCTTCGTGCAAACCAAAGTTTTTTTGCCTCATCATCATCTTTTGCAATTACAAAACTTTTTGCACCATTTTCTTGAAACGATTTTTCTAATGTTTCAAGTTGAAATGTAACTTCATCTTCTAAACTTCCATCAACATCTCCAACTAATACAGCTCCTGCATCTGCAGGTAAATCTACATTTAGTTTTTCCCTTAATGCTTGAATTACTAGCTTATCCAAAAATTCCATAGCTACAGGATTAGCTCCAGATGCAAGTGATTTAAATACTGCATTCATAGCACTTGTAACATCAGGAAAAATTCCCATATATGTTTTTTTGTATTTTGGTTTAGGTATAAGTTTGAGTGTAATTTCCGTGATAATCGCTAAAGTACCCTCAGATGCTGTTAAAATACCAGCAATATTGTATCCTGCAACATCTTTAATAGTTTTTTTACCTGCTTGAATAATATCACCATTTGGTAAAACAGCTCTTAGTGCCATCACATAATCTTTTGTGATACCATATTTAGCAGCTCTCATTCCACCAGCATTTTCACTTACATTTCCACCTAAAGTAGAGTACTCTTCACTTGCTGGATCTGGTGGATAAAATAAACCAACTTCCTCTACTGCTTTTTGAAATGTCATATTAACAAGTCCCGGTTGTACTACTCCAACCATATTTTGCATATCAATCTCTAAAAGTTTATTCATATGTCGTTCAAGTGATAATATAATACCACCACTTGCAGGTAATGAACCACCAGTAAAACCACTTCCTGCACCACGTGGAACAATTACAATTTTGTTTTCATTACAATGTTTAAGGATTTGACTTATCTCTTCTTCATTTCTAGGAAAAACTACAGCATCTGGTTCAAATCTTGATTTTGTAGCGTCATAACAGTAAGCAATAAGATGTGCCTTATCACTTTTAACATTTTCCTCCCCAACAATATCAATAAATGTTTGTATATGTTTTTTGTCAATCATTCGTTTATCTCCAATAGGTTTAAATAGTATTTATTATAGTTTGTGATTTTGTCATCACCAAAACTCCATAGCCCAGTTTTTATATCCGTAACTTTAGTTAAAAATGGGATGTTTGTTGTTGTATCTTGATATTGTAAATCGATTGAACTAATAATTTTAAATGAAATACTATCTACTATGTACAATTTATTTTTTACAACTATAAATATTGTTCCTATTTGTTGAGACTGTGCAAAATCAGAAATGATTTTTTTACTCGGTAATGGAGAATTTGTTAGTTTTAAATGTGCTGCAAAAAAATCTTCATTTAGAAAGTTTTGATTTGGGTATAATTTAAGTAAATTTTTTTTAGCACTAAGATTAGGGACGATTAACAAGCTTGTTTTATATAAATGATTTAAAATAAACATATCCCCAGAACGAGGTTTTATTTTTGTTGTAGGTATTGCATCTTGAGGAAGTATCTCTTTTTCTATAAATGTAATAGTACTATTTATATTGTTTGATTTACTAACGACTGCTTGCGTAACGATGATACTGTTGTTTTCTATTTCTCTGATAATAATACCACTATTTCCAATAGCTACATTGGTAATATTTATTTTAGCAGTGTTATTCGTCACATCAAATATTTCTATTGAAAAGAGCAAACTAGTATATGTAAAAACGAGAAGAATTAATTTCATTTTTTGCCTTGAATATTTATTTAAAGAATAAACATTTTATCAAAATAGACTAAATAATAACCTTATAGATTAAATCTATTGAAGGTATCTAATTTTTTCAAAATATTTTTTATAAAAAGGGAGAGTTGTTTTTTTAAATTCTTTTTTATCTTTATGTAAATTGATATACCAATCATATTGAATACCGTAACGTTCTAGAGCACTCTGTGATAATAATGTATCATTAATACTTCCTAGATTACTTGGCACAATCAATATTGTTTTCATATTAAAATGGTTTTGAAATTTTTTAATTAAATCTATCATAAAATATCTTTTTTTGATTGGTACCATTAGTCCACCAGCACCTTCAACGATAAGGATATCACATTTTTGTAAAAGTTTTTCAGCTTGTTTTACTATGGATTTTGCAGATATTTTAGTATTTTTATTTGCTACAAAAGGTGCTGCTGGAAGTTTGAATTGGTATTTAACTACATCATCTACAGAAAATTTAAAATCTGGGTTGAGTTGTTTGGTGATATTTAAAAGTTTTGTACCATCAAGGGGTTTTGTTTGAACTCCAGTTTCAATTGGTTTAAAATAACCTACTTTTTTCTCTTTTTTTGCAAACCTTTTTAAAAATATTTCTGAGGCATAACTTTTGCCGATATCTGTATTTGTGGCAGTGATAAAAATAATTTGTTTATTTTTCATATTTTAAGTAATCTTTCAATAATTTTGACAGATTCTTCATGGGTAAAAAAAATATTTCTTGATAGTTCACTATTCGTTTTTTGTAGAAAAAGCTTTTTTTGTTCTACTTGTTTACTTCTATCACCTTCATATTTTTTAAGTAATTTTTCTAAATCATTTTTATATTGTGTTATGATTTCTTCTTTTTTAACCGCGGTATTTTTAATTTTACAATTTTTTTGACTTACTATATAAAATATTCCAATAAATATCAATAGTAAAATAAGTATAATTATTTCCATATTAGAGATCCATTCGTGTTTGTGTTGTACCCGTAGTACCAAAATTTTCATCAATTACTTTTGCGATATTATAAAAATCCACACCTTGTATCTCTTCTAGTGCATCCATTATTTGTTTTTTCCCTTGTAAAAGTTCTTTGGATTTAATACCATGAGAGATAGATAAACTCGCTTCTATAAATGCAGATAATTTATCACATTGTTTGAGTGCTTTTCCATCTATTGGGTTATACCTATCAAGATTATATCTTTGCATATCATCAATGACTTTTATTTGATTGTTTTCAATAATTTTATTTTCAAATTCATCTTTGTAGTTATTTTCATCAAGACCTAAAATGTAAGAAAATTCTTTTTTTAAATCATCTGGAACATAAGGCATTATTTTATCTTCAATTTGAGATACTTCATATTCTGCAATAATATCAGCTAGTTCATCTACACTATATTTAACTGGGCTTATAATATCTCTTGTAAGTGCTTCTGGTAGATCGTGAAATAAAGCGACAAAAAAATTATTTTGAACTCTTTGATCACATGCATTTATTTTTACTGAATAAAAATATCCAAATAAAGCAACCGTTAGCATATGCCCTAATACAGATGTTTCTGGTATACGTGGAGTTTGCGCCCACCGTTTTTGAAATCGTAATCGACCACTTAAATCGATCACTTTAGCAAGTTTTTTATTTAAAGCTATTTTTCGTACACCTATGAGTTCATAATAGTCTTCAATTTCAGCATCAACCTCTTTTTTGACTTCATCTATATCATTTAAAAATTGGCTTGTTTGATACACTATTCCAAATTCCCATTTTGTTGCTAAATATGAAGCCGCTTTTAGTATAAAACGTTCTTTTTTATACATAGTATTGTCTTCAAGATAGTCTTTGAATTTTTGGAAAAAGTTACCATCATCGATATCTATAAGTGAGCTTTCAAGTTTATTTAAGACCCATGAATTTATCTCTTTACCTTTTTTTTGCAAAGCTTTTCTAAATACATCAGGTCTTATATCTGTTACTACTACGCGTCGTAAGAATTCAAAAATTCCAGCTTCTATAAGATGGGTATAGTTTATATTATTTTCAAGTTTTGCAATGAAGAAAGCTATGATAAATTTGTGAGCTTGTTTATCCAGCTCAACTAAATCTACCATACGCGGATAGTCATTCCATCTTTGAATGGAAGCAGAGCTAAAGATATAGTCTACTATTTTAGGATTTATCATTGTTTTTTATATCCAAGTCATCTTTTGTAGTATTTGAACTGATAAATTCATCTTTATCACCTCTACCCATAAGATATTTCCCAAACATCATTGCTGCAACTACACTTAAAACTACAGCATATACTACCCAATCATCAGGTGGTGGTGTTCTTGTCATATTGAAACCTTTTTAAAATTTTCAAAATAAAATTAAACTCTACAGCTTCCCATTTTAGATAATGCATTTATTTTTTCTACACGCCCTTCATGTCTTCCACCCTCAAAAGAGTTATCGTTCCATGCATCTACAATAGCTTCAATCATACCTGGTCCAGATACTCTTTCCCCTAAACATAATATATTTGCGTCATTATGTTGTCTCGCCATTACAGCACTATATTCATTGTGACATAAAGCAGCTCTAATACCATCAAATTTATTTGCAGCCATAGACATACCTATACCACTTCCACAAATTAAGATACCTTTACTGTTCTCATTTTTTAATACTTCTTCACATACTTTTGCTGCAAAATCTGGATAATCAACTCTATCTTTTGTTGATGGTCCCATATCAATCACTTCATGACCTCTTTTTTCAAATAATTCTTTAACAAATGCTTTGAAGTCAACACCTGCATGGTCTGCACCTATAAAATATTTCATTAGTATATCCCTTTTTTATGATCTCTATTATCTACATATTGTGTTTTTTCTAATTGTGATGGTGTTTGAAACACTCTATCCCACCTAATTTTTTTATTTTCATCCCATGAAAAATAAACAAACCATGGTTTTCCCACAATAAATTTATAAGGAACTGTTCCCCAAAATCTACTATCATTACTATGATCTCTGTTATCGCCCATCATAAAAAATTCACCTTCAGGTACAATTGTAGGAACAGTATCAAAAATTTGTCTATAGGGACTATTTGATTTTTGAACTGATTCATCATTATGAATACCTGGGTGATCTTTTCTATAAGGATTCTCTACATAAAGTTTATCATCAAGTTTAGCGATGTTGTAACCTTTATAGTTCTTTATAATATATTCGTTTCCCTCTTTAGGGTGTAAATATAAGTTTTTATTTCTTAAAAATAAAATATCGCCACCTGTAGCTACACATCTTTTTACATAATGTATTTTTTCGTTATGAGGATATCTAAATACAACGATATCCCCTTTTTGAGGCTTGTCTCCTTCTATTAAATGACCATTATCATTAAAGTCAGGAAGTACTTGTATCTCTAACCAAGGTAATCGTGGAGTTGGTATCCCGTAAGAAAATTTTTTTACAAATAACATATCTCCAATCAGAAGTGAATTTTTCATACTTCCACTAGGGATTACAAATGCTTGTGCTATAAAAAAAATAATCCCAAGAACTATTACAATAGTACCAGTCCATGAGCTACTCCAGTTATAAAGTTTTTTTAAAAAATTCATCTAGATCTCTTCACTATTTCTCTGTCTAGCAGATTTAATAGTGTTTTTTAACAACATTGCAATAGTCATTGGACCAACTCCACCTGGAACTGGTGTGATGTATGAGCATTTTTCAGATACGTTAGCATAATCAACATCCCCAACTAATTTACCACTTTCAAGTCTATTGATCCCTATATCAATAATAATGGCATCATCTTTTACCATATCTTCTTTGATAAGGTTTACAACTCCTACACCAACACAAATAATATCGGCATTTAAAGTATGCTTTTTTAAGTCATCTGTATAGATATGACAAATATCAACTGTGGCATTTGCATTTAAAAGTAAAGTTGCCATTGGTTTACCTACGATGTTTGAAGCTCCAACTACACACACATTTTTTCCTTGAGGATTGATATCATACTCTTTTAAAAGTTCCATTACACCATAAGGAGTTGCAGGAATAAATCCATCTAATCCAGCTACAACTCGTCCTACATTATATGGATGAAAACCATCAACATCTTTTCTAGGATCAATTGCTTCTAAAATTGCTGTAGTATCAATATGTGCAGGTAATGGTAATTGCACTAAGATACCATCAATATTTGGATTATTATTCATCATAGTGATGATTTCTAAAATATTTTCTTGAGAAATAGATTCTGGCATCTCATGTGCAATACTATAAATTCCAGCTTCTTTACAAGCTTTACTTTTCATATTTACATAAGCTGCACTTGCTGGATCTGCACCAACTAGAACAACTGCTAATCCTGGTGTAACCCCTTTTTCTTGTAGAGTTTGAACGTCATTTTGTACTTCTGATCTAATTTTATCTGATAATTTTTTACCATCAAGTATAGTCATCTAAGATTCCTTTGATTGTTTATATTAAATATAATATATTATCAAATTTTTGTTAAATATGTGGTTAGCTACTTTCTACAATTTCGTATAATTTATCTTTGATATTTAAAAATGAAGATTTTTTAGGGTTATCACTTAATAATTTATCACAATCAGAACATAATGGGATAAGATTTTCTAAATAATACTTTCCCCCATCATTCAAAGAACGAATAAGTTTAACTTGTAAAGAGTTCATATCTATATAGGTACTACATCGAAAACATTTTCTATTTTCTCTTACAAAAAGTGCATTTTTACGCTGTATCCAGTCTTTTGGAAGTTTGTCTTTATTTGGTTCAGAGTTAAAAATATAACTACTCCACTGAAGGTTTTTAGGGGTATTTTTAGGATATCTAGTAGTGTCAATAGGTATTCTTTTAAATTGATCAATAACATCATCAGCAATCATATATTTACGAAGTTCAGGGTTTTTTTCTGTTGTACTTGCAGAAATAATTTCATAGTCAAATTTAATATCAGGATATGTTTTAAGTAAGTATGTTTTGAGTTTACTAATAAAAAGATCTAAAGTAGTCTTAGGATAGAAAAGTTTCATGATATGTTTTCTAAAAGTGAATACAAATGCAAATATTGCTATTAACCATACTAATGACGATATAATATAATCTGTTCCTAAAAAATACATCTTTTTACCTAATATTCATTTTATTAGTCATTATAATAGGTTTTTTATTAAGTACGGGTAAGTAAAATAAATTATAAAAAAAGGATAAGAAAAACTCTTATCCTTTTTGTTTATAGAAGCTAATTAATTAAAATTATTTAACTTCTACAGTAACTGGTGTTGATTCCCAGATACCATGTTTTGTACAGTAACCGTGTGCTACAAGGTTAAGTTTTTTACTTGTAGGGATAATTGTAAAAGTTGTTGTATTATGAGCTTTAACATTTCCTAGTGTTCCTGGAACATAAGAAACTTGAGCTAGTTTTGTTTCACCATTAAAAAGTGTAACTGATTCAATATAATGATCAAAATCATCTGGATGAGTATATTCGTTACCCATTTTAACTGTTACTTCAAATGGCTCACCTGCAACAGCAGTTTCATTACAGTGAATAAATGGACTATGTCTGTCAATTAAATCTTTTTTTGCTTCTCTTTCAACAGTGTCGATATCTACGTATTTATTAATTTTTGGCATATTAATTCCTTTTTATTTTAAATTGTATAAATTATACACTAATAACATTTAAGTTAGCATGTAAATCAAATTTTTAATCTAGAAGTTTAAGTTAGTTATTAATTAGCTTTAATTTTTTATCTAAGTAAAATGTACCAAAGGGAAGGAGGGAAGCTATAAATGCCATACTAATAAAAGATAGTTTCCATTTGTATTCTTTCGCAGTTACAAATAACAAATACAAAAATAATAAAAATAAGCCACCATGTGTCATCCCTACAAATTTTACAACCAATGGTTCCCCTAGCATATATTTAATTGGCATTGCAATAAATAACAACACTATGAATGATATACCTTCTAATAAGGCAACAAGTCTAAATTTTTTTAAGTTTGTGTCTAACAATTTGAATCCTTTTTATTATAATATCTATTTATCATTTAAATAAGTTTAATGAATTTAAATAGTTCTCTTTGTTTTGAAATCATATTTTTTATAATGTCTTTTTCCAATATTTTTGAACTCAAATGGTCACTAACAATTTTAAAAATAAATATCTCTTTTGTATCTAAATATTTTTGAGTTATATGATAAAAATACTCAGCCTCCATATCATAAAGAGTCGTTTCTTCAAGATCCGAATTTGTTACTATTTCATCTAAAGTAACTAAAGGAAGAGTTTCTATATCTTGAAGTTTTTTATTTGTAGAGTACAAGTTACCGATAGGAATTTTAGAGTTATTACATCCTGCAATTCCTATATTAAATGCTTTTGTAATAGTATAATTATTAAAAATATAATCCAATGATTTAAGAGTATTCTCTTTTCCTATCCCTGATATGCAAATGATAAAAATATCATTTGCATATACCTTAGGAGAAGAGTTTATTTTTTTGAGTTTGTATTTTTCAATAAAACTTTGTGCTTCACATAATAAAGCAGTGTGTATTAAAATCATATATTAAAATATTTAGCTTCTTTATTTGGAACAATAATAGCTACTGTACTTTGTTCTGGGTGGATTTGAAATGTTTCACTAAGTTCTATCCCAAAATCTTCAGGTTTTAATAAATCAAATATATCTCTATTCATAGATAGTTCAGGACAAGCAGCATACCCTGGACTATATCTACACCCTTGGTATTGTTTCATTCGAACATCACTTAAAGTAGGTTTCTCTTTATCTACGATATTTAAATCAAGTCTTACTTGTTTATGTACCATCTCAGCACAAGCTTCTGCTAACTCTACACCTAATCCATGAACTTGATAGTATCTTGTAAAACTCCCTTCATCATAAATCTCTTTCTCAAAATTAGTTATTTTTAGTCCTGAACTAGCAAAACTAAAAGCAACAGTATCAAACTCTTCACTTGAAAAATAGTCACTTAAACATCTATGTGGAGAAACACCTTGACGTGGAAAATCAAAAGTTTTAATAATATTTTGTTTTTCATTATCATAAATATGAAGTTTTGTATCTTCTGATTTACAGTAAAAATATGAATATAAAACAATTGGATCAAATATTTTCTTTTCTAAAAATTCATCTTTTAGGTCATTGTAAATTTCTTGAACTACCTCTTGTTCATATTTTAAAAACTTCTCTTTATCTTGCGTTCCTTTTTTATAACCCCATCTTTGTCTAAAAAGAACTCTGTGATTTATCCATTCAAAAGCAAGCTCTGGATCAAAATCTTTACTCATATCTCTTCGTTTATAAAATGGTGCAGTATAGTTATGATTATTTTCTAATAATATTGGAGTATGAATATCACTATTAAAAACAACTTTTTCTTTTTTCTCTACATCTTCACCTACAATTAAATCTGCAGCCATTGCAGTTTCAAGTTCTCCACCAGCTTCAACTCTTTGCATAGCAAGTACACCATCAAAAGCATCACGACAATAAAAAATATCTCCAGTATAAATAGGCCTACAAAAATCATCAACAAAAGGTTTTGTTAAAGCAGCTCCACCTATTAAAATAGGTATTTCTATATTTTGTTTTTGTAACTCTTCTAGGTTTGCTTTCATCTCATTTGTAGATTTTACAAGTAATCCACTCATTCCTATGGCACTTGCATTATGCTCTTTTGCGGCTTCTATAAAATCATCAATAGAAACTTTTATACCAATGTTTATAACTTTAAATCCATTGTTACTTAAAATAATATCAACAAGATTTTTACCAACATCATGCACATCACCTTTTACAGTTCCTAATACTAAAATAGTTTCTGATTCTTTCTCTATTTTAGGTAAAAAAGGATTAAGCTCATCAACAGTTGCTTTCATCGTTTCTGCACTTTGAAGTACAAAAGGAAGTTGCATATCACCATTTCCAAATAATACACCGATCTCTTTCATCCCATCAATTAACCATTCGTTTACGATAGTTTCTGCTGGTATTTCATCTTTTATTTTTAAAGTTAAAGGGATAAGTCTCTCTTTATCTCCATCTTTTAGAAGCTGTATAACTTTTTCATTATCAGTGAGTTTATCATACTCTTCATCACTTTGTTGCTCTACGGCACCTATGTTTGAGAAGTGTTCTATAAAAGTAAATAATGGGTCACCATCTGTGTGATTATTAAAAAGTAGATCTTCACACGCTTTTAAATCATCTTTTTTCATTTTACTAATAGGGATGAGGTGTTTTACATTTACAATTGCAGAGGTTAAACCAGCTTCTATACAGTGGTGTAAAAATACACTATTTAAATAGACTCTCGCATCTTTATCTAATCCAAATGAAATATTTGAAAGCCCTAGTGTAGTTCCTACTTCTGGGTGCATGATTTGAAACTCTCTTATGGCTTCAATAGTTTCAATTGCTGCAGTTCTATATTCTTCATCTCCACTACCAACTGTAAATACTAACATATCAAATACTAAATCTGCAGGATTTAAACCATGTTTATTGACTGCTCTTTGATAGATACGCTCAGCTATCTCAACTTTTTTTGCAGTAGTCTTTGCCATAGCAACTTCATCAATTACAAGACACACTAAACTAGTCCCAAATCTTTTTGCCATAGTACAAATCTCATCAAATCTTTCTATTCCATCTTCAAGGTTTACAGAGTTTAAAATAGGTTTACCACCTATGAGTTTGAGTGATTCTTCTAAAGCTGGTATTTGAGTAGAATCTGGCATAAGTGGTAGTGAAATTTTTTGTGCATAGAGTGAAACAACTTCATTCATATCTTTTGTTTCATCACGCCCTGCAAAACCAACACTTACATCAATAATATGAGCACCTGAACGTACTTGTTGTTGACCAACTGTTAATGTCCCTTCAAAATCTTCAGCTTTTAGCAACTCTCGAAATGCTTTAGAACCTGTTGCATTACTTCTTTCTCCGATCAGTAAAGGGGAAGGATTTTGCTTTAACTCTACAGAATTAAACAGAGATGCTAAAGAAGTAGGGTGACCTCCAGTAGGTACTTTAGGTACAACATTTTTTACACTTTTTACTAAAGCTTCAATATGTTTTGGAGTAGTTCCACAACAACCACCTAAGAAACTCACCCCATCAAATTCTAAAAATTGTGTTTGAATATCAGAAAATTCTTGTGCTTCCATAGGGTAGAAACTACAACCACCTCTATTTTCAGGAAGTCCTGCATTCGCATGGATGGATAATGGTTTATCTGAATATTCACTTAAAACTTTAAGGTGTTTTTTTACTTGCTCCGGACCTGTTCCACAGTTAAACCCAAGTGACAATAAATCAAATGGTTCTAAAATAGTTGAGATAGTTTGTGCATCAGTTCCTATAAGCATTGTTCCTGATAGTTCAATAGTGGCACTTACCATAATAGGAATTTGTGGTGCAGTATCTTGTAGTGCATGTATAGCTACTTTTATTTGTAATGGATCTTGACAAGTTTCGAGTAAAAATACATCGACTCCACCATCTAAAAGACCTTTTGCTGTTACACAATACCCTTCATACATAGTGTCATAGTCAATATGTTTCAAACTAGGTAGTTTCGTTCCTGGTCCAATAGCCCCCAAAACAAATCGTGGTTTGTGGGGTGTTGAATATTTTATACAAACTTCTTTTACAAGTTCGGCTCCTAGTTTCGAAAGTTCGTATCCACGTTCTCCCATATCATATTCATCTAGTACCCAAGGCATTGTTCCAAAAGTATTTGTTTTGAGCATGTCTGCACCAGCTTGTGCATAAGCATCATGGATACTCGTTAAAATTTCAGGTGCAGTAGCATTTAAAAGTTCATTACAACCCTCTTGTTCTATCCCTTTCTCATCAAACCAAGCTTCCTTTGGAATATTCGCATTTTGAAGTTGTGTTCCCATTGCACCATCAATAATTAATGGTCGAGTTTCTAATATTTTGTGTATTTGTTTTTTTATCATTTCTTTATCCAGCAAATTTAACTAAAATCATACCCGCAAATTTTTCTTTTGAGTAGAATTCTATTCTATAGATTGAACCATCTTTATCAATCGAAAACTTTTTTAACATTTTTTTACGATTGATAGATATGTTTGTCTCTTTTTTTGATTTATTTGTGTATCCTATTACATTCACTCTATAGTCTTTTATAGGGTACACAATAAATTTATCTTTTACAGTTATCAATGAACCAAAAGATGTCTTTTTTTCATTGTTATCAATTTTTATAGTAATATCTTTATTTTCATTTGTATAATCTGTGTAGTCAGCTTTAAGTCTTGAAAGTCTCCTGTTCCCGTAGTATATAACATATTCATTTTTCTTTTTAACGATACTCATCAAAGGGTTACTTGGTACAAAATCAATAGTACCATCATTTTTCACAGGGAAATAATTGATAATATTTCGTATTTTTGAGAGTGGCAAAGTGATTTTATTGTTATACAAAGATATCTCTATATCGTTATCTATGATGTTTTTTACCACTTGCTCATTCATATTAAATTTACGTTTATACTCAATACCCATTGTATCCATATACTTTTCAAGAGCTAATAGATGATAATATGTTCTTTGATGTGTTGGTAAGTTTTTACTCGCTTCATTTCCAAAAGCTGCTTTACCTTGATTTATTGCATAATAAGTCAAAGTTTTTTCCATCTCTTTATCACCTTCTCTTGTTCGAGTATTGTGAAGATGATAAATATGTTCTTTTGTGATAAGGTTTTTATTTACATGTTTTACTACATTATTTGAAATAGTGAGTAAGTCAGAATAGGGTGAATTTTTCAGTGATTCTTGATCTATAATCGAACATTGTCCCCATCTATAAGGTGAGTGTAATTTATCTTCATACGTAGGTCTATAATATCCACTTCCATCATGTAGATTTACAATCAATTTAACATTTTTATCATTGATATAACTTTTGATTCTTTGAATCGATTCATATTCAGGGTCATTTTTAGAGAGTTTTGCAAACTTACGGTTCATATCTCCATAAGGTCCACGGCTTCTTTTGATGATACTATAAAAATTTAAATTTGGGACAACCCATACAGAACCTTTCGTTATTTCATAATGTGTTGCGATTAAAGAAGCTGCCATAAAACCACCCGGTTCATCACCTTGTATCCCACCTACAATAAGTAGGGTGTTATCATCCTTAAAACCTTTTTTGATAATATTAAAATCAAAGTTTTTAATGGTTTTTTTCGTTGCAGTTGAGCTAATTCTTTCTATTTTTTGCTTAGGATATGAAACTTGGGTTATGCTTTTTTGCTCTTTTTTGGGTTTTTTTACAATTTTTTCTTTTATTTGTTCAGTTTTTTTTTCTATAGGTTTTATTGTAGCTGTTTCTTTTGTTTGTATAATCTCTTGATTTGGTTTATTTATTTCATTACAAGCTGTAAATAAAAAAGAGAGTGAAATCACAAATAAAATTTTTTTTGTTTTATTGAACATATTTTAGATAACCTTTACGTGCCATGGCTCGAAACGTACGCCATCTTTATTGTTTATCGTATATCGAATACTCACATAGTTGAGTTTCTGCATTTTATAAAACTCTTCAGTTCTTGCAAACTCAGATGTAAAGTTTCTATTTCCCCAGCCTTTTTTCCCTACATCAAAATCGCTAATGGCATGATATGTATAGGCTGGTGGTGCTATGACATTTGAAGCTTGAGATAAATTTCCATTTAAGCTTTTTACTTTAGAAATATATAAACTTAATTGTTTTACTACATTTCTAATACCAGAGGTTAAAATAAGGTTATCCCCTACATCATTTAAAATTCTATTGTAGTCATTTAAAGGTTTCCCTTTAAATATAAAATGACCAGAATTGGAAATCTTATGAATATCTTTTTTGTTGATTGTTTTTGTTATAGTATCAACTGTTTTTTCTCCATAAAAGCCAAACTTATTTGGCTCACTATAAAAAAGTTTTTCGATTAACAGTTGCTCTTTTTGTGTAAATTTACCAATTGAAGAGTAGTTTCTTCCATAGTAAAATGCTTGATCAAGTGAAACAATATTGAAGTTTGCAAAACCTATATATCTTCTAAGTCTTTTAAAACGTTGATCTAGAGTATATAAAACTTTTAAATCATCAATATTTAAATTTACATCTTGATTACGTTGTACATAATCTTTTGCTAACAATGGAGATAGTGCTGATACTAATAAAAAATTTCTTCTATTCATATCGCGATTTTATCCTACTTAAGCTTTAAAACTAAATTATCATAAAATTTATTGAAATCTTTTAAGTTTAGATTAGGTTCTCGTTGCTTTTTACCCCAAGTAGGCTCAGGAAAGTAACTATCCTTTTTAAATCGTGCTTGAATATGAAAATGCACATGTGGGCAGTAGTTACCAAAAGAAGCGATATTTATCTTTTCTGGTTCAAAATACTCCAGCATCTCTTTTTCAATGATATCTAAACATCTCCATATCTCATTTTTTGTTTCGTTATTGCATTGGCTAAACTCTTTGATATTTTCAATCGTAAAAATTTTTAGCCAAGGTATTTCGTGATTTTCGATTTCTATTTTTATAAAATCATTATGATAGATTATATTATGTTCAAATTTCATTATACTACCATTTTGATATGTTCGTGATCACCCAAAATTTGATAGAGTGCTTTTCTATCTTCTTCATCTTCCACTATTAAATCAAGTGTATAACTCTTGAATTTCCCTTCTTTACTTACTTTTGAAGGTTTTATCCCATGTTTTCTATCTTCTAAAATCTCTTTAATAATTTTATTCATATTATGTTCTTTTCTTATTACTAATTTATATTTCCAACTACATGGATAATCTAGTTCTAATTTATGCTGATTTAAATCTATCATCTTTGAAAGTCTCCTGTTTTTCCACCACTTTTATGTTCAAGTTGAACATCACTAATTATCATCCCTTTATCGATAGCTTTTACCATATCATATATAGTCAATAAACCGATACTTACACCTGTAAGCGCTTCCATCTCTACTCCTGTTTTCCCTGCTAGTTTTGTAGTAACTTTGAGTTTAAATCCTGGAAGTTGGGGTAACTCTTCAACATCACAGTTAATGCCACTTAAAAGTAAAGGATGGCACATAGGAATAAGTTCAGGTGTTTTTTTTGTGCCCATTATTGCAGCTATTACAGCAGTTTGTATAACCGGTCCTTTTTTATTTTCATTTGAGATAACATTGTCGTATGCATCTTGATTCATAGTGATTATGCCACTTGCAATAGCAACTCTTGTAGTATTTTCTTTATCAGATACATCTACCATTTTAGGTCTATTATTCTCATCTAAATGAGTTAAGTTCATTTTTTTGTCCAATATTAAATTTAGAGTATTATACTTCAAGTAACATTAAGATACTTTTATATATAATCCGCCACTTATAAAAAGCAATGACATGTAAAAAACAGTCAAATCTATGCAAGAAAGTGGGTGATGTAGTTATGCCTGGAATTAAAGTAAAAGAAAGTGAATCTTTCGACGAAGCTTATAGAAGATTTAAAAAACAATGTGATAGAAGTTTAATCGTTACTGAAACAAGAGCTAGAAGATATTTTGAATCTAATCCTGAAAAGAAAAAGAAACAAAAGATTAACGCTAGAAAGAAAATGTTAAAAAAACTTTATATGTTAAGAAGATATGAGTCAAG
>Ga0193954_1000450_pt1 | contig 23913 bp, 24 predicted proteins | sample BB_5_MG_FD_140340 | JGI IMG/M metagenome (GOLD analysis project Ga0193954, IMG submission 140340) | Microbial mat bacterial communities from the Broadkill River, Lewes, Delaware, United States - BB_5_MG | ecosystem: Environmental > Aquatic > Freshwater > River > Microbial mats | place: USA...
ATTGCAAATAAAATTGCAGATGTATTAGATAATATTGAGAATACTGAATTACAAAAAACTATCAAAGCTGAACTAAAAGTTTTAGCTTCTGATTTTGTGATTTATAATCAGTCTACTTACTAAGAATTACTAATTATTAAAATTTTTATTCAATAAGGATCAGTTATGGAAATAAAAGGCGAAGAGTTTATAAAAAAAGTTCAACTTCAACAAGAACGTGAGGAGTTAGAACAAAAATTAAGTGAATTAGAAGAAGTTCAAACTTCAATAGGGGAAAACAATACTATTCGTAATGAAAGTATTAACCAGCCTATTGATACAGAACTAGGAAATATCATGCTTGATAATCCAAGTTCCAATGAAGAGAATAATAAGAAAAAGTATCTAATATTAGGTCTTATTTTAGTAATCTTATTTCTAATTACAATTATAGTTATTCGCCTTTTAACTGATGATTCAAAAGAAGATTCTTTTACTACAAACAAAACTAATCCAATAGAAACAAAAACATTAAATGATGATAGTAATATTGAAGAAAACTTTCAAAAGATTATGAATGAAAGAATTCAAAAAAACACTCAAAAAGAAGAAGTAAGTTCTGAAGAAAAAATTGATTCAATCAATGCAAAAAAAGAACCTACTCAAGAAGAAGATAAAAAGTCAACAAATGATATTTTAGATGAAACTATTAAAAAGATAGAAGCAGAAATAAAACCTAAAAAACAAGAATTAAAAAAAGTGATTCCTAAAAAAGAAGTTATAAGAAAAACTCCAACGCAATCTGTTAAAGATTTAGTAAAAGATATTTCAAGTAGTGCTCCTAAAGGCTATTTTGTTCAAATTGGAGCATTTTCTAAAAAACCTTCAAACTCATATATTTCCAAAATTAAAAATGCAAATTTAAAATATAAAATTCATCAGGTTGAAGTAAAAGGAAAACTTTTCAATAAAGTTTTAATAGGCCCATATTCATCAAGAGCAAGTGCTACTGGTAATATAGAAAACATTAAGAAAAAGCTTAACTTATCAAGTGCTTATATTCTTAAATTTTAAAAGATGAAAACATATGAATTTTTATAGTAAAGACCTTTTTTTAGACCAATTTACACCTGTTTCAATTTATGAGAAGATAAAAGAATCTTACAAAGATGAAATAACTTTTCTTTTTGAAAGTACAATTAACTCAAGTGATGGTAACTACTCTTTTATTGTAATCGGAGATAGAGAAAGAGTTTGGTATGAGAACAATACATGTTTTTATAAAAATGAAGAAGGAAAGGTTACAGAAGTAAACTCTAATCCTTTAAAATTTTTACAAGAATATTATAAAAAGTTTAACAAAGAAGAGTATAAAACAAAAGCAAAAGAACTTGGAATTGGTTTAGTTGATGGCTTTATTGGAAATATTGGCTATGACATAGGTAAAGAGTTTGAACCAAAACTAAAAGAACCAATGAATAATCTGGTAGACCAGTTAAATATTCCTGATTTAGATTTAATCAGACCTAATATTATATTAGGATTTGCACATAAAACTTCAAAGCTAGTTATGCTTACATCAGTTGAATCAAAAAAAGATGATTTAGAAAAAATTGAAAAATCTTTATATACACCATACCAATACAAAGCACCTCAAAAAGCAACACTATTAGATAAAGGTAAATTCAATTTTTCAAAAGAAAAATTTTTTGAAATGGTTGCTAAATCAAAAGAAATGATTAAATCAGGTGATGTATTCCAAATTCTAATGTCAAATAGATTTATTCAAAAAGCAAAAGTTGATCACTTTAGTTTTTATAGAGCACTTAGAAGTAAAAATCCAAGTCCATATTTATTCTTTTTAGAATACGATAACTTTTCAATAGCAGGTTCTTCACCAGAAGTTATGATAAAACTTCAAGATGGACATCTTCTTTTAAGACCAATTGCAGGTACAAGAAAAAGAGGTTCAACAATTGATAAAGATTTAGCAATGGAAAAAGAGCTTATTTCTGATACAAAAGAAAGAGCTGAGCATTTAATGCTTGTTGACTTAGGTCGAAATGACGTAGGTCGAGTTGCAAAACCAGGAACTGTAAAAGTAACTGACTTAATGAGAATTGAGAGATATTCACATGTTATGCATATAGTATCTGATGTTGAAGCAATTATTGATGATAAATATGACATGTTTGATTTATTTGCTGCCACTTTTACAGCTGGTACTATGACAGGAGCTCCTAAAATTAGAGCTATGGAACTAATTGCCGAATTTGAAGGAATTAAAAGAAATTTTTATTCAGGAAGTATCGCATATTTTGGATTTGATGGTAATATGGATTCTGCAATTACAATTAGAACTACAATGTTAACAGATGATACTGTAATTTTCCAAGCAGGAGCTGGAGTTGTTGCTGATTCTAAACCAGAAGATGAATATCAAGAAGTTCATAATAAGTTAGCTGCAAATATTGCTACATTAAAAGAACTAGCTTAAGATACTTTTTAATTTAAATTTTACAAACTAAAGGATTTAATATGTTACTAGGCGTAAATATAGACCATATTGCAGTTTTAAGAGAAGCTAGAAAAATAAATGACCCCAACCCTGTTGATGCATTAAGTACTTGTAAACTTTCAGGTGCAGATCAAATTACTATACACTTAAGAGAAGATAGAAGACATATTCACGATAATGATGCAAAAATTATATGTAAACAATCTGCACTTCCTGTAAATTTAGAGTGTTCAATAAATAGTGATATTATTAACATCGTTTGTAAAATGAAACCATCACGTGTTACTTTAGTACCTGAAAATAGAGAAGAAGTTACAACAGAAGGTGGATTAGATGTAAAAGGTAACTTTGAAAAGTTACAAAATGTAATAAAAAAACTACATGATAATGAAATCGAAGTATCTTTATTTATAGACCCTAATAAAGAAGTAATTGAACTATCTGCACATTTAAATGTTGAATGGATTGAACTTCATACAGGTTCATTTGCAAATATTTATGCAATGTTAAATTCACAACTTGGAAATACTCATCATACAATTAAAGAGTTAGAACTTCCAAGAAAAGATTTAAAAAAGAAATTAAAAAATTCAATAAAAGAACTAAAAAAAGCTTCAAAGTTTGCAAAAAAACAGAAATTAAAAATAGCTGCTGGTCATGGATTAAACTACCAAAATGTAACATTAATCTCATCAATAAAACATATAAGTGAATTAAATATTGGACAAAGTATAATTGCACGATCTGTATTTACAGGATTAGAAAAAGCAATTATTGATATGAAAGAATTAATCTAAAAGGTTTAAAATGAAACCAAAAATAGCAATTAGCATTGGTGATTTAAATGGTATTGGAATTGAGATTGCTTTACTTGCACACAGTAAAATCTCTAAAATTTGTAAACCCATATATTGTATTAATAATCAAATGATTAAAGCAGCTTGTAAAGAATTAGAAGTTGATATTCCAAAAGATTTTAAAACTTTTAATACAAAAGGTGATTTTAATATCAAGCCAGGACTTGTTAGCAAGAAATCGGGTAAATACTCATTTGACTCTTTCATGGATGCTATTAAACTTGCAGATAAAAAAGAAGTTGATGCTATTTGTACTCTTCCTATAAATAAAGAAGCATGGAATAAAGCAAATATATCATATAAGGGTCATACAGAAGTATTAAGAGACTATTTTGGTAAAAATGCAATTATGATGCTTGGCTGTAAAAAGATGTTTGTAGGTTTATTTACTGAGCATATTCCTTTAAAAAAAGTTCCTAAACAAATTACTGAAGAAAGTTTAACTAAATTTTTAATTGATTTCCAAAAAAGTGTAAAATCTAAAAAAATTGGTGTTTTAGGACTTAATCCACATGCAAGTGATAATGGTGTTTTAGGTGATGAAGAAGTTCAAATATTTAAAGCAATAAAAAATGCAAATAAAATACTAGATAAAAAAGTATTTACAGGTCCTTTAGTTCCAGATATTGCATTTTCTCCAATGTCAAGAGCAAACTATACATATTTTGTAGCTATGTATCATGATCAAGGATTAGCACCTTTAAAAGCTCTTTATTTTGATGAAAGTATAAATGTAAGTTTAAATCTTCCAATTATTAGGACGTCAGTTGATCATGGAACGGCATTTAATATTGCATATAAAAATGAAAAAGTTAATCTAAAAAGTTATATAAACGCTATAAAAGAAGCCATATCTTTAGCAAAAAACAAATAAACTAAAATGACAATAATTGAAAACACTTGAGAACTGCTATGAGTTAAACTTTTCAAAAATAAATTTTATGGAAAGAAAAATAAGAATAACTCATCCTAAAACTATTATTACAGGTGCTAGTAAAACTGGGAAAAGTTATCTTATTTACGATTTTTTATCAAATTTCAAAACGAAAGATTATATTTATATTGATTTCAATGATTCAAGAAATGACATAGATGAAATAGTTAATAATCTTGATTCTTTCTTAAGACAACATCAAATTAAAGTTTTAGTTCTAGAAAACTTCTCTTTTGAATTTGAACTTCCTTATTGTGATAATATAATTATCTCTACAAGTATCCCAAAAACTATAAGAGGTTTTAAAAATATTACAGTAAGTGCATTAGATTTTGAAGAATATTTACTTCAAGATAATAGACATCAAAACATAACACAAAGTTTTAATAACTTTTTTAAATATGGAAATTTACCTGAAATTATAAATATTGATGAGCATAAAAAAGTTCAAAGACTACAGGAAATAATCAAATTGCAAGCTTTAAATGATACTCATTTTGAAATATTAAAACTTTTATTTGAGAATATTGATGAAAAGAAATCTTTATATCAGCTATTCACAACATTAAAAACAAAGATAAAAATATCAAAAGATAAATTTTATGAAACCTGTAAACATCTTGAAAATAATAAAACAATCTATTTTTTACAAAAATATAATCAAGAAAAAGCGACAAAAAAAACATATTCATATAACCACTCTTTTTTAAATGCAATTTCTCATAATAAAAAGTTTAAAAATGAGTTTACAAATATGATTTTTTTAGAATTAGTTGATAAGTATAAAGAGATATATTACTTAGATAATATTGATTTTTATATCAAATCAAAGAAGATAGCAATAGTAGGTATTCCTTTTTTTAATACTTTTTTAGTAAATTCTACATTAAAAAAGATATATAAAATTATGGAAGAGTATGAAATAAAAGAGCTAAATATTATTACAATTTCAAATGATGAGAAAATAAATCATGCAAATTTTAAGATAAATGTTATTCCATTTTACGAATGGGCTCTTAGTTAATTTTATATTAATTAGAAATTAAACAAAAACAAGATAAAATCGCAAAACTATAAAGGACACACAATGGATAAAAGAGTACTTGTAAAATTTTCAGGAGAAGCATTAGCTGGTGAAGAAGGTTATGGTATTGATACAAAAATACTAGATTATATTGCTGAAGAGATTAAAGAACTTATAGATAATGGTGTGCAAGTTGGTATCGTAATTGGTGGAGGAAACATTATTAGAGGTGTTACTGCAGCAGCTGATGGTATTATAAAAAGAACTAGTGGTGACTATATGGGAATGCTTGGTACTGTTATTAATGGTATTGCAATGCAAGAAGCATTAGAACATAAAGGTTTAAGTGCAAGACTTCAAACTGCAATTAAAATGGAACAAATTGCTGAGCCATTTATTGTAAGAAAAGCAATGAGACATTTAGAAAAAAATAGAGTTGTAATTTTTTCTGCAGGTACAGGAAATCCTTACTTTACTACAGATACAGCAGCAACATTAAGAGCTACAGAAATTGGAGCTTCTTTATTAATCAAAGCTACAAAGGTTGATGGAATTTATGATAAAGATCCAATGAAATTTGATGATGCAGTTAAACTTGATACAATTACTTATGATCAAGCTTTAGAAGACCATATTAAAGTTATGGATGATACAGCAATTGCATTAGCAAAAGACAATAAACTACCAATCGTTGTAGCAAATATGAGTGAAAAAGGTAATTTACTTAAAATCATCAACGGTGATACAAGTAAGTGTTCAATCGTAAAATAGAACTTAAAAAAGGAAATAATATGAGATTAGAAGAAAGAATGTCAAAAGCTTTAAAAAAAGTTGATAATGATAGATATATTTTAGCTATTGCTGTTGGTCAAAGAGCTGACGAATTAAGTAAAGGTGCTAAACCTTTATTAGAACAAAACACTCAAAAAATGAAATATACTGATATTGCTATTGATGAAATTGCAAGCGGTTTATTAGTTATTGAAGGTTTAGTAGACAGAGATTAGTTATAAAAGCCTAGCTTTTATAACCTGTTATATAATATGGATCCATTTATTAAAAGAGTTCAACATACAAATAATGTTGAAGACGCTATCAAAGAGCTTGAAGCTCAAACTACACTAACTCCCAAACTTAAAGATTTAATTGATTTTATTATTGAAGCTCATAGAGGTCAATATAGAAAAAGTGGCGAACCATATTGTGTTCATCCAATACTAGTAGCAAGCATTACAGCTCACTTTTCAAATGAAGAATCAATAATCGCAACTGCCCTACTTCATGATGTTGTTGAAGATACAGATTTTTCTCTTGATTATGTTAAAGATAGATGGGGAAATGATATTGCCCATATGGTTGATGGACTTACTAAGATTGTAGAAATACGAGAAAGTGAATTTGTACCATCTGATAATACAAATGATTCAAAATTAATTTCATCTGCACTAACATTTAGAAAAATGCTAATAGCTTCTATTGATGATGTTAGAGTTCTTATTGTAAAATTATGTGATAGATTACATAATATGCTTACACTTGAAGCTCTACCAGCTAATAAGCAAAAAAGAATTGCAGAAGAAACACTCGTAGTTTATGTTCCAATTGCAAATAGATTAGGGATTTCTACACTAAAAAATGCATTAGAAGATTTAGCTTTTTATTATATTTATCCAAAAGAGTATAAAAAAATTGATGATTTCTTAAAAGAAGAAGAGCATGCAATGCAACTTACTTTTAATAGTTTTATTTCAACAACAAAAAAGCTATTAGAAAAAAATGGATTTGATTTAGATAAGATTAAAATCTACAGCAGAATTAAGCATCATTATTCTATCTATTTAAAAATGCAAAGAAAAGGAATTTCCATTGATGAAGTACTTGACCTTTTTGCTATTAGAATTTTAGTTGATGAAGATATAGACTGTTATAAAATATTAGGTTCAATTCATATTGAATATAAGCCATTAATCTCTAGATTTAAAGATTATATTGCAACACCTAAAGAAAATGGTTACCAAACGATACATACAACTGTATTTTATAATTCTAAAATATATGAGATTCAAATACGTTCATTTGAAATGAATAAAGTAGCTGAATTTGGTATTGCAGCGCATTGGAAATATAAATCAGGAGCAAAACAAACAACAAATTTAAACTGGTTAAAATCTTTAGAATTTTCTAATGAAAATGTAGAAGAATTCTACCAAGAAACTAAAGATGACTTATATACAGAGGAAATAGTTGTTTACTCTCCAAAAGGTGCAATATTTAATTTACCTTTAGGTTCAACTGCTTATGATTTTGCCTTTGCTGTTCATACTGATGTTGGGAAAAATGCAACTTCTTGTATTATAAATAAAATTAGAAAACCTTTATTAACAGAATTAAAAAGTACTGATATTGTAAATATTGAAACAGGAGATACAGCAATAGCTAGGTGTTCTTGGATTGATATGGTGCAAACATCAAGAGCAAAAAAACAAATCAAACTTTTATGTGCACAAAGACAAAAAGAGATTGATGATATGTATGGAAGAAATATAATTGATACTGTCTTCTCACGATATAATGTAGATGTTTCTAGAAAGTATGAACTTGATACTCCTCATAAAATTGCTGAAGTTCTTGATTATTTTAAGCATACAAAGCAAATGATTGAGAAAAAAATCATTAAAGATAGAGGGATAATGACTAGATTTAAAATCTTAACTAGCAAAGTTAAAGAATTTAAATTTGATAACATCTTAATATATTCAAATTTTAGTATAAATTCTGTATCATTTGACCATTGTTGTCATCCTAAGTTTGGAGATGATATAGTAGCATTTAAAGATGGAAATGAAGCTGTTATACATCACAAAATGTGTGATAAAGCCTACGATAAAATAAAGACAAAACATAAAATGCTATTTTGTAAATGGACAAAAGATACATTATACCAATACAAAATGGTGGTTAGTATGCCTAACACAAAAGGTGAACTAGCAAGAGTTCTTTCTTATATGTCACAATATGAAGGGTATATTCTTTCTGTTGAATATGGTAGACAGTTACATTCATATAGACAATATTGTGATATAGAATTTGAAATAAATAAATCTAATATTGAAGAAGTAAGAAGAATAGTAGAAAAAAAAGTAAAAGTTATAGAATTTTTCTCGAAAAAAGATGCCTATAACAAGTAGTAAAAAGGTTATAATAATTAATGGAAAATAAAGTTCAAGAAGCATTACAAGAGATAAAAAGAGGTACGTCAGAAATAATTGACATAGAAGCAATTGAAAAATTGATTACAAGATATTATGAAACTGGTGAAAACTTCTATGTTAAAGCAGGATTTGATCCAACTGCACCAGATTTACATTTAGGACATACAGTTTTAATACAAAAGCTAGCTTTATTTCAAAAGTTTGGTGGAGTTGTTCAATTTTTAATTGGAGATTTTACTGCAACTATTGGAGATCCAACAGGTAAAAGTGAAACAAGAAAAGTTTTAAGTGAACAAGATGTTTTAGATAATGCACAAAGTTATAAAGAACAAGTATTTAAAATCTTAGATGAATCAAAAACAGAAGTTATGTTTAACTCAAAATGGTTAAAAGAATTGGGTACAGGTGGATTAATTTCATTAGCTTCAAATTTAACTGTTGCTAGAATGATTGAAAGAGATGATTTTTCAAAAAGATATGAATCAAATACTCCAATTGCAGTAAGTGAATTTATATATCCATTACTTCAAGGTTATGATTCTGTTGCTATGAAAACAGATATTGAATTAGGTGGAACAGATCAAAAGTTTAATCTTCTTATGGGAAGAACTTTACAAAAAGCATATAATGCTGGTAAACAACAAGCTGTACTAATGATGCCAATTCTAGAAGGTTTAGATGGTGTTCAAAAAATGTCTAAATCCTTAGGTAACTATATTGGTGTTACAGATGAAGCTTTTGATATGTTTGGAAAAATTCTTTCAATCTCAGATGAATTAATGTGGAGATATTTTGAACTTTTATCTTCAAAATCATTAAAAGAAATTGATGAATTAAAAATAGCAGTAGAAAATAAAACATTACATCCAAAAGATGTAAAAGATTCTTTAGCAATGGAAATCGTTGATAGATTTCATGGTGAAGGAACTGGTGAAGAAGCAAAAGCAGAATTTAAAAAAGTTTTTGCCAAAAAAGATATTCCAACAGATATGAATGAATACTTTTTTGAAGGTGAAACTTGGATTTGTCAAGTATTAGTAGATGCAAAACTTGTAAACTCTACGTCTCAAGCAAGACGTGATGTAAAAGCAGGTGCCGTAAAGATAAATCAAGAAAAAATTGTAGATGAGAAATTAAATTTACAAATTGGCGAGTATATTTTACAAAAAGGTAAAAAGAATTTCGCTAAGATAATTATAAAATAAAGGGCTAATTTTGAAAATAGGTAAATATGAAATAAAACACCCTATAATCCAAGGTGGTATGGGTGTAGGAATAAGTTGGGATCAATTAGCTGGAAACGTATCTAAAGAAGGTGCACTAGGTGTTATATCTTCAGTTGGTACTGGATACTATAGAAATATGAGCGACGACGTTCAAATTGTTATGAAAAAAGACAAACCAAAAGATGCTATGAACTTTTATTCAAGAGATTCATTCTTTGAAATTGTTAAAAATGCTAGAAAAATTTGTGGAGATGCACCATTAGCTTGTAATATTTTACATGCATGTAATGATTATGGAAGAATGGTAAAAGATGCTTGTGATGCAGGTATTAATATTATTATTACAGGTGCTGGACTTCCAACAAATATGCCAGAATTTACACAAGATTATCCAGATGTTGCGTTAGTTCCAATTGTTTCAAGTGCACGTGCTTTAAAACTAATTTGTAAAAAATGGAAAAAATATAATAGAATTCCAGATGCAATTATTGTTGAAGGTCCACTAAGTGGTGGTCATCAAGGTTTTAAATATGAAGATTGTTTTAAAGAAGAATTCCAATTAGAAAATATTGTAGGACCAGTTATCGAAGAATCAAAAAACTGGGGTGAGAATATTCCAATTATTGCAGCTGGTGGAGTATGGGATAAAAAAGATATTGATAGATTCCTTGCTATGGGTTGTACTGGTGTACAAATGGCAACAAGATTTATTGGTACTTACGAGTGTGATGCTCATGCAAATTTAAAAAATGTATTATTAAATGCAAAAAAAGATGATATTAAATTAGGAAAATCTCCAGTTGGATTACCCGCTAGATCTGTTAGAACTAATTTACAATTTTCTATGGAAAATAATACAGCACCAAAAGTACAATGTATTTCAAACTGTGTAGCTCCTTGTAATAGAGGTGTTGAAGCTAAAGCAGTTGGATATTGTATTGCAGATAGATTAGGTGCTGCTTATAATGGTGATGAAGAAACAGGATTATTCTTTACTGGTGCAAATGGATATAAAATAGATAAAATTATTTCAGTAAAAGAATTAATAGAAAAATTAACTCAAGGAGAATAAAAATTTTAAACAAATTTTTTATTCTTATTTTTCTGTACATAAGCTTTTCAATCTCAGCACTAGCTGCTGAAGATTTGAAAGAAGAATATCGTTCAGCCAAAATGAGCTACTTAAAAGCTGTTTTAAGAAAAGATTCACAAGCAAAAATTAATCAACTTAAAAAGATTATTATCTTAGGTAAAAAGCTTAGAAAGAACACTACTCCTGATGAAAAAAAGCTAGAAATTTTACTAAAAAGAGAAAATAAACCTACAAAAGCTTCTATAAAAAAAGTATCAAATAATTCTAAATACTCAATAAGCTCTGTTTATACACAAAATGACTCAATAATTGTAAACTTTAATAATAAAATATCAAAAGATTATATTAAGTTTTTTGAACTTCATCAAGGAACTATATACAAAGATGTTTTTGATATAAATGGAAATTTTAAAGATGCACAGCCAACTGTACTTAAAATTGATAATATTAAAAAAATCTCTATTGGACAATTTAAGCCAAAGACACTAAGAATTGTATTAGCAAATGAAAAGAATTTAAAAACTTTTTATACAATTAAGAATAAACAACTTATAATAAATATACGTGATTTAAATACAGTAAAATCATCTGTACCATCTAAAAAAGTAGTTAAAATAGTAAGACCTAAAACTATTACAACAACATCAACAACTGTATCAAATAATTATATAGATACAGAAAATGAAGTTAGATCTATAAATACAAAAAATAATACTATAGAAATAGTCTTTAACAAAAACTTTTCAAAAAAAGACTTATCATATATTGCATATAAAAACAATGGTTATTATGAAGATATTTTTGATTTAAAAGGTAAGTTTAAATATACAAAACCTATTAAATTAAGTATTGATGGAATAAATAGAATTATTGTTTCAAATAAAGATAGTAAAACAACAAGAATTAGAATCACAAATAAAAAAGATTTAAAAGTTTATTATATTTTAAATAAAAGAAAATTAACTATAAAAATTTTGGGTATTACAAGTACTAAAAAAAAGAAATCCTTACCTTATAAAAATTTTGTAAGTAAAACTATTGTAATTGATCCAGGACATGGGGCACATGACCCTGGTGCGGTTGGACCAAATAAAAAATATGAAAAAGTAGTAACACTAAAAGTTGCAAAATATTTATATAATATTTTAAAACAAAGAGGTCATAAAGTTCACCTTACTAGAAAAAGTGATACTTTTATAAAAGTTGGTAAAAGAACTGACTTAGCTTTGAGAAAAAATGCAGATGTATTTATTTCAATTCATGCAAACTCAGTACCTAAGAAAGATGCGCATAGAGTTAGTGGGATTGAAACATACTATTTAAGTCCGGCAAAAACAGAAAGAGCTAAAAGAGTTGCAGCCGTAGAAAATAAATCTGATATAAGAAAGATGAGTAATTCAAATACACAAGCTTTTCTTTCTTCATTAAACAGTCCAAAACTTAGATACTCTAGACTTCTATCAATTGATGTTCAAAGAGAGATGCTAGCATCAGTAGGAAAAAAATATAAAGTAAAAGATAAAGGTTCAAGACCAGGACCATTTTGGGTACTTTTAGATGCACCACAAGCTTCAATCCTTGTAGAAGTAGGATATATTTCTCATCCTATTGAAAGTAAACGTTTATACAGTAGTGATTACCAAAAATTACTTGCTGAAGGTATGGCTAATGGAATTGATACTTACTTTCAAATGAAAGCAAGATTTGACTAGGAAGATAATTTAGTATTTTCTAAAAAAGTTTTAATATCATTTACTAAATTTATTTGTTTTTTTCTTATTCTTGGTAACTTAGATAAAGAAAAAAACTTAACTTTTGAGTTTTCCCAAGATAAGTAGTTACTTTTTAATTTTTCTTCAAAAAACATCCCATCTAAGCCTTCAATATTTGAAGCATTTACTAGCCAAATACCGATGTCTTTTTCTAAGTTTACTTGCTCAAAATAGTCTTCAAAAAGTCCTATTTCCACTTTAATACTACTTTCTTCAAATAGTTCTCTTTGTGCACACTCATAAGGGTTCTCATCTTTTTCTTTCATACCTTTTAAGCATCCCCATTTGTCTTTACTTAAAACTGATTTACATAATAATACTTTTATATCATTTTTACTAACTAAGTAGGGAACAACGCCATATGCTTTAGTATGAGATTTCACAAACAACCTTTTTTAAGAATCTATTTTCTTTTTATAAAATATTAAAGAACCAATTATCCATAAGACAAATGGCAATAAAATTGAAATTTCCGGTATTATTATTCCACCACTTGTGAACTTGTAAAGCATAAAAAATACTCCCCAAACAATTAATGTACCAAATATTGATAAAGAGGTAAACTTTCCTACATTAAAAAATCTGCTGTTTAAAGAAGCATATGCAAATACAAGTAAAAGGATAGGAATTACAAAGAAAGAAACTATTATTTGATTATAAAGTGCACCCCTTATTTTATCCGTATTTATTCCTTGATTTGATAATAACACTAAAGCAGAAACAGCATCTAGAACTGAAAAGTTAGATTTTGATTCATATACATTATCAAGAATCTTAGGTTTAAAACCTTCAAGTGTATTTAAAAACTTCTCATATTTAATATCTAGTTTTGCATTTTCTTGATCCAAATTAGAGGGTTTATTCATAATCTTTGCATCTACTATATACCATTTATTATTTTGAAAGTATGCATTTTTTGCAACAATAGATTGAACAATATCTCTATCTTTTATTTTATAAATATGTATCCCTTCAGCTTTTTTTTCTAAGGGTAAAAGTTTTTTGAAATAGACATAGTTATCATTATATTTTAAAAAAATATCTGCTTTTGTGCTTGTAAAATACTCATTATGTAAAATTTTTCTTTTTTGCTCATATGAATAAGCTAAAGGAGTAATTTGTAATAAAATTAGTAAAGTAATTAAAAATATTGATATTTTAACAACCGGTGCGTATATATCTTTACTTTTACTTCCAAGTGCATTAAAAGCAACTAATTCATTATTTTTTATAAATATTACAAGTGTAACTATCCAACCAAAGACAATAGACAATGGTAATGCTAAAGTTAGTGTAAAAAATGCATTATATAATACATATAAAAGTTGTAAGTTTGCAGAATCTGGTAATTTTTTAAAGTTTTGTAAGAAATCTATTCCTACGAAAAATAGTTCTAAAGAAACTAGAACAATAATAAAATTAAATAGATATTTTTTTAAAATATATTGTGTTAATATGCTCATTTTACTTCAATGTAAATTTGGATTTTACCTGATCAATCTCTTCAGTTTTAAGTGCTTCGATCGCTTTAATAGTATGAGTTATTATATCTTGTAGTTTATTCAATTCTTCTTTTGAAAAGTTGCTTAATACATAATTTGCAACATCAGTTTTATTTTGAGGTTTTCCAATTCCAATTCGAACTCTAATATAATCTTTTCCACAATGAGCATCAATAGACCTAAGACCATTATGTCCACCATGACCTCCACCTATTTTGTACTTAACTGTACCAAATGGCAAATCTAAATCATCATGTATAACAATAATATCTTCAAGAGGTATTTTATAATAATCCATAATAGAGCCAACTGCCTCGCCTGAATTATTCATATAAGTTGTAGGTTTTGAAAATAAATTATAACCTGATTTTAAAAGTGTAGATTGAAAGTTTGATTTGTTTATACTTGAAGTTGTAAGATTTTTGGTTATCTCATCAATAACCATAAATCCTACATTATGTCTTGTTAGTTGGTATTTTTCACCAATATTTCCAAGACCAATTATTAAATGCATTATAAAGTTAAGATTACTTAGCTTTAATTATACCAACAACTGGAACTCTTGGATCTAAGAAACAATCAACTGAATCAGCTAAAGTTAAATCTCTAATTAAAATATTATCTCCAGTATCTAAATCAGTTACATCAATAGTAATGTTCTCTGGTAAGTTTTCAATTGTACATTTTACTGGAACTCTTTTTGTGTGAACCATTAAAAGACCTTTATTTTTAAGACCTTTTGCAACACCTGTAGTTGCTACTGGAATTTTGTAAGATGCTCTTACTCCTGGTTGTGCAACCATTAAATCAACGTGTAATAAAGTTGAAGTTAATGGACACTTTTGATACTCTTGTACTACTACTTTATAAACTGTACCTGCAACAGTAACATCAAATGCAATTGTTTCTTTGTTTCTTAAAAACTTGATAAACTCATTATTTTTAAAAGCTGTTGCAATATTTTCTAAACCTTTACCATAAATATTTGCAATTAAATATCCATCTCTTCTTAAAGTTTTAGTTGCTTGTTTTGTCATACTATCTCTAACGATACCCTCTAACATAAACGATCCTTTTTTATTTTTATTTTAGGGCGCAATTATATTTAAGTTTTACTAAAAATTTAATTAAGCCTTAAATATATTTAGAATTTAACTTTTTGTAAATGTAATTTAGCTATTATCTTCTACTTATAAAACATATTAACAGAAGGTTCAAATCCCATGACAATACTAGATGGAAAAGCATTATCTAATAAAATTAAAGACGAAGTAAAAGTTGAAGTTGAAGAACTTATAAAACAAAAGCATATAACTCCTGGTTTAGCTGTTATTTTAGTTGGAAATGATGCAGCAAGTGCAACATATGTAGCAAGTAAAGCAAAATCATGTAAAAATGCAGGTATTTATTCTGTAGTACATGAAATGCCAGATAGTATTACTGAAGAAGAGCTTCTTGAAACTATTAAAAGAATGAATGAAAATCCATCACTAGATGGCATTTTAGTTCAACTTCCATTACCTAAACATATTGATACAACTACTGTACTTGAAGCAATCGATCCATTAAAAGATGTTGATGGATTCCACCCTTATAATGTTGGAAGAATGGTTTCAAACCTAGATACATTTTTACCTGCAACTCCATTTGGAGTAATGAGAATGTTTAAAGAATATGGAATTGAATTAAGTGGTAAAAATGCATGTATAATAGGTAGTTCTGATATTGTTGGAAAACCAATGGCATCACTTTTAATCAATGCAAAAGCAACAGTAACAGTTTGTAACTCAAGAACAAAAGACTTAAAAGCTCATACTTTAGCTTCTGATATTGTAATAATTGCTGTTGGTGTTCCACATCTTTTAAAAGCTGATATGATTAAAGAAGGTGCTATTGTTATTGATGTAGGTATCAATAGACTTGATACAGGAAAATTAACAGGTGATGCAGATTTTGAAGATTGTAAAACTAAATCTTCATTTATCACTCCAGTTCCAGGTGGAGTTGGACCTATGACAATTGCAATGCTTTTAAAAAATACAGTTAAAGCAGCTTATTTAAGAGAGAAAAGAGAAAGCAAATAAATGTTTAAAAAATTTTATAACTGGTCTTCATCATGGACTGGTACTATTGTAATAGTTCTTGTTATTATGTCATTTATTGCACAAGCATTTGTAATTCCTAGTGGATCTATGAAAAATACTCTTTTAATTGGGGATATGCTTTTTGTAAAAAAATTCTCTTATGGAATACCCATTCCAAGAATTCCATGGCTTGAAGTAAAACTACTTCCTGATTTTAACGACAATGGGCACTTAATAGAAGGTGATAGACCAAAACGTGGTGAAATAGTAGTTTTTAGATATCCAAAAAATGAAGCTATTCATTATGTAAAAAGAGCCGTTGCCACTGGTGGTGATATTGTTGCATTAAAAGACAAAAATTTATTACTTCATCCAAAAGAAGGTAATGAATATGTAAAAGCTAATTATCCAAAAGAAAGTATTATTAAAGTTGGTGATAAATTATGGGTAGTAAATCCATATAAAGAAGAACATCCAGGAATTCACAATGACTCAACTGTTGTAAATAATGGATTAAATCCACAAGAACTATTTAATATGATGCCTATATTAATTCCAGAAGATGAAACATTTATGATGGGTGATAATAGAGACCATTCAAATGATTCTAGATTTTGGGGAACAGTTCCTTATAAATATGTAGTGGGAACTCCTTGGGTTATTTATTTCTCATGGGATAAAAACAAAGAAATTAGATGGGATAGAGTATTAAAACAAGTAGATACAATTGAAGAAAATATGGATACACAAAAAATTAAACTTGACCATGAAAAAGGAATATATTAAATGAAATACTATATTGGTGCAGATCATGCAGGAATTGATATAAAAGCATATGTTAAAGAATTATTTGAAAAAAGAGGTCATGAAGTAATTGATTTAGGACCAAATACTAAAGATAGAGTTGATTATCCTGATTATGCTTCTAAAGTATGTAAAAGTGTTCTAGAAGAAGATGGAAGTAAAGGTATTTTAATCTGTGGTTCTGGAATTGGAATGAGCATGGCTGCTAATAAATTTGATGGCATTAGAGCAGCACTTTGCCACAATGAATACTCTGCAAAAATGGCAAGAGAGCATAATGATGCAAATGTAATTTGTCTAGGTGAGAGAGTTTCAGGATTTGGAATGGTTGAAGCTATTGTAGATGCATGGAATGATTCAAGCTTTGAAGGTGGAAGACATGAAGGCAGAGTTGAAAAAATAAATGCCATTAGCAAAATAGGAAGTTGTAGAGTTTAATAATATTTAAAATAAAGGATTATCATGAGAGAACCTTGGCAAATATATTTAATGATGTTTATTATCGTAGCATTGATGCTTCTTGGGAAAAAAATGATGTTTTTCTCTGATAAAAAAGATGATAAAAAGCCAAAGGATAAAAGTTGATAAATTCTAAAATTATTGACTCTATTTTTTCATCTGCTTCAATTCAAAGATGGAATGATTATCCAAGAATGGTAGAACTAGTTGAGCTTGATAAACAAGCTCATAAGTTTATCATTGCATATTTTATTGCAAAATTAGAAAAAGATGTTAACTACACACACTTAATAGAAGCTGGTATTTTCGAGTTTTTAAGACGTGTAGTTGTAACTGATATAAGACCAGATGTCTTTAGAAAAGCCTTACAAAAAAAATCAAAAGAAATAAACACTTGGGTTATCTCAATACTATCACCTTCATTAAAAGATATAGGCAATGGAGTTTTTTTACAAAAATTTCAAGAGTATTTAGAAAATCCTCAAATATACAAAAAAGAAAGATTTATTTTAAAAGCGGCTTCTTATCTTGCAACTAAATGGGAATTTTCAATTGTTTATCAAACAAGTCAATTTTTAACAGATATTGAAGATGTTAAAAAAAGTGTTGATGAAGAGATTGAAGATTATTATGAATTAATTGGTGTAAGGAAAATTGCTTTAAATAAAAAACTTGCAAAAATTATTGATTTAAGTGGAAGACTACGATTTCAAAAACGTTGGGCACAAACTCCAAGAGTTCCAGAAACTTCTGTATTAGGTCATATGCTAACAGTTGCTATTTTTGGATACTTTTTCTCAATAGATGTAAATGCTTGCGATAAAAGAATTCAAAACAATTTCTTTACAGCCTTATTCCATGATTTACCTGAAGCTCTTACAAGAGATATAATAACACCAGTAAAATACTGCGTGGATGAGTTATCAGATATTATTGCTGAATATGAACTAGAAAAAATTCAAGATGATATTTTGCCCAATATACCTGAAGAACTGCATGATGAATTTTCATATATTTTAGGACTTTATGATGGTAAAAAAGAAGAGTTCGAAAATAAAATATATGAAGATAGTATTCAAGTAGTGGATGATGTATCAAAATATAATCAAGATAAATATAATGCTATTGATGGCTTAGCTTTAAAACAGTGCGATAAATTATCAGCTTTTGTGGAAGCTAGTTTATCAATTTCACATGGTATTAAATCTAAAGAATTAATCAATGGAAAAAAAGAAATTTTAAAAGGTCTTAAAGAGATTCAAGGAATTGATTTCAAAGAGATTGCTAGAAAAATAGACCATGATTTTGGAACTACTGGGCAAACTCAAGTTAGAATGGACTTTGATTAAAGAATAATAAGCCCATTTATTGGGCTTTCTTAGTTCCCTTTTTTAAATCTGTTCCCATTTTGTTCCCAAATAAATTAAAATCTCTACCTAATTCAACCTCTATACTATCGATAACACTTGCATAATGCATTAGTGTAACCTTTAAATTTGAATGTCCTAATAAACCTGATAATTCATTGATACTAACAACGCTGTCCCTAAGCATATGTGTTGCAAAAGTATGCCTAGTACAAGATATTCTTTTATGTTGAACATTTGATATTTAAAAAGGTCGTATATGAATACTAAAGAAAAACAAGAATTGGCAGATAAATTTAATATTACATTGTCTACATTTTACAGTTGGGAAAAGAACAAACCTGAATTAATTAAAATCATAAATAAAGATATTGATGAAGATTCTAAAAATGAAATAAAAGAAATAAATGATTTAAATATAGAAATGAAAGAGATAAAAAACCAAATGGTTTCATTAAAAGAAAGTTTAAATAAATTAATTGAAATAGTAACTATTGATAAAATTAGAATGTTTGATAAAAATATTAAAGCAGTAGAAAAATGACTACAATAACACATAAAAAAGTTGTTGAACTTGGTAAATAAAATATGAGAAATTTTTTCTATAACATTTATTATAAATAATTACTAGTAAAACATATAATTGAATTAAATATAATAACAATAATTCGTAAAAGTTTTAGAAGAAATTATGAAACTTATTTTTATCATAAATCAATGATTGTAATTAAAAAGAATATTTTTCAAAAAATTAAAATAGGCAAAAAAAAAGTCCAGTATAAGAACTGAACTTAGTTACTAAAAAATTAATATATAATTTTCAACTTCTACTTTTTTAAATAATCTGGTTTTTCTATTGAGATTTCTGTATTCATTTTATATCCCCTAAAAATTCTTTGTGTATTATATAGGAACTTAAATTAATTTTTCTTTAACTATATAATCTAAAATTTCATCAGATACTTTAGCTTTGTAACTATGATCATTACTTATTCCAATAAAAATATAATTTTTCTTATTTTTTATATAGAAAATTCTATCATCTTTACTTGATCTAGTATTTAATCTTTTCACTACATGTAATCTATACGGAGTAAAATTCTTTTTATTAATATTAACTGCACATTTATTATGAGGATGACATTCAATTGTAAAAGGTGTAACTGTCTCAGAAGACTGTTTCAACATATAATCTGGATAATAAATAGATCTTAATAAACTAATTATTGCAGATAAAAAATTTACTTCTAAAATTTTAATATTTTTTATAACATACTTAGAAAGAACAATATTCATTCTATAACTTTTATCAAAATACCAATGATAAAGATAAAATAAATTAGAAACATTACTTTTTTTAATTTCTTTTAATGATTCATAGGGTAACTGAAGAGGACACAATGAGTTTGTAAAATAAAAATTCTTATCAAAAAATTTTAAGATTTTTAAAGAATCTATTTTATCAAAAACGATTGTATTATTGTAGTTTCTTAATTGAGATCTTAATGTGCCTAGAAATACACTTTTAACATTATCTGAGTATTCATAATTTAAAGATACACTATCAATATAAATAGAATCTGTTTCTATTTTTTCTATTATCTCTAAATACTTATCAAATTCTTCAAAAATATAAATCATAGAAGGATCTTTAACCTCATAATTCAATAGATTAATAAAGTTCTCTTTTATATCTTCAATTTTACTATTATATAAAAATTTAACGTTTGATAATTTTAAATCTTCTAATATTAAAATTAATGAATCAATTTTATCCAGAATAAGATCATCATCACAATCATCTGGAATTAAGTAAAGATTAGGTTCTAAAGATATGCAAACATCAGAATAGTCTAAAACTTCCATACTTTATTTTTCTACTTTTGCATTAATTTCTCTTCTCAAAGATACTAATTCTTTAGTAAATTTATAATATTGATCAAAGAAGCCATCTGGCCAATTTAAGATTTGCCCTTTTTTACTAATTTCAATAGGATTAACATCTGAAGTTTTTTCATCATGATTCTTTGTGAAAAAATAAATTTTTGTTAAATCTACTATTTTATCATCTTTCATTTGTTCTAATATTATATTATTAATAATGTGCTCACTATGAGTTTCAACAATTATTTGTTTATCAGATTTTGCAATACAAAGTAGAAAATAGGATAATCTCATTTCTAAATCAGGGTGTAAGTGAATTTCTGGTTGTTCTAATAATAAAACACCCTTTTCTTTTAAAAGCAGTGCTTGAACAATAATTGGTAATAATTGACTAAACCCAAATCCAGAATTTTTTATCGAATGCCTATTAATTAAAACTTTGTATAAATTATCAGAAACTTCTTTTAAACTAAATTCCACATTATCAAAGAAATAACCAATCCAATATTTTACTGCATCATATAAACTCTCATTAATAGATTCAGATTTTAAAGTTTTAAAATAATCAACATTTTTATTTTTTAAATGATTTAATACTTCAATAACATTTTGTCCAGAAGAATCTATTTCTTTACTTTTATTTTCAAGAAAATAATATTCTTTAGGAGAACTTCGCAGAGGACCAATATAACTTATTCTTTTACTTAAAGAAAAAAGTCCAAATATTTCAGGAATATTAAATTGTAAGTTTTCTCCACTTTTAAAATATTTTTTAAGAACCTCATTTTTTTCTATGTCAATTATAACTCTAATTGGATGATATGAAATAAATTGGACATGACAACTACCCTTAAATCTTTTAGGTAAATCATCAGATTTAGTTTTACCAAAAAGGAGGTCTAACATTTTTAAAGAATCTACAATATAATCATCTTCAATATTCTTTTTTTTAATTTTTAGAAATTTAATTACCTTCTCATTTTCTTTAATAATAATTTGATAATTACTTATAAAACATTTATCATGTTTTTTATTATATGCAAATTGGATTTTTAAATCTATAACTTGATTTTTTATATGATTTAATCTAAATTTATAATTAATCTTTCTTTTTTTCTTTTTCTCAAATACTTTTGTTATAAAATCTTCATAAAGAACATCATAAGATATTGACAAATCGTTAATTTCTTTTAAATCTAAAATAGATTTAATTAATGCACTTTTTCCAGTATTATTTATTCCAGATAATATAGTTAACTTTGATAGTGATAAAGGTTCACTAATACTTAAACATTTATAATTGTTAATACCATAATTTAAAATCATTATAAACTCCATTCATTAATTGCGTGATTATATCAAAAATTTACAAAATAATGTTTGAAATGATATTTTTGTACATTTGATTAATATTTTATTTAATTTAAAAACCTACTAAAAACTGTTCCTATTTTTGTTCCCAAAACATACTAAATCATAAAGCAACTGTCACAATTTTAATCTAAGTATCAGTATTATTGTAATCTATCTAAGCTAGAATAGATTTTGATTAAAATATAGCTTTTAAAAGCTATATTTTAAGTTTGCGTAGAAATATCTACCTGGATCGTTTAATAATTGAACATCACCTAATCCTACATAATTAACATCTTGGTAAGTATTTGTTGAATTATAAGTTTTATCAAATACATTATCAACACCTAATGTTAATCCTATATTTTTGAATATTTCATTGTTATATTTTAAATTAACAAGTGCATATCCTGAAAGTTCTTGTTCATCTGCACTTGAATCATAGTTACTCCAATTATCAACTGCTAATATTTCTGCAGTATATTTTGAGTTATCCATTTCATAATTTATTGCAATATTTCCTTTTAAAGGTGGAATTTCAGCTAAATCTTTATCAGCATAATTTCCATCTTTTTTCCCTCTTTGATAAGCTAAACCATAATCTAATGATAAGTTTTCACTCATATAATAAAATCCACTAATATCAAATCCATAAATTTTTGCATCAATATTTTGAAAAGATGAACTACTAGAACCAGTATTATAAATATAATCTTTTAATACTGAGTAGAATAATTTTGTTCTAATATTAAAATCACCAATAGTTTTTTCAAAACCTACATCAGCTTCATAATTTTTAGTATCTTCTAAATCATCAGTACCGGTATTGTTACCAGATGAAGATATAGAGTATAATTCTCTAGCATCTGGAACTCTAGATGATTTTCCAATACCTGCAAAAAATTTAGTATCTTCATCTGCATTATAAATAGCAAATAAATTTGTTCCTAATGCAGTATATTTATTATCTTTTTTATTAGTATCTGAACTATCTATATCAGTATAATCATATCTTGCACCAAACTCTAAATCTAACTTACCAAATGATTTCTCCAATTTTGTGAAAATTGCTTTATTAGTAGTATCTGTACTAGCAATTGAATCTCTAAGATATGAATTATTTATATTAGAATAATTACCTCTCCAATTTCTTACACTAGTATCTAAACCAAGAGTTAAAAGTACATCTTCAACTTCTATAGTATTTTTAAGCTTTGATCCCCAAACTGATGTTTTTAAATGATTAGTCATTTGCATTGCACCATTATTTCTTAAAGTTGTGCTCATAGGATGATCAACATTTGAATAATAGTAATCTATATTTAACTCTTTTGAAAAATCTCCTAAATCTCTTTTTGTATATCCAAGTGTATAAATATTTGAATCATCATAATTAGCATCCATAGGCGTATTTGGATATAAGATATTATCACTTCTATTTGCTGTATATGAAAGTTTGATTTCTGAGCTATCATCAATATTGTAAACAGCTTTTGTAAGAAGTGTTTTTTTCTCAAAAGCTTCTAAATCACTGTTTGAATATTGATTAGAAGTTGCCACACTATTAGCAATTTGTTGCTGTAAAAAGTCGTTTCCATTACCATCTTCATATTGGTCACCTTTTTCAATAGAAGTTGAAACTAATAGTTTAAACTTATCTGTTCCTCCACTAATTGTAGCACTAGCTTTTTTATACCCAAAACTTCCAGCTCCAAGGTTTATTTCACCTTGTACTTCTTTACTTGGCTCTTTTGTTTTCACTAATACATTTCCACTTAAAGTTCCAAAGTCTTCAACATCATAAGGACCTTCTATTACTTTTACACTTTCAATATTATTTGATAA
>Ga0193954_1000451_pt1 | contig 23903 bp, 19 predicted proteins | sample BB_5_MG_FD_140340 | JGI IMG/M metagenome (GOLD analysis project Ga0193954, IMG submission 140340) | Microbial mat bacterial communities from the Broadkill River, Lewes, Delaware, United States - BB_5_MG | ecosystem: Environmental > Aquatic > Freshwater > River > Microbial mats | place: USA...
AGGTCAAGCTGGTGATAACGTAGGTCTATTGTTAAGAGGTATTGATAAATCTGCTATCAAGCGTGGTATGGTTATCTGTCACCCTAACACAATTACTCCTCACACTAAGATTAAGGCTGAGGTTTACGTATTGAAAAAAGAAGAAGGTGGACGTCACACTCCATTCCATAACAAATACCGTCCTCAGTTCTATATCAGAACTCTTGATGTAACTGGTGAGATTACTCTTCCAGAAGGTGTTGAAATGGTAATGCCAGGTGATAACGTTACTATCAACGTTGAGTTGATTACTCCAGTAGCTTGTGATTTAGGTCTACGTTTCGCTATCCGTGAAGGTGGTAGAACTGTAGGTGCTGGTCAGATTACTGAAATCGTTGAGTAATTAGAACATATATAAGATTGATCCGGGAAACCGGATCGGTCTTCTTATAGACGGGTGTAGCTCAGTTGGTAGAGCACTGGTCTCCAAAACCAGGTGTCGGGAGTTCGAGTCTCTCCTCCCGTGCAAAGACAAATTTTGCCTTATGAAACTAAAAATTTACATTGAAGAAGTTTATAAAGAACTAGTTCAGAAAGTATCTTGGCCATCATGGTCTGAGCTTCAAAGTAGTGCGATTGTAGTTATGATTGCTTCCACTATTATTGCACTTGCGATTTTCGTAATGGATTTGGGGTTCAAGAACTTGATGGATGTTATATACAATATGTTACACTAATTCCTTATTAGAGAAAGATGGTTGAAATTGATAGAAAATGGTATGTTCTAAGGACTGTAGGAGGAAAAGAAAAGAAGGTCAAGGAATATATTGATAGTGAAATTTCTAATCTTGGTCTACAGGAGTATGTGTCACAGGTTCTCATTCCTACCGAAAAAGTGTTTCAGGTGCGCAACGGTAAGAAAATTAGTAAGGAAAGAATTTTCCTTCCTGGTTACATTCTTATTGAAGCAGCACTCGTTGGAGAAATTCCTCACATCCTTCGTAATATTACGAATGTGATTGGCTTCCTGGGGGATACAAAAGGCGGCGATCCAACTCCTATGCGTATGTCAGAAGTGAACCGCATACTGGGTAAGGTCGATGAACTGGCTGGCAAAGATGAGGAAATTAGTATTCCTTATTATGTTGGTGAAATGGTTAAAGTGACTGATGGACCATTTAATGGTTTTACTGGCGTGATTGAAGAGGTGAATGCAGAGAAGAAAAAGCTAAAAGTTATGGTGAAAATCTTCGGACGTAAAACACCTTTGGAATTAAGTTTCATGCAAGTAGAAAAAGAATAATTAAATCTTTTAGAAAAGTAAAGCTATGGCTAAAGAAGTTGCAGGATTAATCAAATTGCAGATCAAAGGTGGTGCTGCAAATCCTTCACCCCCAGTAGGACCGGCATTAGGTGCTAAAGGGGTAAATATTATGGATTTTTGTAAGCAATTCAATGCAAGAACTCAAGATCAGGCTGGAAAAGTAATCCCTGTTGTGATTACTGTTTATTCTGATAGTTCATTTGAATTTATTACAAAAACTCCTCCAGTAGCTGTACAAATTTTAGAAGCTGCAAAATTAAAATCAGGTTCTCCTGAATCTAATCGTAAAAAAGTTGGTTCTATTACTTGGGATCAGGTACGTGCGATTGCAGAGGGGAAAATGAAAGATTTAAATGCTTTTAAAGTAGAGAGCGCCATGAGTATGGTAGCTGGTACGGCAAGAAGTATGGGTGTCACAATTTCAGGTGATAATCCACTTAATCAATAATTTTAAAATACTGCACTTAAAATGGGTAAACTAACAAAAAATAGAAAGTTAGCTTCAGAAAAAGTGGATACTGATAAGCTATATTCTATCGATGAAGCAGCAAAATTGGTTAAGGAGATTACATCTACCAAATTTGATGCCTCAGTGGATATGGATATTCGCTTAGGAGTTGACCCAAGAAAAGCTAACCAAATGGTACGTGGTGTGGTTACTCTTCCTCATGGTACTGGTAAAGAAGTTCGTGTTTTAGTTTTATGTTCTCCTGATAAGGAAGAAGAAGCTAAAGCTGCTGGGGCTGACTATGTTGGTCTTGACGATTACGTTGCCAAAATCAAAGGTGGATGGACTGATGTTGATGTTATCATCACAATGCCTACTGTAATGGCGAAAGTTGGTGCTTTAGGACGAGTTTTAGGACCTCGTGGTTTAATGCCAAATCCTAAATCTGGTACAGTAACAATGGACATTGCTAAAGCAGTTACCGAAGTGAAAGCTGGTAAAATTGATTTTAAGGTCGATAAATACGGTATTATTCACTCATCAATCGGTAAAGTATCTTTTGATGCAGATAAGATTAAAGAAAATGCTAAGGAATTTGTTGGCATTATCAATAAGCTTAAGCCATCTGCTGCAAAAGGAACTTATGTGAAGAGTGTATACCTGTCAAGCACAATGAGTATTGGTATCCAGTTGGATCCAAAATCACTTGACTAATTTTAATTTTTAATCAAGACCTTAGTAATCATGAAAAGGGAAGAAAAAATTCAGATTATTGATAGCTTGACGGAAGAAATCAATGCTTCAAATCACTTTTATCTGACGGACATCTCAGAAATGAATGCCGAAGACACTTCTGCACTTCGTAGAGCGTGTTTCGAGAAAGATATTAAGTTGGTTGTTGTAAAAAACACACTTCTTAGAAATGCTTTGGAAAGAGCAGAAGGAGAGTTTGAAGGATTGAATGATGTACTTAAGGGAGCAACCTCTCTTATGCTTACAGATACAGGAAACCTTCCTGCAAAGCTTATCAAAGAGTTCCGTAAGGGACATGATAAACCTATCCTGAAAGCGGCTTATGTTGAAGAGTCGATTTACGTTGGTGATAACGAGCTTGAAGCTCTTAGCACTATTAAGTCTAAAGAAGAACTTGTTGGAGATATCGTGGCGTTATTACAGTCACCAATCAAGAACGTTATTTCTTCATTGGAATCGGGAAAGAATATCCTTGCTGGTGTTGTGAAAACACTTTCAGAAAAAGAGTAATATATTAGTAAATTAAATTTAAAAACTGAAGGAAAATGGCAGATTTAAAAAAGTTTGCAGAAGAATTAGTTAATTTGACTGTTAAGGAAGTAAGTGAGTTAGCTGAGATTCTAAAAGAAGAATACGGAATTGAGCCTGCTGCTGCTGCTGCAGTTGTAGCTGGACCAGCTGCTGGTGCTGATGGTGGTGCTGCAGAACAAACTGAGTTTGACGTAATTCTTAAAGCTGCTGGTGGTTCTAAACTAGCTGTTGTGAAATTGGTTAAAGAATTAACTGGTTTAGGTCTTAAGGAAGCTAAGGCTGCAGTTGATGCTGCACCAGCTCCATTGAAAGAAAAAGTTTCTAAAGAAGAAGCTGAAGCACTTAAAGCACAATTAGAAGAAGCTGGAGCTGAAGTTGAACTTAAATAGAAGCGCTAAAACCTATATATAAGGTTATTTTGGTTTAGAGTACCAGTTAGGTACTCTAAGCCTTTTTGTTGTTTATTATCGTTTAGGTTCAATTAATTTTAAGTAAATGTCTTCAAATACTATTAGTCAAAGAATTAGTTTTGCTTCAAGTAAAAATCAGTTATTATATCCTGATTTTTTGGAAGTACAATTAAAATCTTTTCAAGACTTTTTTCAGTTGGAAACTACTCCAGAGAAAAGAACGAACGAAGGATTATTTAAGGTATTTAGCGAGAATTTTCCAATTACAGATACACGAAATAACTTCGTACTGGAGTTTCTCGACTATTTTGTTGATCCGCCCCGCTACTCAATCGAAGAATGTATTGAAAGAGGTTTAACTTACAGTGTACCGCTGAAAGCTAAACTAAAACTTTACTGTACTGATCCGGAGCATGAGGATTTTGACACAGTGATTCAGGATGTATATCTTGGAACTGTTCCTTACATGACCGAAAAAGGTACTTTTGTAGTTAACGGAGCAGAACGTGTAGTTGTTTCTCAGCTTCACCGTTCACCTGGTGTATTCTTTGGGCAAAGTGTACACGCAAATGGAACCAAGTTATATTCTGCCAGAATTATTCCTTTCAAAGGTTCCTGGATCGAGTTTGCAACCGACATTAATAATGTCATGTTTGCTTACATCGACCGTAAGAAAAAACTTCCTGTTACAACACTTCTTCGTGCCATTGGTTACGAAAGTGATAAGGAGATCCTAGAGATTTTCGACCTTGCCGATGAAATCAAGGTTTCTAAAACCGGTTTGAAAAAAATCGTTGGTAGAAAACTTGCTGCTCGTGTTCTTAAGTCATGGATTGAAGACTTTGTTGACGAGGATACGGGAGAGGTAGTATCAATCGAACGTAATGAGGTGGTTATTGATCGTGAGACAATAATCGAACCAGAACATATAGAAGAAATTCTTGAATCAGGTACAAAAACAATTTTGCTTCATAAAGAAGAACAAAATTTAGCGGATTATGCAATTATCTATAATACATTGCAGAAAGATCCTTGTAACTCTGAAAAAGAAGCTGTTCTTCACATTTATCGTCAGTTACGTAACTCTGAGCCACCAGATGAGGCTACAGCACGTGACGTTATCGATAAACTATTCTTCTCTGATAAGAGATATGATTTAGGTGATGTTGGTAGATATCGCATAAATAAAAAACTTGGTCTTAATACTGATGGTGACACCAAAGTATTGACTAAGGAAGACATTATTGAAATTATTAAGTACCTAATCAAATTGTTGAACGCGCGTACTGATGTGGATGATATTGACCACTTAAGTAATCGTCGTGTTAGAACAGTTGGTGAACAACTTTATACTCAGTTCGGTGTTGGTTTAGCTCGTATGGCTAGAACAATTCGCGAGAGAATGAATGTTCGTGATAACGAGGTGTTTACCCCTATTGATTTGATCAATTCGAAGACTTTGTCTTCAGTGATTAATTCTTTCTTTGGAACGAATGCATTATCACAGTTCATGGATCAAACGAATCCACTTGCTGAGATTACACACAAACGTAGAATGTCGGCATTAGGACCTGGTGGTCTTTCCCGTGAAAGAGCAGGTTTCGAGGTTCGAGATGTACACTACACTCACTACGGACGTCTTTGTCCGATTGAGACACCTGAGGGACCAAATATTGGTTTGATCTCTTCTCTTTGTGTGTTTGCAAAAATTAATAATCTTGGATTTATTGAAACTCCGTACCGTAAGGTAGTTGATGGTAAAGTTGATTTATCGTCTGATGGAGTTGGATATTTATCAGCAGAAGAAGAAGAAGGTTTAACTATCGCTCAGGCGAATGCTCCACTAAATGAAGATGGGACATTTGTTAATCCTAAAGCTAAGTCTCGTAAGGATGGTGACTTCCCATTTGAGGAAATTGATAATATCGATTTGATGGATGTTGCTCCTAACCAGATTGCTTCTATTGCAGCTTCTTTAATTCCTTTCCTTGAGCATGATGATGCTAACCGTGCGTTGATGGGATCTAATATGATGCGTCAGGCTGTACCGGTTATCAAACCAGAATCTCCTATTGTAGGAACAGGTTTGGAAGGTGATCTTGTTCGTGATTCAAGAACGCAAATCGCCGCTCATGGTGAAGGTGTAATTGAATTTGTTGACGCAAATAAGATTGTTGTTAAATATGCACGATCTGAAGAGGAATCATTTGTTAGTTTCGAAGGAGACACAAGAACATATAATCTTCCGAAATACGGAAAAACCAACCAGGGAACTACAATTGACCTTAAACCTATTGTAACAAAAGGACAAAAGGTTGTTGAAGGACAGATTATGACTCACGGTTATGCTACGCAAGATGGTGAGTTAGCTCTAGGACGTAACCTTAAAGTTGCGTTTATGCCTTGGAAAGGTTACAACTATGAGGATGCTATCGTAATTTCAGAACGTATCGTTAAAGATGATGTATTTACATCAGTTCATGTTGACGAATACACTCTAGAAGTGCGTGACACGAAGCGTGGTATGGAAGAGTTAACCTCTGATATTCCAAACGTAAGTGAAGATGCAACTCGTAATCTTGATGAGAATGGATTGATCAGAATTGGTGCTAACGTAGAACCAGGTGATATCCTTATTGGTAAGATTACTCCTAAAGGAGAATCTGATCCTTCTCCGGAAGAAAAATTATTGAGAGCTATTTTTGGTGATAAAGCTGGTGATGTAAAAGATGCTTCTTTAAAAGCTTCTCCTTCATTACGCGGAGTTATTATTGAAAAGAAATTATTCTCTCGTTCGATTCGTGACCGTAAATCTAAGCAATCTGACAAGCCACTTATTCAGAAGTTGGATGAAGAATTGGTAAAGCAGGTTAGCGAGTTGAAGAATCGTTTGGTTGACAAACTTTTTATTCTTGTTAACGGTAAAACATCGCAAGGTGTTAAAGACTACTTAAGTGTTGATATTATTCCTAAAGGAGTGAAGTTTACTCAGAAACTTCTTATGGATATTAACTATATGGATATCAATCCTAACAAGTGGACTACCGATAAGGAGAAGAATGAAACGATCAAGAAACTTCTACATAATTATATTATTAAGTATAAGGAGCTTGAAAGTTTTAATAAGCGTAAGAAATACAATGTAACCATTGGTGATGAAATGCCTGCGGGTATTATTCAAATGGCGAAAGTTTACGTAGCTAAGAAACGTAAATTGCAGATTGGTGATAAGATGGCAGGTCGTCACGGTAATAAAGGTATTGTTTCTAGAGTTGTTAGAGATGAAGATATGCCTTTCCTAGAAGATGGAACTACTGTTGATATTTGTTTGAACCCTCTTGGTGTACCTTCTCGTATGAACCTTGGACAGGTATTTGAAACTGTACTTGGATGGGCAGGTAAAGAGCTTGATTTGAAGTTTGCTACTCCTATTTTCGATGGTGCTTCATTAGATGAGATTACAAGTTATACTGACAAGGCAGGTGTTCCTGCATTCGGTAAAGCTTATCTTCACGATGGAGGAACAGGTGAGCGTTTTGATCAGCCAGCAACAGTTGGTATTATCTATATGCTGAAACTTGGTCACATGGTTGATGACAAGATGCATGCTCGTTCTATCGGACCTTATTCATTGATTACTCAGCAGCCTCTTGGAGGTAAAGCTCAGTTTGGTGGTCAGCGTTTTGGTGAGATGGAGGTTTGGGCACTTGAAGCCTTCGGGGCAGCCCATATTCTACAGGAAATCCTAACCGTTAAGTCGGATGATGTTATTGGTCGTGCGAAAGCATACGAATCAATCGTTAAAGGTGATCCTATGCCAAATCCGGGTATTCCGGAATCTCTAAACGTGTTGTTACACGAATTAAGAGGTCTTGGCTTGAGCGTTAAATTAGTATAAGCCTTATTATAAAGTGAATGTGCGATTCTTCGTACATTCACTTTTATTGAATTATTTTGTTAATTTCCTAATTTTCAACATATGGCATTCAGAAGAGATAAACAAGTAAAGAGCAGTTTTACAAAAATCTCTATCAGTCTTGCTTCACCCGAAGAGATTCTAGAAAGATCGAGCGGAGAAGTTTTAAAGCCTGAAACCATCAATTATCGTACTTATAAGCCGGAACGCGACGGATTATTCTGTGAAAGAATTTTCGGTCCTGTTAAAGATTATGAGTGTCATTGTGGTAAGTACAAGCGTATCCGTTATCGTGGTATTGTTTGTGACCGATGCGGGGTAGAGGTAACCGAGAAAAAGGTTAGACGTGAGCGTATGGGACACATCCAGTTGGTTGTACCTGTAGCACACATTTGGTATTTCAAATCGTTACCGAATAAAATTGGTTATCTTTTGGGATTACCAACCAAAAAGCTTGATTCTATCATTTATTACGAACGTTATGTCGTGATTAATGCTGGTATTAAATCAGCTGATGGTATAAAATATTTAGATTTCTTAACAGAGGAGGAGTATCTTGATATTCTTGATGAACTTCCTGCTGAGAATCAATATTTGGATGATGATGATCCAAATAAATTTATCGCACAAATGGGTGCGGATGCTTTGTACAGTTTGCTAGGTCGTTTAGATCTTGATGCATTATCTTACGATTTGCGTCATAAAGCAAATACTGAAACATCGCAGCAGCGTAAAAATGAAGCATTAAAGCGTCTTCAAGTTGTTGAGGCTTTCCGTGATTCGCAAGGAATTAACCGTCCTGAGTGGATGATTGTAAAAGTTGTTCCTGTAATTCCACCAGAATTGCGTCCATTGGTACCTTTGGATGGTGGTCGTTTTGCGACATCGGATTTGAACGATTTATACCGAAGAGTAATTATTCGTAACAATCGTCTAAAAAGATTAATTGAAATCAAAGCTCCAGAAGTAATCTTACGTAACGAAAAACGTATGCTTCAGGAATCTGTTGATTCATTATTCGATAACTCACGTAAATCGAATGCAGTTAAGACTGAAAATAATCGTCCTTTAAAATCTCTTTCAGATTCTTTGAAAGGTAAGCAAGGTCGTTTTCGTCAGAACTTGTTGGGTAAGCGTGTTGACTATTCTGCACGTTCGGTAATTGTTGTAGGACCGGATTTGCAAATGCACGAATGTGGTTTGCCTAAGGATATGGCAGCAGAACTTTACAAGCCTTTCGTAATTCGTAAGTTGATCGAACGTGGTATTGTAAAGACTGTTAAGTCAGCAAAGAAAATTGTTGACCGTAAAGATCCTGTAGTTTGGGATATTTTGGAAAATGTACTGAAAGGACATCCGGTTCTTCTTAACCGTGCTCCTACTCTTCACCGTTTAGGTATTCAGTCATTCCAGCCAAAATTAATCGAGGGTAAAGCAATTCGTCTACATCCATTAGCATGTACTGGTTTCAATGCCGATTTCGACGGTGACCAGATGGCAGTTCACTTGCCACTTGGTAATGAGGCGGTATTAGAGGCTCAAATGTTAATGTTGTGTTCTCACAATATTTTGAATCCAGCTAATGGTGCTCCGGTAACTGTACCTTCTCAGGATATGGTTCTTGGTCTTTATTATATTACCAAGGCTAGAAAAGGTAGTAAGGGTGAAGGTTTAACTTTTTACTCTGCAGAAGAGGCTATGATCGCTTTCAATGAGAAAGCTGTTGCTCTTCATAGTAAGATTAAAGTAAAAGTTAAAGATTTAAATGAGAACGATGAGTTAGTTGATACTATTGTAGAAACTACTATTGGTCGTATTATTTTAAATCAGTTTACTCCTCATGGTGCTGGATTTATTAATCAATTGATTACTAAAAAAGCTCTTCGTGACATTATTGGATATGTATTCAAGAAGTGTGGTGTTGATGCATGTGCTAAATTCCTTGATGATATTAAGGACTTAGGATATCGTAAGGCATTTGAAGGTGGACTATCGTTTAACCTTTCGGATGTTAAAGTACCAGTTGAAAAAGAATCATTGGTAGCTGATGGATATGCTCAGGTTGAAGAGGTATTGAATAACTATAATATGGGTTTCATTACCAACAACGAGCGTTATAATCAGATTATTGATATTTGGACGCATGTAAATGCGAACTTAACTCAAACACTGATGACTCAGTTAGCTGCAGATAACGATGGTTTCAACTCAGTTTACATGATGCTTGATTCAGGAGCCCGTGGTTCTCGAGAGCAGATTCGTCAGTTGGGTGGTATGCGTGGTCTGATGGCTAAACCTCAGAAATCAGGTGCTACTGGTGGTCAGATTATTGAAAATCCAATTCTTTCTAACTTTAAGGAAGGTCTTTCGGTTCTTGAGTACTTTATTTCTACTCACGGTGCGCGTAAAGGTCTTGCCGATACGGCTCTTAAAACTGCTGATGCGGGTTACTTAACTCGTCGTTTGGTTGATGTTGCTCAGGATGTAATTATCAACGAGCAAGATTGTGGAACTCTTAGAGGTTTAACAGCAACAGCAATTAAGAATCAGGAAGAGGTTGTAGCTTCACTATACGAAAGAATTCTTGGTAGAACTACCGTTCATGATGTTTATAATCCTATTTCTGGAGACTTAATTGTCAAGTCGGGTGTTGAAATTACCGAGGAAATTGCTCAAGTTATTGAGAAATCTCCAATCGAAAGAATTGAGATTCGTTCAGTTCTTACTTGTGAATCAAAAAGAGGTGTTTGTGCTAAATGTTACGGACGAAATCTTGCAACAGGTAAAGCGGTTCAAAAAGGTGAAGCAGTTGGAGTTATTGCAGCTCAGTCAATTGGTGAGCCGGGTACACAGCTTACTCTTCGTACTTTCCACGTAGGGGGTACCGCGGGTAACGTTTCTGCCGAAAACTCTGTTGAGTCCAAATACGATGGTTACGCTGAATTTGAAGAATTAAGAACAGTAGAGCATACTCCTGAAGAAGGAGCTAAGCACGATGTTGTTATTGGTCGATTGGCAGAATTACGTATTATCGATAAAAATACAAACATTACATTGACTACTCATACAATTCCTTACGGATCTAAATTGTATATTAAGGATGGTCAAGATGTTAAGAAAGGTGATCTTATTTGTGAATGGGACCCCTATAATGCAATGATCGTTACCGAATTCTCTGGTAAGGTTACCTTCGAAAACTTAATCGCAGGTGTTACTTTTACTGAGGAATCTGATGAAGCGACTGGTTTTGCTGAAAAAGTAATTACAGAATCTAAGGATAAGACTAAAAACCCAAGTGTTAAGATCTTAAGCTCATCAGGTGAGGTACTAAAATCTTACAACTTACCGGTAGGTGCTCACATTTCCGTTTCAGAAGGAGAGATGGTTGTTTCTGGTCAGTCTGTTGTTAAGATTCCTAGAGCTCTTGGTAAAGCAGGTGATATCACCGGGGGTCTTCCTCGTGTTACTGAGTTATTCGAGGCTCGTAATCCATCTAATCCAGCTGTTGTATCTGAGGTTGATGGTGAGATTACTTTCGGTAAAATTAAGCGTGGTAACCGTGAGGTTGTAGTTACAACCAAAGCAGGAGATGTTAAGAAGTACTTGGTACCTCTTTCTAAGCAAATCCTTGTTCAGGAGAATGACTATGTAAGAGCTGGTACTCCGTTATCAGAAGGTGCTACAACACCAGCAGATATTCTATCTATTAAAGGACCTACAAAAGTTCAGGAATATATCGTGAACGAGGTACAGGATGTATATCGTATGCAGGGTGTGAAAATTAATGATAAGCACTTCGAGATTATCGTACGCCAGATGATGCGTAAAGTAATTATCGCTGATCCGGGAGATACTAAATTCCTAGAAAAACAAGTTATTGACAAAATGGTATTCATGCAGGAAAATGATGAAATTTTCGGTAAGAAGGTTATTGTTGATGCTGGTGATTCTGATGAATTGAAAGCTGGTCAAATCGTAACTGCTAGAAAGCTTAGAGATGTGAATTCTATCTTGAGACGTAGAGATTTGAAATTAGTTGAAGGACGTGAGGCTATTGCCGCAACATCTACTCAGATTTTGCAAGGTATTACTCGTGCAGCTCTTCAAACTAAGAGTTTCATCTCAGCTGCATCGTTCCAGGAAACTACGAAAGTACTGAACGAAGCTGCTATTAGCGGTAAAATTGATAAACTTGAAGGTTTGAAAGAGAATGTTATTTGTGGACACTTGATTCCTGCTGGTACAGGTTTAAGAGAATACAAAGATGTTGTTGTTGGAGCGAAAGAAGAATATGAAAAACTTCTTGAGACCAAATCAGATTTCTAAGATAAGAACTCTATAAAATAAAAGGGTGTTTCCAATTTGGAAACACCCTTTTTTATTGTTCATTTATAATGCTTCATTCAAAATATATTTTCTAATTTTACCTATACACAATTTTTAAAACTATAAATGAATTTATCATGAGCGATAAAAAGCAATCCAATCAAATAGATATTCAATTAACCGAGGAAGTAGCACAGGGAACGTATTCAAACCTTGCAGTTATTACACATTCATCATCTGAATTTGTAGTTGATTTTGTTAGAGTAATGCCTGGAGTACCAAAAGCAGATGTTAAATCTCGAATTATTCTAACTCCTGAGCATGCTAAAAGATTAATGCTTGCTCTTCAGGATAACATCAGTAAATTCGAAGCTATGAATGGACCGATTAAAAATGTAGAGCCAGATCAAGGACCACAAGGACCGGTGATTCCAATGAATTTTGGACCTACAGGACAAGCATAAAAACAAAAAAGAAACGGAAGCTATATTGGCTTCCGTTATTTATTTAAGGTGTAGATGTTTTTAGTTTGTACGGTATTCTTTTTGTTTTACGTTTAGCTATCAATAAGAACCAGGTAAAAGCCAATGATGCTATTAAAATACCTATTGTGTACCCTAGGTATAGATCAATATTTAAACCACCATTCATATGTGGTGCAACTAGAAAGTAGGTGAAACAGATCGCCGTCATAAAAGTTGCTGGAATACTTAACAGCCAGTGATTTTTCTTTTGTTCTACCAAATACATAGCAGCTGTCCAAAGCATAACCATCGCTAACAATTGATTGAATAAGCCAAGAAACTTCCATATTGTACCAAAGCTGAGTTGTGATAGAATAAATCCTGTAACAAATAAAGGAATAGATACTAGTAACCTGCTTTTTAATGATTTTTGTTCGAGTTTAAATAAATCTGCTATCATTAATCGGGCACTTCTAAAAGCTGTATCACCAGTTGTAATAGGACAGGCAATTACACCTACAATTGCAAAAATAGCTCCTATCTTACCTAGCCATGTATTACAGATTTCATTCACGATCCAAGCTGGATTGTGACCAGAAATAAATGTGGAATTTAAACCTGATGTTGTACCGAAAAAATTCATAGCTGCCGTAGCCCAAATAATAGCTACAATTCCTTCTGCAATCATTGCTCCGTAAAATACAGGTCTACCATACGATTCTTTTTTCATACAACGAGCCATCATTGGTGATTGAGTTGAATGAAAACCAGAAATGGCACCGCATGAAATTACAATAAACATCATTGGGTACAGTATGTTTTGAACTGGATTAGCATGCATATTTTTGAACTGATCAATTGATAATTCATGCAATTGTAAACTTCCTGTTGCACCATTAAACATCATCACACCAGCAATACTGAAAGCCATAATTAATAAAGCAGCACCAAATATTGGATATATTTTCCCGATAATCTTATTAATAGGAAGTAGTGTAGCAATTAAGTAATATCCGAAGATTCCGTACAACCAATAGTGCAATCCTCCACCTGTTAAATCTTTTAGTAAACCAGCTGGTCCGGTAACAAATGCAACGCCAACCATTATTAGTAATCCAAAGGTTATTATTGCCAATAATATTTTGGCAATTACTCCTAGATATTTACCAACTATTTCAGGTAAACTGGCACCATCATTTCTAATGGAAAGCATACCCGAGAAATAATCATGTACACCTCCCATAAAGATACACCCAAAAACGATCCATATGTATGAAACTGGACCGTACATTGCGCCAAGAATGGCACCGAAAATAGGACCTAAGCCAGCTATATTTAAAAATTGAATGGTAAACATCTTCCAGGTCGGCATTGGAATAAAATCAACGCCATCTCCTAGTCGAACCGCGGGTGTTTTTATTTTATTATTCGCACCAAAAAAATGTTCTATAAATTTTCCGTAAATAAAGTATCCAAGAATTAAGGCAAGTATTGCACTTATAAAAGTTATCATACAATCGAATTCATAAATTAAATACCAAAAATAATGAATTTATTATATCCAGCATTCTTTCTATTTGAACTGACCTCTTTTCGTTAGGTTTAAAACTTGTGTGAATAAATAAGTGATGGTAAAAGAATTTTTTCAGTAAATAATTGACTGTTTGAATGCCTAAACAGCTTTCTATTTGATGAATATGAATAAACAAAATAATTTGTTGTAGCTTTGCTTAAATTTCATTAAAACAGATGGATAGATGTTTTGTTCTGTTGCCATTTTCTTAGGATCGAACACTCACTATCTAGATTTGTTTTAAGTACTCTAATCTTTATATTTGCTAAGCTCTGATTTTAATGAATTCAATTGAATGATGAGCAAACCTGAATAAAAAATAATAATTAGTGATTAGTTGATTCTAAGGTGGATGTATTATCACTTGCGATAATTACTTCAATTAGCTTCAACATCAAAAACTGATGATAAAATACATATAGAATGAAAGGTTTAAAAATTGTTGTTCTTGCCAAGCAGGTTCCCGATACCAGAAATGTTGGGAAAGATGCGATGAAAGCGGATGGAACTGTGAACAGAGCGGCTTTGCCGGCAATCTTCAACCCTGAAGATTTGAATGCATTAGAGCAAGCATTACGTTTGAAAGATAAATATGAAGGAACCGAAGTTACATTATTGACTATGGGACCGGGTAGAGCTGCGGAAATTATTCGCGAAGGTTTATATCGTGGAGCAGACAATGGAATCCTTTTGTCGGATCGTGCTTTTGCAGGTTCTGATACTTTGGCAACTTCTTATGCATTGTCATGTACTCTAGAAAAAATGGGTAAGATTGACATTATCATCGCAGGTCGTCAGGCAATTGATGGTGATACTGCTCAGGTTGGACCTCAGGTTGCTGAGAAGTTAGGTATTCCTCAAATTACTTATGCTGAAGATGTAGTATCTGCAGAAAAAGGTAAGATTGTAGTTAAGCGTCGTTTAGAGCGTGGTGTTGAGACTGTAGAAGGTAAATTACCTATGGTAGTTACAGTTAATGCTTCTGCTCCTGAGTGTCGCCCTCGTAATGCTAAATTTGTAATGAAATACAAGCATGCAAGAGCGGTATCAGAAATGCAAAATGCAGATGAAGATTATATCGTATTACATAACAATCGTCCCTACTTAAATATTGGCGAATGGAGTGTTAATGATATTGAAACCAAAGCTGAAGAGCTTGGTTTGACTGGTTCTCCTACTAAAGTAAAAACTATTGAAAATGTAGTTTTCCAGGCTAAAGAAGCTAAGGTTCTTGAGCCAACTGATGCAGATATGGGTGAGTTAATGAAAGAATTAATTGCTAACCACACTATCGGGTAGAGACGTAGCATGCTATGTCTGTACAAAGTAAAATTTAAAAAAAAGAAACCGTGAATAACGTATTTGTATATTGCGAAATAGAAGAAGGTCAAGTTGCTGATGTAAGTCTTGAACTTCTTACCAAAGGTAGAAAGCTAGCCGATGATTTAAAATGTGAGTTAGAAGCTATCGTAATTGGAGAGAATCTAAAAGGTGTTGAGAAACAAATTATGCCTTATGGAGTTGATAAAGTTTGGATTGCTGATGATAAGCGTTTGTATCCTTACACAACTTTACCTCATACATCTATTATTGTGAAATTATTCGAGGAAGAAAAACCACAAATTGCTTTGATGGGTGCTACAAGCATTGGTCGTGATTTAGGTCCTCGTGTATCTTCTGCTCTTCACTCAGGTTTAACTGCAGACTGTACCAGTCTTGTAATTGGTGACCACACAGATAAGAAGAATAAGAAAGATTATAAGGATTTGTTGTATCAAATTCGTCCAGCATTCGGTGGTAACATTGTTGCTACTATCATTAACCCTGATTGTCGCCCACAGATGGCAACAGTTCGTGAAGGGGTAATGAAGAAAGAGGTTCGTTCTGATGCTTACAAAGGAAAAGTTAAGAATCTTGATGTTGAGAAGTATGTGAATGCTGAAGATTTCGTTGTAAAAGTGATTGAACGTCACATGGAGAAATCTAAAGTAAACATCAAGAACGCTGGTATTATTGTAGCTGGTGGTTATGGTGTTGGTTCAAAAGCAAACTTCGATTTGTTAACTGAATTGGCAGAAGTAATTGGTGGTGAAGTGGGAGCTTCTCGTGCTGCTGTTGATGCTGGTTATGCATCTCATGAGCGTCAAATTGGTCAAACCGGTGTTACTGTACGTCCTAAGTTATATATCGCTTGCGGTATCTCAGGACAGATTCAGCACACTGCAGGTATGGAAGAATCAGCAATGGTAATTGCGATCAATACAGATAAGAATGCACCAATCAACAATTTTGCTGATTACGTAATTACAGGTGATATTGCTACTGTATTACCAAAAATGATTAAGCAATACAAAGAGAATACTAAGTAATAGTATTTACTGTTTGTATTAAGCTTAAATTATTAACAAAAAAACATCCAAAAGAAATGGCTAATTTCTATACAGATAATGAGGATATGAAGTTCCACCTGGATCATCCTCTAATGAAAAAAATTGTTGCACTTAAAGAGCGCAACTTCGAAGATAAAGAGAAGTACGATTACGCACCATTGGATTTTGAAGATGCAATGGATTCTTACGATCGTACTTTAGAAATCGTTGGTGAAATTTGTGGTGAGATTATTGGTCCTAATGCCGAAGGTGTTGATCAGGAAGGTCCACAAGTGGTTAACGATCGCGTTATTTACGCAAAAGGAACTGCTGAAAACCACGAAGCTTTAACTAAAGCAGGTTTAATTGGTATGTCTCTTCCTCGTGAGTACGATGGATTGAATTTTCCAATGGTACCTTATGTAATGGCTGCTGAATTGGTATCTCGTGCCGATGGTGGTTTTGCTAACATTTGGGGACTTCAGGATTGTGCTGAAACAATTCATGAATTTGCTTCAAAAGAGCAGAAGGATAACTACCTTCCTCGTTTTGCTAAAGGGGCTACTGCTGCAATGGATTTGACTGAGCCAGATGCTGGTTCTGACCTTCAGGCTGTACAGTTGAAAGCAACTTACAACAAAGAAGAAGATCAGTGGTATTTGAATGGTGTGAAGCGTTTCATTACTAATGGTGATGGTGATGTTTCATTGGTTCTTGCTCGTTCTGAAGAAGGAACTTCTGATGGTCGAGGTTTGTCTATGTATATCTATGACAAAAAACATATGGCAGTTAAAGTTCGTCGTATCGAGCACAAAATGGGTATCATTGGTTCTCCAACTTGTGAGTTGGTATTTACCAATGCTCCTGCTGAATTGGTTGGATCTCGTAAAATGGGATTGATCAAATATGTAATGTCATTAATGAACGGTGCACGTTTAGGTGTTGGTGCTCAGTCGGTAGGTATAGCAGAAGCAGCTTATCGTGAAGGTTTGGCTTATGCTCAGGAACGTCGTCAGTTTGGTAAGGCAATTATCGAATTCCCTGCGGTTTACGAAATGCTTACAAACATGGAAGCTAAATTGAATGCTTCTCGTTCTGTATTATATGAAACAGCTCGTTTTGTTGATGTTTATAAAGCATACTACCATATTTCTCAAGATCGTTCTTTGGATAAAGAAGAGAGAATGGATATGAAGAAATATCAAAAAATTGCAGATGTATTTACACCATTATTGAAGTTATTTGCTTCTGAATTTTGTAATGAGGTTGCTTACGATTCATTGCAGATTCATGCAGGTTCGGGTTATATGAAAGATTACCCAATTGAGCGTTTGGTTCGTGATGCACGTATTACTAATATTTACGAAGGAACTACTCAGTTACAGGTTGTAGCTGCTGTTCGTGGAGTAACTACTGGTGCATATTTAGCTCAAATTAAGGAGTATGAAGCTTCTGATTTAAATCCTCAGTACGAATACATCAGAACTACTTTAAAAGGTATGACTGCGAAGTACGAAGAAGCTGTAGCTAAAGTAAACGAAATTAATGCTACTGCTGATCACAACGATTTCCTTGATTTCCATGCTCGTCGTTTAGTTGAGATGGCAGGATATATCATTATGGGATACTTGTTGTTGACTGATACTACTAGAAATGACAAATACAAAGCTTCATGTGAAGTATTCGTTAAAATGGGTAAAGCAAAAGTTGCTTCTTACCTAGAATACATCAGTTCTTCAGAATTGAAAGATCTTGGTATTTTCAAGAAATAATTAAGTTTTAAAACTTAAGCTTAGGAGGCTTCCATTATGGAAGCCTCTTTTTTATGCATTCAATTCCAATGTTAAATTTTCGTTAAGTCGAATTAACCTTTCCTTAAAATGTTTACTTGTGTATCTTCTTTTAAAGCCATTAGTTTTGCCGCATGTTATTAAGATAATGTGTCGATTGAATTGCATTTTGATTACCAACTACTGTAGGAAGGATTATTTATTCTTAATCTAACAATTCAATTTGTTACATTTAGCATGCAAAATACTAAACGCCTAATTATAAATCGATTTAAAATGAAAAAACACTATTTTATTGCCTGCTGCTTATGTCTTTTGGCAGGAAGTCTATTTGCGCAAGATTCTAATAATTTAAAACTAAGCGTCAACAAAGGCTCTCTTCAAGTTGCAACTGACGATGGTCAGTTTAAATTTGGAATGGGAGGACGTGTATACATGGATGCTGCAGCTTATTTCGATGATGAAACTGATTTAAGTAGCGGAAGTGAAATTCGTGACATTCGCTTATTAATGAAAGCTACTCTTTGGAAAAAATGGGATGCTAAAATTAATATTGGTTTTGCCGATGGAGCAGTTTCTCTTAAAGATGTTTGGTTGATGCATAAGATAAATAAAAACAGTTTCGTTCGAGCAGGACATTTTCTTGAGCCTTTCGGTATTGAACAAACTGAAAGTTCGAAAACAACCAAGTTTATGCATGCATCGAGCACGGTTGAAGCTTTTCGACCAGGGAGAAATTTAGGAATATCGTATGCTAATTGGGGAAAGAAAAGATTCTGGGAAATTGGTTTATTTGGTAGCGATACCAATAACAAGACTGAAGGTGATGAAGGATATGGTTTAACTTCAAGATTAGCTTTTGCTCCTATAAATAGCGACGATGGAATTTTTCATATTGGTGTTTCCGGAACATACCGAACAGCGGATGCCGCAGGTTTTGACGAACATGATGATCCAAATCCTGAATTTATTAGATATCGCTCTAGAGCTGCAACTCATATCGAAAGAAGAAGGTTTATTGATGCTAAAGTTAATCATGCTGAAAGTCAAGTGAAAATAGGCTTAGAGATGATTGCTGCGAATGGACCGATATCATTTCAAGGGGAATATATTGAAGCATCAGTTTCAAGAAAATCAGATTATGAGGATTATGATTCGCAAGGATGGTATGCACAGCTAGGATGGTTGCTTAAAGGTGGAGATTACAAGTATAAAATGAAATCAGCACGTTTGGCTAAACCAGATCCTGGTTCAGTTGAATTTCTTGCCAGGTACAACGTAACTGACTTGAATCATACTGATTCAAATATTATGGGTGGAAAACAAAAAGATATAACTTTTGGTTGCACATGGTTTGTGAATCACAACATTTTAATGAAATTCAACTTTACCAATGTTGATTTGGATGAGTATTCATTAAATGGTGATGAGAACTTTAACATGATTCAAACTCGATTGCAGTTTTCATTCTAAAATTAGCGAAATTGATTAAAATATATAATGCTGCTCTTATGGGCAGCATTTTTTGTTGATTGTCTAATGTGTTAGCTAGATAAACTATTTTTTCTTACAATTTAAAATTACAATTCGATTCCCTGATAATTCAAATGCAATTCGATAATATCTGTATATATTTGCCATATGGACAAAGAAAAAGCTGAACAGGAGAAAGAATTTATCCGCAAAATATTCATCGACGAAATTGGACGATTGCAAAAGGAAGGATTCTATTTCTTTTCATTTATAATCATGGGACAGGCTATAGAGGCATTGGGTTGTTTTTTGGATAATAAACCCTTAAAAGCTCGTGCTCAATCATCAAAACGATTTTCTAAATCATTAAATATATTAATGGGTAATGATTACCGAGCAGTGAATAAGGATTTTTGGCTGTACGATAGATTGAGAAATCAATTAACACATTCGTTCGTTCCCAGTAAATCGCTCTTGCTTTGTTCCAGAGATAATCAGCCCGAAGAGGCAGAACATTTAGACTTTGTAGACGAGAGATTGGTTTTGGTTGCCGAAGACATGTACGAAGATTTAGTGAAGGGCTGTGAGAAACTTTTTGGAATGATTGACAGGGGTAAAGTTCCTTTGAAAAACATTGCTGCCTCGCCGCAAGAATTAGGAATTGTTTAATATCTGCCATATGATTCAAAATGTTGTAATGATAGGTGCTGGGAATTTAGCTACACAACTTTCTATCGCACTCCACGAAAATGGAATTGAGGTTTTACAAGTATTTAGCAGAACTATAGAGTCGGCTAAAATACTTGCTGATAAAGTTAATTCTCGATATACCAATTTGCTTAAGGATATTGTCCCAAATGCCAATTTGTACATTTTTGCTTTAAGCGATAAGGCTCTACAAGCTGTATTGGATCAAATTTCATTACCAATTGGTAATGCGGTACATACTGCGGGCAGTATTCCTATGGATATTTTCGAAAATTATACTGAGCATTTTGGTGTTTTTTATCCTTTACAAACCTTCTCTAAACAACGAAAAGTCGATTTCTCGGATATTCCTATTTGTATCGAAGCCAATAATATTGGATTGGAGGAAGATTTATTTCAATTGGGAGAGAGGATATCTTCAAACCTGAATTCGATATCCTCGGAGCAGAGAAAACAACTGCATTTGGCTGCTGTTTTTACCTGCAATTTTGCCAATCACATGTATAGCATCGGGCAGAAATTGTTAGAAGAAAAAGATGTCGATTTTAAGCTGTTAACTCCATTGATTCAAGAGACCGCTCAGAAAGTTATAGATTTGAATCCTTTATCTGCCCAAACGGGTCCTGCGGTCCGTTTCGATGAGGAAATCATGACTTCACATCAGAAGGCATTAAAAGATACTCCTGATTTTCAAAAATTGTATAGTTTTGTGAGTGAAAGCATTTTTAAGATGCATTCCGAAAACAATAAATAGTATAATAATATAGATATTAACCAGTATGGCGTTTTTTAAAGAAGATTTAATGAAAGTTAAAGCTTTCATTTTTGATGTGGATGGAGTATTATCCAATGAGTGTATTGTGATTGATTCAAATGGAGAAATGTTGCGAACAGCAAATACCAAAGATGGTTATGCAATTCAGTATGCAGTAAAAAAGGGATATCCTGTTGCAATTATTACTGGAGGAGTATCTGATGCTGTTGAGAAAAGATATCGTGGATTGGGAGTGAAAGACATCTATATGGCATCGAAGAATAAAATTAAAGATTTTGAGGATTTCATTTCAAAACATGACTTAAATCCGGATCATATCATGTATATGGGCGATGATTTACCAGATTTTGAAGTGATGAAAAGAATTGGTGTTCCTACTTGTCCTGCAAATGCTGTTGAGCAAATTAAGGCAATTTCAAATTACATATCTGATAAAGACGGTGGATATGGTTGTGTGAGAGATGTAATTGAACAAGTGTTACGTGCTCACTCAAAATGGTACGAATCAGATACAAATATTCAAAGCATTTAATTCTCTCTATTAAACTCCAATCGAAATGAGCAAATACTTGAAGTTAGTCCGATTTCCGAACTTAATTATTATCGCATTAATACAAATTGTAATGCGTTACTTTATTATTGAACCAATTTTGGGAATAAATAGAATTAAGCTTCAGTTGGCTGATATCGATTTTGCTATTTTGGTACTGGCAACTCTGTTTATGGCTGCTGCCGGATATATTATCAATGATTATTTCGACACAAAGGCTGATCGTTTTAACAAGAAAGATGTAATTGTTGGTCGTTTGGTAAAAAGAAGAATTGCTTTACTAATGCATCAGGTATTTATGGCAATATCGGTTCTGTTGGGAGCTTATGTTTCTTATAAAATAGGACATTGGCAATTTGTAATTATATTTTTCATGGCAGGAGGTTTGCTTTGGTTTTATTCTACATCTTATAAATATTACTTTTTATTAGGAAGTTTTTTAATGGCCATGGTGGCTGCAGCTATTCCATTCTTAGTAGTGATATACGAAATACCTCCATTAAATAAAAAATATGCTGATGTTCTTTTGGCTTCCAAAACAGATTTTAATTACCTGCTTTATTGGGTTGGTTCATTCTCGTTCTTTACTTTTTTAGCTGCTTTAATAGGTCAGTTTATAAGAGATCTGTTATCGATCAAAGGAGATAGCGAAATTCAAAGAAGAAGTTTGCCTGTGGTTATTGGACTAAAATGGTCTAAGATCGTAATTGTGACTTTGCTATTATTTTTGTCAGTATCAGTATTTGGTGTGTGGTATCAATTTTTAAATGCACCAATGGATAATATCACACCTTGGTATTTTGCCATTCTAATTATATTACCAATTGTTATTCTGGCTTATAAAGTGGCAAAATATAAAGTGGGAGATAAGTTCAAATTAGGTGTGTTTTTATTACGTTTCGCTATCCTTACAGGCATTTCGTATGCTTTTGTAGTGAATTATATTATCAATCATTCAAATTTTTAAAAATGTTGAATAATCTAAAAGATTATCAAATAATATTGGCTTCTCAATCTCCGCGACGTCATCAAATGCTAAAGGAGCTGGGATTATCATTCGAAATAAAAACCAAAGAGGTAGAGGAAGTGTATCCTAACGGATTAACTCCTGAAGAAATTCCGGTTTACCTAGCCGAATTAAAGGGTAAGGCTTTTCAGGAAGACATTATATCTAATGAATTGGTGATAACAGCCGATACAATTGTTTGTGTTGATGATTGGATTTTAGGGAAACCAAAAGACAGAGATGATGCAGTAAAAATGTTGAGAGCTTTATCAGGAAGATCGCATCAGGTGATAAGTGGGGTTAGTTTACAGAGTAAAGAGAAGAGCGTAAGTTTTGCAACTACGACTAATGTTCACTTTAAAACATTATCTGATGAGGAAATAGATTACTATATCGATAATTATAAACCTTTTGATAAAGCTGGCGCGTATGGAATTCAAGAGTGGATTGGCTTTATAGGAATTGATGGAATTGAAGGTTCTTATTTTAATGTGGTCGGATTGCCAATTCAGCGCTTATATCAGGAACTTAGTAAGTTTTAAGATTAAAGAATTACTTAAACAACATATATATAAAATGAAGAGAAAATTGGGTTTACTTCTTATGGCAGTATTGCTGCTAGTAGGAGGGCAGGTAAAAGCAGATGAGGGAATGTGGATTCCTATGCTTTTGAAAAAGTACAATATTGAAGACATGCAAAAAGCTGGATTCAAATTAACGGCAGACGATATTTACGATATCAACAAAGCTTGTTTGAAAGATGCTGTTATTGGATTGGGGCGTGAAGGAAGACCTTTCCGTCATTTTTGTACTGGAGAATTGATCTCAGATAAAGGTTTGATTGTAACGAATCATCACTGTGGGTATGGTGCAATTCAAAATCATTCAACACTTGAGAACGATTACTTAAAGGATGGATTCTGGGCTATGAATCAAAAAGAAGAATTGGTAAATGAAGGTATTACAGCTTCATTTTTAATTCGAATGGATGATGTGACGGCACAAGTTTTAGATAGTATTACTGATGAAACAAAAGAAGCTGATCGTGAAAAAATGATTCGCAAACACATTAAGAAAATTGTTGAAGCTGCTGAAAAAGATTCTCACTATCGTGCAAGTGTGAAACCATTTTTCAATGGCAATCAATATTTCTTGTCAGTATACGAAATTTTTAAAGATGTTCGTTTGGTAGGTGCTCCTCCATCAGCTATTGGAAAATTTGGTGGTGATACCGATAACTGGATGTGGCCACGTCATACTGGTGATTTTTCAATGTTTAGAATTTATGCAGACAAGGATAATAAGCCGGCATCATATTCAAATGATAATGTGCCAATGCAGCCAAAGCAATCCTTTAAAATTTCTTTAAAAGGTGTCGATCAAGGTGATTTTACGATGGTTTTTGGATATCCAGGAACAACAACAGAATATCTAACTTCTCATGCTTTAAAAATGATGACTGAGGTGGATAATCCTCACAAGATCAAAATTAGAACTAAGAAATTGGA
>Ga0193954_1000452_pt1 | contig 23874 bp, 29 predicted proteins | sample BB_5_MG_FD_140340 | JGI IMG/M metagenome (GOLD analysis project Ga0193954, IMG submission 140340) | Microbial mat bacterial communities from the Broadkill River, Lewes, Delaware, United States - BB_5_MG | ecosystem: Environmental > Aquatic > Freshwater > River > Microbial mats | place: USA...
ACGATGAAACCATCTCCAATAAAATTGCCAAACAAGTCTTTGAAGCAATGGCAAAAAGTGGCGAAGACCCTAAACAAATCGTAGAAGCCAAAGGACTGGTACAAATAAGTGACCCTGCTATCATTTCAGAGATTATCGATGAAGTGATGGCAAAAAACCCTGATAATGTAGAGAAGTTTCGAGCAGGTAACAGCAAACTACTGGGCTTTTTTGTAGGGCAAGTACTCAAAGCGACCAAAGGGAAAGGGAATCCAAAAGTAGTCAATGCGTTGGTAGGAGAGAAATTACAATAATCCCCTAATAATATGTATTGCATTACATACTATATTTAGATATAATTGTGATACATTCCATATTAGGCTCTATTATGCTTGAAAATTTATTTATCAAAAGTCATCAATTTGTCAAAAATAACAACCTTAAATATCAAAGATATTTTATCAAAGAGGAGTCTTTGGAGCATAGACTCTCTATAGTTTTAGGTGCAAGAGGGATTGGTAAGACGACAATGATGGCTCAAATCATGAGTACGTATGCCCAAAATAAAGCTCTCTATCTATCTCTTGATGATATTAACAATGCAAAACAGAGTATCTATGAGATTGCAGAGGCTTTTGAGCTTGAGGGAGGGGCGTTACTCTGCTTGGATGAGATACATAAGTATGATAATTGGTCTGGAGAGCTAAAAAGTATTTATGATAACTTCCCTACACTTCGCATAATAGCCAGTGGAAGCTCAGCATTGGAGATTCACAAAGGCTCTCATGATTTGAGCCGTAGAGCCATTGTTTATACGATGATAGGTATGAGTTTTCGAGAATTTTTAGAGCTTCATCATGGTTATAACTTGGATAGTTTCTCTTTGGAGGATATTTTGCAAGAGCATGAGAGTATAGCCCAAGATATAATCTCTAAGCTTAAAAAGAATGACGACAAAATTATACCACTCTTTAGAGACTATCTAAAATTTGGATACTATCCCTACTATCTCAGTATGCCCAATGAACTCCTCTTTTTTCAGACACTTAAACAAAACATTAATGTTTCTATAGAGAGTGATTTGCTCAATATCTATCCTTCTCTCAATGGAAGAAGTATCAAGAAAATCAAACTTCTTCTTGCTGTAATTATGCAAAATGTACCCTTTACACCCACGATGAGTAGTCTCAAAAAGAACATTGAAGTCAAAGACGATAGAACGATTAAGGAGTACCTCTCTCACTTAGATGATGCAGGACTGATTAAATTGCTTATGAAATCCTCTCTTGCTATGAAAAACATAGACAAACCCGAAAAAATCTATCTTGCTAATACCAATTTAATGTATACCACAGAACCCGATATGGGCAATGTACGAGAGAGCTTTTTTATGAATCAACTCTCAAACTACTACACATCTAAAAATGCCATAGATAACAAAGGCATATTTTCTGCACAAAAAGGTGATTTTTATTTAGAAGAGAAGTATCTTGTGGAGGTAGGTGGCAAAAACAAAACCTTTAAACAAATCAAAGAGCTACCACACTCATTTTTGGCTTGTGACGATATAGAGATAGGGTACAAATACAAACTGCCTTTGTGGTTGTTTGGATTTTTGTATTGAAGCTATTAGCAGACAGATGTTAGAGCAAATGATAAAAAAGCTTTTTAGAATTTTGCACAAAATTTACGATACGATGTAAGAGGGAGTCAAATATATGGTAAGCACAGATGAAATTGTCCAAAACTATTTAAGTACATTAGGACTGAGTGAGGAGATAAAAACACTGAGTGATATTAATCTACTCATCCAAGCCCACCAAAAAATGTTTGCTTTTTCTAGTCTAAAGGTACTACTCAAAGAAAACATATCTTTAGAACTTAAAGATATTTACTACTCTATTGTTGTGCAAAAGAGGGGTGGGTACTGTTTTGAACACAATAAACTGCTCTATGAAGTATTAAAAGCACTCAACTTTGATGTGGAGTTTTATTTGGCTAGGGTTGTTAACAATACGCACAGTGAAACCCCCAAAGTCCCTTTGACCCACCGTTTTACCCTTTTGAAGTTTGAGGGTGAGCGATATTTGATTGATGTGGGTGTGGGTATCTTCTCACCCAATGTTGCCATTAAATTTGCAGATGAAATCACTCCAAGCCACTTGGGTAAATCCTACACAATTGAGTCCCTAAACAATCAAAGCTATGCTATGAATATCATTGAAAAAGGTAAAGCTTTTAGAGCCACGACCTTTGACTTAGCTCCTTGTAGTGAGGCTGATTGTGAAATGGGACACTTCTATTCACACAAACACCCCAATGCCATCTTTGTCAATAACTTGGTGGCTTCACGCATTAGCCAAGAGCAAATTTTGAGCCTACGAAACCGTGCATACTTTAAGATCGATGCAAAAAATACAAAAAGAGTCCTTATCGAAAATAAAGAGCAGTTGGCTACTATTATTAAAGATGATTTTGATCTTAGCTTTAGTGAAGAAGAGACAACATTACTTTATCATAATTTTATCAAAAAGAGTGTGTCGAATCTTTGATACTTTTGAGTATAATGCCATGTTTTAATTACCTACATACAAAGGACAAACATGCAAAAAATAGTTATACTTTTATCTCTACTCTTTTCATTGAGTATTGCCAAACCCGTCACACCAGTCAATAAAGCAGTCTTTGATTGCAGTGCTGAGGATATGGGGTACATATACACACGGATGAAACTCATCGAAAAAACCGCACAGGACTTTAGCAAAGCCAAAGAAGCGTATGACTTTGTACTTACCATCCATTCACACTGTACTCCCATTGTATCCAAAGAGTCTTTGGAGTATGTCGAAGATAAGCAGGTAAAATTGCTCAAAAATATTCAAACACAGCTTATCAAACTTATGAGTGATTATAAAGTTGATATTCGTGTATGTAAGATAGCACTTAATGCACACTCCATAGAGACCAAAACCCTACTCCCAAATATCAACATCACCAAAAATAGCTTTTTGGATGTGATTCGTTTACAAAATCAAGGGTACGCTCTCTTTCCATTGATCAAATAAGAAAAAATACCTCAATCTCTGAGGTATTTCAAATATCCTTTGGACGACAACAAGTTTTCTAGTCTTCCCGATGTCTTTTACCATTAAACTTCACAACCAAAGAGAGTCTAATCTTTTCATGTGTATCCAATACCAAAAACTCGAATCCATCAATAACTTCCATGGTATGAACTAACGCTTTTATCTGTTGTCTCTTTTGCTTTTTTTCTTCTTCTTCATTGTGATAATACTCGATTGTCGAAGGAATTTTTCTCTGCATGGCGACGGTGAGTTGATCAAAAAACTCAACAGATATTGGATTGTACATAAATACCTCACTTCAAAATTTAAGTGCAAGTATACTAAAAATTGTTCACTTTAAGCTACAAAGTTTACTTAAAAGTATTCCTAAGTTATAATAGCAAACTTAAAAAGAGTTATAAAGGTTGGGCATGAATCATCACCTCTTTGCTGAAAAAATCAAAGATTTGACACTCTTATACATAGAAGATGATCCAGAAATACAAGGGTACTTAGCTGAGTTTTTAGGACGCTACACTGCAAATTTACACTTAGCCAAAAGTGCTGAGGAGGGAGAAGTACTGTATCAAAAAATCTCTCCTGACATTATCTTGTTGGATATTAATTTACCTCAAAAAAGTGGTATTGATTTTGCCAGAGAGCTTCGTAAACATGACCACACTACGCGTATTGTTATCTCTACTGCCTATACAGACAAAGAGTTTTTACTAACAGCAATTGAGTTAGAACTTACACGTTATCTTGTCAAACCCCTGACGAGTCAGGAACTCGTAGAAGCATTGAGTAAAGCAGCTGATGAGTATCTCTCACCGCATCTGCACAAGAGCCTTAATCTTGGTGAAGGATTTAGTTATGACTACAGATCAAAAGTCCTTCTCAAAGAGGGACAGATTGTTACCTTACGTCGCAAAGAGATGCAACTCTTGGAGTTTTTTATAGCCAATGCCCATACAACACTCTCTTATGAAACTTTGCAATATGAAGTATGGAGTGATAGTATGATGAGCAAAGATGCCCTGCGTGCCCAAATACGAAACTTACGTAAAAAGAGCCACCCTAAAATCATCACAAACATCACTGCTATAGGGTACCGACTCTATGAAGGAGAGTAGATGAACCTGCTAGCATCCATCGCTCACAAAGAGGGGTTTTCACTAGAACATACCGCAAGTATTTCACAAGCAATGGTATGTATGTTGGAAAATAAAAATGGTTCTGTGGTACTTCTTAAGGATAAATATCCAATAGGTGTCGTCACGGAGGGCTTGATTCTTGCCATACTAGAAGAGGATACCGATTTGACACAGCCTGTGTTGCCTCTAGCCAAAACCCCCGTCATTACCGCACATCAAAACCGTCCGATTGAATTGGCGTTTGATCTGGTCGTGACGAATAATATCCGTCGTTTGGTACTAATCAATGATGCAGGTCAATACAGTGGAGTGGTATTGCAAGAGAAGCTTTTTGAATTTTTAGAAGAGGATGTCTATAAGGTTGATCTCAAAGTTGCAGATCTCTTAGCACATGACTCAACAATTCTCTGGGTAGCGATGGGCAAGAGTTTGCATGATGTTTTAGAGGTAATGCGTCGTCACAAAGTAGGTTCGGTAATTGTTGTGGATGGGCAACAACAAGCTGTTGGTATCATCACCGAAAAAGACATCCTTGCTACAGGGTACCGTGATATGGATCTCTCTCAAAAAGTAGAGACATTGATGTCCTCACCTGTAATGAGCGTGAGTAGTGAAGTCCCCATTACCCAAGTCATTGATATTATGCGTCATCATAATATTCGAAGAGTACTCGTCAATAGGATGGATGGCACTATGCAAGCTATTTTGACCAATAGAGATATTTTCAAACATATCAAAGGCAATGTTGCACGAATGCTAGAGATTAAACTGCGTCATGCCAAAGAGATCATGGATTTACTTCCTGAAGCCATTATAGAAATATTTGATGCTCAAAACCACCAAGTGATTCATTGGATTAATAAAAAAGCCAAAGAGCATTTTGGAGAACAAATCTTAGAGCATCCTCCTCATGTACTTTTTGGTGAGACCTGGGATCATCTTTACGCAACATTGGTCAATAATTGGCAGATTGATAATTTTTCAGTCGTAGTAAAGGGGCGTAATTTTGAGTTTTCAGGAACACTCTCAAAAAATATCAATAGTCGCTATATCAAGCTCATTGCCAAGGATGTTACCCAACATGAGACAATGAAACAACAACTCAAAGATGAAGTCAAAGAAGAGATACAGTTACGTCAAGAACAAGAGTATTTAATGATGCAACAATCACGCCTTGCCTCAATGGGAGAGATGATAGGGCATATTGCACACCAGTGGCGACAACCTTTGGCTCAGCTAGGCGGTATCTTTATGAACCTTGAATCGGCACAGGCTTTTGGGGAGCTTGATAAAGAATATCTCCAAAAAAAGATGCTTCATGGTAATGAAATGATCAAATATATGTCACAAACCATTGATGATTTTAGGCTCTTTTTCACACCCAATGAGAGCAAAGAGCGTTTTGATGTTGTAGAGCTACTTGAACAGGTAGTCAATATTGTCTCAGCAGGATTGGATTATCACCGTATCTCTGTCACAATAGATGCAGAAATAGGGGTATTCTTTGCACCAAGCTATGCCAGTGAATTTTCACAAATTTTGCTCAATCTACTCAACAACTCCAAAGATGCTTTAGCTCAAAGCAATACCTTAAACCGCTATATCCATATTGCTTTATCTCAAGATAATGATCAAAACGTACTTACTTTTTGTGACAGTGGAGGTGGCATAGATGCAGACATCTTGCCTCAATTATTCCAACCCTATATCAGTACCAAACGTGATCAAGGGGGTACAGGAATAGGACTCTATATTTCACAACTCATTATGGAGCAAAAAATGCGAGGCACAATCAGCGCACATAACGACCCAAATGGTGCTTGTTTTATCCTGCATTTCCCTTGCATTTACAAAAATTAGTACTTTTTGAAAAATTTCACAACTCTTACATTTCTTTTGTATACAATGACAACTACAGATAGATAATAAAGAAGAATTATGAAAAAAAATATAGACCAAGTAAAAGTACTGCTAGATGCTTTGCCGTATATCAAGCGATACAGTGATGAAATCTTTGTGATTAAATATGGTGGTTCAGCACAAACTTCACCCCAACTCAAAGATAAATTTGCTCGTGATATTGTTTTGATGTACCTTGTTGGTATCAAGCCTGTCATTGTCCATGGTGGAGGAGCTGCTATTGGAGATATGCTTGAGCGACTGCAAATCGGTACACAATTTATCGATGGACTACGCGTCACCGATGAAAAAGCAATGGAAGTTGTCGAGATGGTACTCTCAGGAAGTATTAATAAAGAGATCACCGCTTTGCTGAATGACCATGGAGCACAAGCCCTAGGTGTCAGTGGTAAAGATGCCTCCATGATCAAAGCCAAAGCTGTGGATATGGAAAAATATGGCTATGTTGGAGAGGTGACAGAGGTTGATCCAAAGGTCATTAACAATCTCCTTGCAGAAAAATTTATCCCCGTTATTGCACCTATCGCGACAGGTCAGCTCAATGGTCACCCTGGCTTTAATGTCAATGCTGATATTGCAGCAGGGCATATTGCCACAAGTCTCAAAGCACGCAAAATTATCTTTATGACCGATACCCCTGGTGTCATCAATTGTGAAGATGAAATCATGCATACGCTCAATCAAGAAGAGATCACAATACTCAAAGATAAAGGAACCATTGCAGGAGGTATGATACCCAAAGTTGATGCCTGTTTGCATGCTGTCAATGGAGGAGTAATGAAAGCACATATTATTGATGGACGTATCGAACATGCGTTATTACTAGAGGTATTTACAAGCCAAGGTGTAGGCACGGTAATCAAACTATGAGTCAATTGCAAAGAATGAAATTTTCTGTTTCCCCTCTACTCCTAAAGCAATGTGAAGCAATCATCGAAGAGGAGCTGGAGAATGTGAAAAAACTTGTCCGTGCTTTAGAAGTGATTGATCAAATGAAACTCTATTCGCAGCATTATGATGATTTTGAGTCATACTGCCAAGAGCGTTGGAAGACAACACAAGACCTTGAGTATCAAGGAAAATTAATACAAACTCTAATAAAAAAGGAAAACTAATGAACTACCCAAATTTACCCAAAGACTGTACATCAATGTTATGCAAACACCTCACACCAGAGGTTTTTGAATCTTTAAAAGATAAAACAACTGCCAATGGATTTACTTTAGAACAAGCCATCAATTCAGGTGTCGTCAATCTTGATAGCGGTATTGGTGTCTATGCAGGGGATGAGGAGTCCTACAGTATGTTTGCACCACTTTTTGATGCAATTATTGAAGATTATCATGGTTTTGGAACAGAAGATATGCACCAAAGCAATATGAACCCCGATGATCTCAATGCTCCTAATCCTGATCCTGAGGGGAAATACATCGTCTCTACCCGTATCCGTGTAGGACGAAATGTTGCCAATTTACCTTTAGGACCTGCTATCTCAAAAGAGCAAAGGGATTTAGTAGAGTCAAGCGTGGTTGCAGGTCTGAATACTTTAGAAGGTGAGTTAGAAGGAAACTACTATCCACTGCTTGGAATGAGCAAAGAGGTACAAGAGACACTTATTAAAGATCACTTTTTATTCAAAGAGGGAGATCGTTTTTTAGATGCAGTAGGACTCAACCGTAACTGGCCAGAAGGACGAGGAATCTATCACAACAATGACAAGACATTTTTGGTATGGGTTAATGAAGAGGATCAACTGCGTATCATATCCATGCAGATGGGTGGTGATATCCAAGAGGTCTTTACACGACTGGTCTCTGCCATTAAGAGTATTGAGACCAAAGTAGACTTTTCCTACAATGACCACATTGGATACATCACTTCATGTCCAACCAATCTAGGGACAGCAATGCGAGCCAGTGTGCATATTGCTGTTCCAAAATTGGCTGAAGATATGGAAGCCTTTAAAGCCATTACCGATAAGTATCATCTGCAAATCCGTGGTATCCATGGAGAACACTCCCAGAGTGAAGGTGGAGTATACGACATCAGTAACCGTCGCCGTCTAGGCATCACCGAAGTGCAAGCCGTTCAAGATATGTACGATGGTGTCGTCGCACTCATCGAAGCGGAAAAAGCATTAAACTAATCAAGACTTAGGGGTTTTACACCCCTACTAAGCCTATTTACACTTTTTATACTCTCTATCAAAAGCCTCGATATCAAAATAAACATTGATACTGTTATTAGCTATTGTCTGAGTGGTTTCAAGATTGATTTTTTGGATAAACTTTAGCTTTTTATTAGCTATCAGCCCATAAAGCTCTTTTGGGGTGATGAAATTTCTTGCTTGATTGGAGATAGTAGAGGCAAAGGTGGCAATGGCTTTTGGATTTTCATTTTCGACAATGCCTTGGAGGTAGTAGACTTTGCTAGGAGTTTTGAGATAAAACTTCTCTTCAGGTATATCGACATAGCCCCCCAAGTTATCTTGTACCGCATCACTGCTGAGATTGAGTGTATCACTTGCAATACTAAGATGTAATGCCTTATCACTACAAAGTACCTTCATAGAGATAGAGTCCTTGCTCAATAACCCAAGTGTCAGTGTCAAAAATAAAATATAAGTTTTCATATCTGCTCCTTATTGTAAAAGTATAATCATTTCTGACTTTTGCTCCTCTTAGGAAGTAAGGGAGAGTCGACTTATAATTTCTTCAATGCCTCTTTACTCCAGTTTTGAATCATTTTTTTCTCTTTTTGGCTTAGTTTCGCATCACCATGTATCCAAGTATAGCTTGGCAGTGGCATACGAATGACTACTGATTTGTTAATACGATCATACATATCTTTTTGTTTGATTTTGGGTAGGTCGTTAAAAGTAGAGAAATTCACCACTTTGCGACCATCATTGATATGATTGCGTACAAACCACGACATAGGGGCTACATCACCATACCATGGCATAGCAGTATCATTGGAGTGGCAGTCATAGCATGACTTTTGTAATACTGTGGCTACCTCTTGGGGGGCGATCACTTCATTTTTTTGGCTAGGTGGGGGTGTAATATCAACTTGGATAAACTGCATCCCTAGCAATACAATCACAAAAATAGCAATAAACTTTAACACAATACAATCCTATGAGTAAATTAGGGAAATTGTATCTTAATATCTATTAAAAGCCAATCAAGGGTTCCACCTATCAACTAACCATAGTATAAACCAACTTTTTTAATATCTTTGCCAATTGTTCTTGTTCTGACGAATCTAAGGTTGAAAATATTGTGTGATCTGACTCCAAAAGATCAGGAATAGCCTTTTTACACATTGCTTTGCCTTTTGGGCTGAGTTGTACAAGCATACTGCGTCTATCTTGGCTGGATTCTATTCGCTCTATCAGTTCTCTACTCTCTAAGCTTTTTAGCAGTTTGGTCATCCCTCCTGAAGAGAATACCATGCTTTGGCTCAACTGTGTGGGAGACATAGTCATATCGTTAAAAAGCAGTGTGGATAAAAGATTGATTTGGGAGAGTGTTAAATCGTACTTTTTCTCTAGTAGTAATGAATTTTGTTGCATTACTTCTTTTTGAATCAGTGTCAAGGGAAGCACAATTTTCAAAACAGAAATATCCAATCCATCTGGCTTGTTATCAAAAATATTATGGTAATAGTTATCTAATTGTTCTTTATTCATAGAGAAATTATAGCATACTCTGCTTTTTATCTTGCTAGAAAGGTAATTTTAACTCAAATGATGTTATCTTTCTAGCAAGATAATTAGAAAGGAGTTCTATGTTTAGAAAAATAGTATCGATTACACTACTTGTTTCACTTGTGGCACTGAGCAGTTCAGGGATTTTGATGATTGTTTTAGGTAGTTTTGAGTTTCAACTACAGATGCACCCAGTCCACAAGATATTTGGAATCTTACTAACCCTCTCAGGAGCTTTTCACCTCTACTACAATTTTGGAGCGATTCGTAAATACCTTGGAGACAAAAAAATAGTACTTGTTGCAGTGTTTTTGACATTTATCATGGTAGCACTCTACGCTATAGGTACAGCAAAACCTTTGGATAAAGCCAAAATCCAACAAATCGAAGCAATTATGAAAACATTAGAACACTAAAGGAGATAAAATAATGCGTTATATTATTGCAACACTGTTGCTACTTAGCCTAAATGGCTGTATCAAAGATGTCAAACCTTGGCAAAAGGGCGTACATGCCAAAGCAACAATGAAAGATGGCGATATGAATGCTCTTAACCAACACTTTGAAGAGCATATCTATTTTTCCAAAGAGGGAACCAAAGGGGGAGGAAGTGTATCAGGAGGAGGTTGCGGATGCAATTAAATAAACTATCTATCGTAGCTGCCACACTGCTACTGGCTCAAAGTACCCTCCATGCAGAGGATTATGTGCGGGTGCAATACATGCAATACACTGAAAGTGATGACCGTGTTGAAGTGATTGCTCCTTCTCTTGAGGTCAATAAAGATTTTGGAAGTGATTATACCCTCAATGTCAAGCTTGTAGGGGACATGGTAAGTGGGGCTTCACCTACCTACAGCGACACCTCTTCAGGAGCTTCAACCTACAACCGAGGTGTCGTAGCCAACCCAAGCAATATCAATAAACAAAATATTGACTTTGAAGAGGAGCGTGCCTTTGCTTCTGTTGGTCTTACCAAACGCTTTGAGAACCGTGATGAGATGACACTCTCTTATAGCAAATCTTATGAGAGCGATTATGACTCCAATACTTTTGGATTAAACTACCTCAAATGGTTGGATGATGCTAAAAATAGAAGCCTTGATATGACACTGACCTATCAAAACAATATTATCTTGATTCAAGAGTGTGATCCTTTTAACTACGCTTGTTCCAATAGTGATGCACTTAGTGGTGCTAGTAGTGAGCAAGACTCTAACTTGATTCATCTGCAATTGGGCTATACACAAATCCTTGATGAGAGTTCGGTAGCAAAAGCATCCATCTTTTACTCCAAAGAAGAGGGCTATCTCTCTAATCAATACTACAACATCGTACGCAATAGCAACACGGTAGAGGCTGAACGCAAACCCGATGAGCGAACTTCGTATGGATTTGGACTCAAATACCACAAAAACTTTGGGGCATTAACCACTAAATTAGGGTACAACTACTATAGCGATGATTGGGAGATTGATGCCCATACAGTAACAATTGATAACTATTATGAATTAAACCCTTCGTTTACCCTAGGTTTTGGATTGCGATACTATACCCAAAGTGAAGCCCAGTTTTACTCTGAGGAGATCAACTTCTTTACAACGCAAACCATTGCAAGTATGGATGATAAGATGAGTGAGTTTGATGCTATGACCTATAAACTCTCACTCACCTATACCCAAAATGAAAAACTAAGCTACGATGCAAGTATCAACTACTACGACCAAAGCACCGATCTAAGTGCGACCTATTTTACAGCAGGAATAAAATATAAGTTTTAATTAAAGATTGAGCGTAATGAACACTCCCGTGTGCATTACGCTTCTATAATGCCCCCAACTCCAACTTCTCTCTTTTACTCAATTTACTCACAATTAAGTTATACGAATCCTCCACCATACCGCTAAAGATATCCTCTTTCATCGTGCCATCCATGGTGATGGTGTTCCAGTGTTTTTTGTTCATATGATACCCTGCATTGACACACTCATAGAGTTCACGGTAAATTGTGGCTTCATGCGGGTCGCATTTGAGATTGACATTGAGGGGATTGTCTTTGAGACTAATGAGTCCAAACATCTTGTTTTTGACCTTAAAGACCATCACATCCTCCCCAAAAGGAAACTCTTTGCTTGCTCCATTAAAAGATAAAAATAGCTTCTCTAATGTTTCTAAATTCATGGTGACTCCTTGGGGTTATTATAGCCTATTTGCCAATGAAAACTTTTTAAACAACCCCAACGCAATCACAAAGGTAAAAAGCTCACTAAAAGGCAGGGCGATATAGACACCCACCACACCAAAGTAGTGAGAGAGCAGTGTGACAAAAAAGATGGGCAACAATAAACTTCTAGCAATGGATATACTAGCCGAAGCAAAGGGTTGATGAATAGCGGTAAGATAAGAGGTCATCAAAATATTAAGCCCCACAAACAAAAAGGCTATCCATGTGTAGTGCAAAAACTCTACGGTGATGGCTTTGGTCTCAGCACTCTTGCTATCTAAGAATATATCAGCTAAAACCTCAGGATAACTCAGTACCAAAGCAACCATAAGAGTCGCAAAACCCAAAACAGTGATAACACCAAGCCTAAAAAAGCTTGATATGCGTACAAACTCTTTGGCTCCGTAGTGTTTGGAGATGATGGGCTGGATGCCATCACTTATGGCAAAACTTATCATAATGCTGAGCATGGTAAAGTAGCCCACTATGGTATAGGCTGCCACCCCACTCGCCCCAAGGTACTTTATCATCATAAAATTAAATATCATCACCGTAATCCCTGCTGAGGATTCATTGATAAACTCCGAAGCCCCGTTTTTAAGAGCCGTGAAGATGATACGAAAACTCCCAATGGGTTGGATAAGTCGCAAGGTGGCTCTATTGCTAAAAAAGTGAGGCAAAAGTATTACGATCATCACGGTATAAGAGATGCCCGTCGCCCACGCTGCCCCGTACAACCCATAATCATAAACTACAATGAGTAGATAATCCAAGCCTACATTGGTAAGGGCAATGGAGATAAGAGCTAAAAAGGAGAGATTGGGATTCTCATCCACCCGCACAAAATAATCTACCACAATCCCCACCATAATAAAAGGCAAAAAAATCACCACAATAGAGAGATAGATAGTTGCACTGCTGTGAAGCTCATCTTGGATATTGAGCAGTTGCAAGATGGTATCGATACTCAGATAAACCACCCCACAGACAATCACCGAAAAAATCGTAATAGAGATAAGGGCTTTGGAAAAGAGGTTTTGGGCTTGTTTAATTTGTTTTTGCCCAAGGAGTTTACCTGCCATTACGCTACTGCCCACCGCAAACATCAACCCTACCCCAAACAAAATCGAAAAAATAGGATAGGCGATGTTGATGGAGGCAAGCCCAATAGCCCCTACATAGTTGCCCACAAAATATCCATCAATGATACTCGCCGAAGAGACGGCAAGCAACCCTAAAATGGAAGGAATCACATAGCGTAAAAAGACACGGTAGGGTTTATCCTCTAACATGATTTTGCTCAATATCCAAAAGTTTGATTTTGGTCTCAATGCCACCTGCATAGCCACCCAACCCACCATCACTCGCCACAACTCTATGACAAGGCACAATGATAGCCATAGCATTGGCTCCATTAGCATTGGCGACGGCACGTACCTTTTTGCTATCCCCTAGGATTTGGGCTTGAGCTTTGTAGCTTTTGGTTGTGCCATAGGGTATAGCAAGGAGAGCATTCCATACAGACTTTTGAAACGTACTGCCTACAAAGAGTAAGGGAATACTAAAGCTTTTTCGTTTACCCTCAAAATACTCATCAAGCTCTTTGCTTATCTCTTTATGCAGGGCATTTTCACGCTCAATATACTTGACATCCAGTCCCGTTTGCACTCTTTTATCAATAGTGCTTCGCTTGGCTCTATGGAGATAATCCAACAAACAAAGCTTGCCATCATAAACTCCCATAATAAGCTCAACTCCATGATTGCGGTAGTAGGCTATTTCGATGCTTTTCATAATGCAATCCTTGTGTAATTAAAGGCTATTTTATGTCATATTGTAATCTAATAGCATACAAATATAACTTAATTTAGAACTTTTTTTGATAATGGTATCCAATGGCTTCATACCCTTGTGCTTCCCAAAATTTCTGAGCCGACTTATTGGAGATGTAGCAGTTAAGCTCACCCGCTACGCAGTCATTTTTTTGGGCGAAGGTCTCGATCCACTCCATAAGCCTTTCCCCGATACCTTGCCCTTGATATGGCTTCAAAATAATAAGATTATCAGGCTCAATGTGTCGCCCTACGTAATACTTGGTCAATATCCAAATCCCACACACACCAATCAACTCATCTTCCTTGTAAATACCAATACATTGATAGTTCTCTTCTATCATTGCATCAAGACGATGCTCTAGTACCTTGGTAGGGATATTTTTATTGAGAAGTTGCCAAAAAGGAATAATTACCTTCATCTCCTCTTTGGCAATGAGTTTAAATTCTATCATCTTCTGCCTCTGTGAGTATAAATTCTAAAAAGTAGTTGCTTCTTCCATAACTGCTTGTATAGTTTTCTATCTCTTTAAACCCAACACTTTTATACAGAGCAATAGCAGGTTCTAAAATAGCATTGGTCTCAATAAAAAGTGACTTTGCTCCCATACTTTTGGCTTGATTGATGATAGAGTTTGCCAATATTTTACCAATCCCTTTGCCATGAAAATCTCTATCAATACCCATTTTACTCAGCTCATAATCATACACACTGTTTGTCAGTTTGAGCAAGGCACAAGTCCCCACGGGTTGATTATCATAAAGAGCTATCAAAATAATGCCACCTTGGTCAATAATAGACTCTTGGGGATTATTGAGAATCTTGGCATCTTTGCTCTCCATCTCAAAATACTCCTCTATCCACCAGCTATTTAGGGATTTAAAGGCATCTTTGTACTGTCCGTCAAAGGCTACTACCTCAATATGTTTTGCTTCTCTTTTGCGTTGCTCCTCCACCACACGTGGGTAGGTGGATTGCTCATCAAGCAGAGACTCAAACTCACCCAGTGCCAACCACAAATTATGCTCCATCCCATCTACCATTTTTTGCATCGCTAAGGTGACATCTTGATGTTGATACTCTAGCCCCTTTACCACCTCTTTGCCATGGGGGCTAAGGGAGATATTTATTTTGCGTCTATCACTTGTATCTTTTGTCTCAACGAGCATCTTGGCTTTTGACATCTCTTTGATGATTTTTACTACAGAGACATGGGAGTGTCCTATTTCATTAGCAATGCTTGTGACCGTTTTACTCTGCCCATCAAGCAGAGTATAGACTACTGGATACCATTTGGGTTTGATATCAACGCCATAGAGTTTAAATATCTTCAACGCATCGTTGTTAATCCGTTGGCTTATCATACGTAGCCTCGACCCTATTGCCATCACCCCTGTTTTATCAAATAGTTTTTGCATAAACCCTCCTTTTATGTAACTAGTTACGAAATTATAAACTCTTATTGTAAATGTGTCAAATAATTCATCAAAAAGAGTTTATAATACAAACACATAACCATGCAAAGGCATACAATGAGTAAACAAAAACAGTCAATATCATTAATATTAGGCAGTGGTGGGGCTAGAGGATTGGCTCATATTGGCGTAATTCGTTATCTACAAGAGCATAACTACCGCATTGATTCTATCTCGGGGTGTTCTATTGGGGCAATGATTGGTGGAATATACGCAACGGGCAAACTGGATATTTTTGAGCGATGGGTAAGAGAGCTTAACCGTATCGATATATTAACACTCCTTGATCTCTCATGGAGTAGCAGTGGATTGGTCAAAGGGGATAAGATTATTGCTACTTTGGTAGATTTGATTGGCGATGTTGCCATTGAGGAGTTGCCTATCAAATTTACTGCTATTGCCGCAGATGTCAAGAGTGAAAAAGAGGTATGGCTCACCCAAGGCTCATTGTTTGAAGCCATTCGTGCCTCTATCTCTTTACCGATGTTTTTTACCCCTTATTGCATTGATGGAATTGAGCTTATTGATGGAGGTACGCTCAATCCTGTACCTATTGCTCCCACCTTTCAAGATGCTACCGATATCTCTATTGCCATCAATCTAGGTGCAAAAAGTGAAAGGAGTATTGATAACCTAGATAAAAGCCCACAACACTTGAATATGAGTATCAATCCCAATATCTCACGTTTTTTAGAGTTTCTAAAAGAGAGTGTCACTCCATCACGCAACAATAATTGGAATGTCTATGAGGTTGCCAATCAAGCCTTTGATGCAATGCAAAACTCCATCGCAAGGCAAAAGCTCGCAGCCTATCCACCCGATATTCTTATCGATATTCCCCGTGATGCTTGTGGAACATTGGAGTTTGACAAAGCGGAGGAGATGATAGCCTTGGGATACTCCAAAGCGAAAGCCCAACTTGAAAAGTCTCTATGATTTTGTGATAACCAAAATAGGCAAGAGTCCAAAATATACCAACGTCCCGTAAGCTTGGTCGATATTGATATCGGGTTTGATCTCTAAGATGATTTTTTTGATACTCTCTTCATCCAAGTCACCTATAAACTCCCCTTCACCGTGGTCTTCTTTGTAGAGTTTGACCAATAGGTGGGACTCTTTTTGCTCTTCGTATCGCCATATTCGCATCGGTTTTCCTTGTATAGATGTTGATAGGGATTTTATCTAAAAGGAGCTATAACTTAGGCTCTATCTCTTAAAAATCGACTCTGTACCAATCCTGCGACTGCCTTAGTCTCTGTGTGTTTAAAGTGCATGGGGTTTTGCAGTTGCCCAAAGAGTGGAGAGCCACCACCTAGAAGTATAGGAATGGTAGTGATCGTCAATTCATCAATCAAATCCTCTTGCAAAAATCGCTGAATCGTCTTGCCTCCATCGATGTAGAGGTGTTGATAGCCTCTACTTGCTAACTGGGAAACAATATTTTGAGGAGTCTCATTGATAAGCTCCACTTTGCCTTCTAAATATGTGGGGATACTTTGCAGTGAGGTGCTTACCACAAAGACCTTTTTGCTATAAAACCACTCTCCCCCAAAACTTAGCACCAATTCAAAGGTATTGCGTCCCATTACAAGAGCATCAATACTCTCCATAAAGGCTTCAAAGCCCAAATCCTCACTATCAGGAGCAGGCAACCAATCCACACTCCCTTTACTATCAGCAATATACCCATCTAGGCTTGTGGCGATGTAGACTTTGTTTGACATGGTGTTATACCCTTGATTTCCAATAATTAGGATCTTGATGGAGTTCCATCACTGCTAAGATAACAATGGTTTGATCTTGTTGATAATAGATAATACCAAATGGAAATTTATTGCATAGGCATCGACGTATATCATCTTCTAAAATACTCCATGCTTTTGGAAAGGATAAAATTCTCTGAATGGTTAAATAGACTTCGTTGGCAAATCGTGCACTCAATCCATTTTGGAGCTCTTCATAATAGTCAATGGCTTTGTTAAACTCTTCCTCAGCATCGGGGTGAAAAACAAAACGCATCTATAACTCTAATCGTCTTTTAATCTTTTGAAATACCTCATTACCATCTATGGGTATTACCGCTCCACTCTCAATCTGCTCTTTGCGATTTTTACTTTCGTCAATCCATACATCATCAATAGAAGTCGGGGTGGGCGTAATACTTTTGAGGAGTTTATCCACTAATTTTGTTTTTATATCCATAGGTAAGATATCAATCTTTTCCAAAAATCTCTCTTCTTCTAGGGCTAACATTATACTCTTCTCCTATTTTTAACTATCTAATCTATATCAAACACCGCTTCAAAGCTAAAATCGATACCACACTCATCAAGCTCAAAACGGTAACTCTCTTTTTTAAACTCTCCCTCTAGTCTATAGCGACCATTGCTAAGTCTATAAACCTCTGCAAACATTCCTGCGGGTTCGACCAAGATATAGTACTCTACCCCTTGGGATTCATAGAGTTGGTATTTGAGTCCCCTATCTTTTTGTTTGGTGGAGGGGGAGAGGATTTCAAAGATTATCTGTGGCGTTTTGGAGAGGAATTGCCGTTTGTTGCCCACATTGCAAACTAGAAGCGTATCGGGTCGAACAACCGTATTGTCATCAATCTTCCAATCTAGCTCAGAGAGAGCTTTGCAGTGTTTACACTCTTGAATCTCTCCCATCAATTGAAAAATTATTCTTGCATTAATCTCTTGATGGGTAAAGCTTGGAGAGGGAGCCATGGAGTAGGCTATACCATCAATAAGTTCCCAATCCCCACTCCAGAGCTTATAATCATCATAGTTATAGTGTGGTAGATAATCCAATGCTCCCATGAGCTCTCCTTTTTGCTTTATTTTAGCACAAAAGGGCAAGGAAGTAAAGCAAGTGTTGTTAAACCATATTACTACAAACCCTATTTCTACCGCTCTCTTTGGCTTGGTAGAGGAGTCTATCGGTATCTCTATAGAGGGTTTGGACATCTTCTATCTGCCCCGCTTTGGCACAAAAGAGTCCACAAGAAGCGGTGACATAAGATGAAGCTAAGTTGCCACTGTGTGGGATATGCAAGGATTCAATATTGCTTCTAAAGCGATTGGCAAAGGCTAGTGACTCTTGGGGATTGAGCCCTATATAGAGTATTCCAAACTCCTCACCACCGAGCCTAAAGCAGTAATCATCGGCTCTAAGGAGTGTCTTTTTGAGGGTTTGGGCGATGGCTTTGAGTGTCTCATCTCCCATTTGATGCCCATAGTTGTCGTTGTATTTTTTGAAATGGTCAATATCGAGCATCACAAACGATAGGTAGCTGTTGTTGCGTTTGGCACGGTTGAGTTCTTGGGCAATGATGGTATCAAAATGTCGTCTATTATAAAGTGAGGTCAATCCATCGGTAATGGAGAGTGTTTCAACCATAGCAAGGTGTTTTCGTACCTCTTCTTCAAGCTGTTTTCTCTGTTTTATCTCTTTGGCAAGTTTGCGATTGCTTCGACCAATGGCAATGACAATAGAGGCAAAAACAAAGATAACTATCCCCACCCATTTGAGAATATCCCAAAAGCTAATGCCGTACTCATAGGTGATGGAGAGATATTTATCATAAAGTCTATTTTTTTCACTCACCGAGATGTTTTTTAACTCTTTGTTGATAATCGATACCAACGGTGCCCAATCCTTGCGTATTGCCATGGCATTGTCATGATTTCCAAATTTTGTAGGTGCGGCTATCTTGATATTATCAAAATGCATGTTTTTGATAATATAGCTCCCCGTAGCTAGATTACCGATATAAGCATCCACATCACCCACAGCAAGGCTTCTAAGTGCTTCTTGAGTGAGGTTTGCACCTTTGATAACTTTTAGATTAATTTGTGGATGTTTGGATTTGAGTAGTTTGTGCATATAAAAGCCATATTGAACCGCTACACGTTTGCCATAGAGGTCATTCACTTGGGATACAAAGCTATAGTTATGGCGTGTAAAGATCACCCACGGTGAGGAGATGTAATTGTGGGTAAAGAGCATATCTTTTTGCCTTTGAGGGGTATTATGAGCCGTTAGGAGTAGGTCAATCCCCTCTTTGTCCCGTAGCATCTCCAAAGCCCTTTTCCATGGAGTATTGGCAGAGGGTACAAAAGTATAGTTGATATTGTATTTTTTAAAAATACGCTCAATATACTCTACTGAGATGCCCTCAAAGTGGTTGTTTCGATACATCTGAAAAGGAGGCCAATTGCTTACACGTACTCTAACATTATGCTTTTGTTGTAGCCATGCTTTCTCTTGGGGTGTTAGGTGGGTGAGTGATGGCTCTTTGGGTAGCTTGATCCATTTTGCTAAAATTGCTTGTTTTTGGCTTTCGCTTAGTTGTGCAATCGATCTATTGAGTATCGCTGTTAAAACCTTATGCTCTTTTTTGATGCCCATACGTACACCAAAAAATTTCTTTGAAGAGAAAGCAAAATGAACATTATCCAAAAGCATTTTATTAAGCAGGTAGTGATAGTTGATATAACCAATAATAGCATCAACGCGATTGTACTGTAACATCTCAAACTGCTCTTTGACCAAATTGACATAAGTGATGTTGATATCTTTGATACTTTGGGCATAGTGTTTGAGTTTGATATTATTCTTCAAAATAGCCACCCTTTTGCCAATGAGGTCATCTTTATTTTTGATAGTATGCAAAGAGTCCTTATGCACAAAAAAGCTAAAGGTTGTATCCATATAGGGCTGTGTAAAATCAAAAAACTCTTCTAAGATAGTGTTTTTAAATAGCGTAGCACTGCCGTATAGCTCTTTTTCCTTGGCGATGTTTACCATTGCATGGGCATTGGGATAGGGGACAAGCTCAATTTTTTGTCCAATGAGTTGATTAATAATTTTAAAATAATCAGCAATAATCCCCTCTACTACGCCATTTTTGACAATGGTGATGGGTTCTTGATTGCCTACAAGTGAGAGTTTGATATTGGGGTTACTCTGCAACCATTGGCGTTCTTCTGCACTGAGTGCAATAGGGGTGAGCGTAGTATTTGAAAATAAAAAAGTAGATAATAGAGTGAGAATAAAAAAAAGTTTTATCATAATAGTATCCTCTTTATAGGTTTAATTATAACATGAAGTGTTGAGGTTTGGGTAAATAGATAATAAGGTAATGTTTTAGCTTTTAGAAGTACGCTTTAATCTGAGAGTTATAAATAGTAATATTCATCCTAATTGGATTCTTGAATAAATTAGTTTAGTATAGCATAGAAAAGATAAAAATACTAGAGTGCGGTAGGTTTGGTACTGCCAAACGACAAATAGAGTTTGATTGGATGTAAAAGTTTTTGCTCCTTACGAAGCTCCTGAGACCGTGAAACAAGGGATTATCTTTAGAGCCTTATCAAACAAAAAAGTGGTGGCAAAAAGCCAAAGAGTAACTACTTAATCCAATCTCTACCCGTATTAAAGCTAAAGGGGTATTGGTCTCGAAACTCATCACGGGAGAATTTAAAGCGAAATTGATCCATATATTTAGATATTAGTTTATAAGATTTGTTGAGTTTTTGAAACTTTTGGGTATCGCCATTGGGCATATCGGGGTGGAGTTCTTTGGAGAGTTTGAGATAGCGTTCACGCACCATCTCTTTGCTCTCTAGTCCAATGAGTCCCAGAAGCTCAACCGCCTCTTCAAACTCATCGTAGCTTACTTCAAAAAACAAAATTTAGGCTTTGGAGGCTTGAATCATCTCAAAAAAGCCTCTTGCATCAAGCGAAGCACTTCCTACTAATACACCATCGACTTCATCGATAGAGGCGATCTCTTTGATATTAGCTACTTTGGCAGAGCCACCATAGAGCAAGGGAGAGGTGACAACTTTTTTGAGTATTTGGTGTGTTGAGGCGATATCTTCACGTGAGGCAGATACACCCGTACCAATCGCCCAGATAGGCTCATAGGCAACAATGAGTTTCTCATAACTTAGATCAATCCCATCAAACTGAGCCAAAAGATACTCTTTGAGAGCATTTTCACCCTGCTGACGCACCTCTAAAGGCTCACCAATACAGTAGATGATCTCAAAGCCTTGCTCTTTAAAAAAAGCAAACTTTTTGGCTACTTCCTCTTGGCTCTCCCCCAAAATTTCACGTCTTTCACTGTGCCCAATTAATATTGTCTCAATATCAAATTCAGCCAATTGCTCCACACCTACTTCACCTGTAAAGGCTCCATTTTGCGTAGGATAGGCATTTTGAGCTCCAATAACGAGCTTGGAAGTCTCAAAGCGATCAAGGGCTGTAAGAGGAGGAAAGATATAGAGAGGATTATCGCACTCTTGTGCCACTCTCTCCAAAACCTCAATATACTCTTTGGTTGAGGTGCGTGTATGGTTGGTTTTGAAGTTTGCTGCAAAGATCATTATTTTAGTGCCTCTAATCCAGGAAGCTCAATACCTTCAATGAGTTTGAGACTCGCTCCTCCTCCCGTAGAGACGAAAGTCATCTCATCAACATCCCCTGCCCTCTGGGCCACATCGGCTGTATCTCCTCCACCCACAATGGTCGTAGCATGAGTTTCAGCAATGTAGTGAGACATTTTGGTACTTCCTTTGGCAAATTTATCCATCTCATAGACTCCCATTGGACCATTCCAAATAATGGTCTGAGCATCATTGAGTGCTTCTCTAAAGAGTCTTGTCGAAGCTGGACCAATATCTAACCCCATCCACCCTACAGGAATCTCTTGGGTTGGTAGGTATTTGACAGGGACATTTTCACTAAATTCCGAAGCAACAACCACATCAACAGGGAGATAAAACTTCACACCCAGCTCTTTGGCTTTTGCCATAATGGCGCGTGCATCATCAAGTAAATCATCTTCTACGAGTGAATTACCAATCTCATACCCTTGGGCTTTGAGGAAAGTAAATGCCATCCCTCCACCAATAATAAGTTTATCGACTTTTGTCACAAGATTGGTAAGGGCTTCGAGTTTACCACTGACCTTACTTCCACCCACAACCGCTACAAAAGGACGAATAGGATTTTCGATCACTTTAGAAAAGAAATTAATCTCTTTGCTCATCAAAAATCCACCTGCTTTGTGATCGATGTCAAACTCATCAGCGATAGCATGAATCGAGGCGTGTTTTCTATGACACGCACCAAAAGCATCATTGACATAAAAATCGGCAAATGAAGCCAGCTCTTTGGCAAATGCAGGATCATTGCTCGTTTCACCCGCTTCGTATCGAAGGTTTTCAAGCAGTAATACATCACCCGCCTCCATACTATCTGCCTTGGCTTTGGCATCTTCGCCGACCACATCTTCTGCCATTAATATCTCTCGTTTAATACGTAAGAGTGTATGGAGTCTCTTAGCGATAGGTTTGAGGGAAAACTCCTCTTCATATTTGCCAGGCTCGGGTCGCTCATAGTGAGAGGCTAAGATAATCTTACAATCTCTATCAATACAGTAACGAATCGTCTGCAACGCCGCTCGAATCCGTCTATCATCGGTAATATTACCAAACTCATCTTTGGGTACATTAAAATCACATCTTATAAAAACTCTTTTGCCATCAATCTCTAAATCTTTGATACTCTTCAATTCTTTCCCTCTAATAGTTAGTTTAAAATTTATTGGCGTTATTATAGCATAGATAGGCTAAAGGGGGAAATGCTCCTACGCATCACTTTTGACTTGATTTTTTCCATGTTTTTTTGCATAATAGAGATTTGAATCGGCATTGACAATTAAATCATCCAATGAGGTAGAGAGATTCTCACTTACCCCTATAGAGACCGTAAACTTAAAACTCTCAATTGTAGAGATGTGTTCAAGTTGTGCAAGCTCTTCACGTATTTGGTTAAGTAACTTTAGAGGATCTTCACGATCAGTCAGCATCACCAAAAACTCTTCACCCCCAAAACGTACCGCAATATCTTGATCTGAGATTTTTGATAGAATCAATGATGCCATTGAGACAAGTGCTTTATCCCCACAATTATGTCCATAGGTGTCGTTGATTCTTTTAAAGTTATCAATATCAAACATCGCAAGAGTTAATCTAAGTTTACCCTCTTTTGCTCGGTTATAAATACCCATTCCCTCATTATAGAGATAACGTCTATTATAAAGCCCTGTAAGGGTATCTTTAATGGCAATCTCTTTGGCTGTTTTGACATAATCAAGCATCCGCATCGTCTGCATCACCCGATACAAAAACTCCTCTTCACTAAAAGGCTTTAGGATAAAGTCATTGGCACCGTGTTTTAAAAATTCAACGGGTACCAAACTCTCACTCAGTGTTGACATCCCAATAATGGCAACCTCTTCAGAGGTAAATTGCTGACGGATGGTGCGTACCAAATCAACACCTGTCTGCTTTGGCATCTCTTTATCGGTAACAATAAGCTCAATTTCACTGTTAGTCTTAAATATTTCAAGTGCCTCTTTGACACTGCTTGCACTGTAAACACTAAATTTTTGCATCTCCAAAAGCTTACGCACATAAAGGCGTGTAAACTTGGAATC
>Ga0193954_1000460_pt1 | contig 23726 bp, 17 predicted proteins | sample BB_5_MG_FD_140340 | JGI IMG/M metagenome (GOLD analysis project Ga0193954, IMG submission 140340) | Microbial mat bacterial communities from the Broadkill River, Lewes, Delaware, United States - BB_5_MG | ecosystem: Environmental > Aquatic > Freshwater > River > Microbial mats | place: USA...
CTGCCGCTTCTAAAATCTTATAACGCTTTTCAAAATAGGTCGCTATATATTTTCGCATATCAAGATTATCCTCGACAATTAACAATACAGGTAAATCAACTTTATCCAAAGTTTCTTCTACATCCTTATTATTTAGTGATATCTTCTTTTTCTCTGCGCGTTTTAGATCCAGATTTAGGGGAATATCTACAATTTCATTCAATCTAAAATGTTCTTTTGATTGCGGAAGTTCCAATTCAAACTTTATAATTTTATCATCAGTACAAGCAACTTTAATTGATGCTCGATATAAAGAACACAACTCTTTAACCAGAGATAATCCAATACCTGTTCCTTGTACTTCATTCTCTCCTGCCCTGTAAAAACGATCAAAAATATGAGACAGCTCTTTTGAATTTAGAGTGCAACCTGAATTGCTAACTTCAATCTTTACATGTTTATTTAGGAGTATAGTTTTTAATTTGACCTGACCTCCTTCGGGAACAAATTTGAAAGCATTAGATAATAAATTACTTAAAACAATCTCCACAATATTATGATCGAACCAAACTTGGCCGGTTTCTGAAATTTCGATTTTATAATCAATCTCCTTCTCGTGTGCCTGAAAATTAAAGGAATTGGAAATGCCTTTCAACAAGGTACTCAAATCTCCCTCTTGTGCCGAAACTGTAAAATGTCCAGCATCAATTTTTGAAATGTTCAGTAATTGATCAACCAATGATAGCAGCCTGTTGGAATTGCGCAGAATCAATTCTAACTCTGTCCGCTGAATTTTATTTTTCGATCGGAACAACTGTTTCTCCAATGGACCTTTTATCAAAGTTAATGGTGTACGAAATTCATGTGAAATATTACTAAAGAACTTCGATTTCATTTGATTGATATTCTTCAATTCTCTGGTTACGCGTTGTTTGGTTTGATATCTGAAATAGAAAAATGCTGCCAATCCTCCAAAAAGCAATATCAATACTCCAAACTGATTTCGCTGCATTTTCTTCGATTCGCCAATCAATTGATTTCTCGTATTCAACAATTCAATTTGCTGTGTTTTTTTCTCCGATTGATATTTGAATTCCAAATCGTTTAATACCTGTGTACTTGCTGAATTGTAAAGTGTATCGGTAAAGTTTTTGGTTAGCAACAAGGCATCACTCGCCTCCTTGTATTTTTCTGTTTTATAATAAATTTCATATAAGGTTTGATTGCAAAGTATCAGGTTGTCTATTGAATGAATTTCTCTGGATATTGCTCTCCCTTCAAGTAAATTCTTCTCTGCTTCCTTATAGCGCTTAAGTTTGGCACAAGCCGTTCCGTAATGAATCAATATGGAACTCAAATAGCGCTTATCTTTAATTTCACGCTGAATTGCTAAGGATTTTTCAAAATTGGCATAAGCCTGATCGTAATTGTTCAAAGACATATCAACTTGTCCCAACAGCTGATAACATATTCCCTGACTCATAGGATATTCTCTTTTTTTTGCCAAGTCCAAACACTTAATAATGTAGTACTTCGCAGAATCCGGTTGGTTCAAAAACATGTATGCCTCACCTACATTTCCATAGCTAATTTCCAAATGAAAACTCTTCTTACTTTCAATACCATATTTCATCGACTCCTTAAAATAAGAAAGTGCTTTCTCATACTCTTTTTGTACCAAATAGATGTTTCCTATGCCATTTTCGGCAATTGCCTTTCCGTAATAATTGCCACTTTGTTCGGTGGTATTAATTGAAGAAACAAAATAATGAATTGCCTCTTGGTTTAAATCTGTTTTCCGACAAACAACACCCAATTCATTGTAAATTCTTCCCAATTGATAGTAATCCTTCTTCTCCTGAGCAAAGGGAAGTGCCTTTTTGTAGTAATATTTTGCAGAATCGTAAACATGCTGATATCTGTGATTTACACCTAAGCGATAATAAATTTCGGGTAAATTAATACTGTCATTTTTCTTCTCTAATTTATGGCGCAACAGGTACAAATATTTGCCATACTCTCCCTTAAATAGTTTTCTGTTTCGAACTACCAATTTTATTGCTCTTTCCGAATCATCGGAATTACTTTTATCAACAATAAGCTTGTTTAAATCCATCATTAAACTGTCCAGATTTTTATACTTTGGAACTTTTAAACTCTTTTGAGAAAAGGTGTTTCCGGTTAGAAACAATACAAAAATCAACAAGATTATTTTTTTCATATCGTTTAATAGAAGGTTATATCGAGAGATTAATATCAAGTTATTTTAATTTGAAACCAATATTCAATCCTAAACACCAGTTTCATCAAGCACATTAATAATTTAATAATAAACTAATTTAAGATAAGATAAAGCCTGTAGCAAATATTTTTTACGTTTAATATAAAATTTTATACGAATCATATAATGATCGAGTATTAATCACTATCAAACTATGTTGAATAAATGTTTTGTTTAATTATAATTAATTTATTCTTATCGAAAAACAAATATAGATTGAATACAGATTTGGTGGCATAGAAAGATAATTGGTAACTTTATAAGAATAGAGAGTTGAGGGAGCTTACTCCTAATTTCTAATGATTTTAATCTTCACTATAAATACATTACCATGAAAGTATTAATTACTGGAGGCGCTGGCTATATAGGTACTGAATTGTGCATAAAACTAAATCAGAATCCTGAAGTGAAAGAAATTACCGTATTGGATAATTTAAGTCAAAACAATTATAATCTGTTTTTGCATTCACAAATTAAACCCGGAAAAGTAAAGTTTGTGAAAGGCGAATTACTTGATTCACGAACCCTGGATCAAATTGTGAAAAATGTTGATGTGGTTTATCATCTTGCAGCTGAAAATTCGGATAGCGATAAATTACACCATTTGCACGAACAGGTAAACAATTGGGGAACTGCAGAGCTTATTTATGCCATTGAAGAAAGTGATGTGAAACAACTGATTTATGTAAGTTCCACTGCCGTTTATGGATATTCCGATCAGGAATTTGATGTTTATACTTTACCCGAGCCAAGCACATCATTGGGCAGTTCTAAACTAAGAGGCGAGCAACATGTAGAACGCATTATGCCAAAAATTAATACGCAAATTATCCGTTTGGCTAATGTATTCGGATATGGCGTTAGCATGAAAATGAAAAGCATTGTGAATCGCTTGCAATTCGACTCTTACTTTGTTGGAAGAATTTCAATTCATGGGAGCGGTAATCAAAAGCGTCCTTTCGTTTCATTGGAAAAAGCATCTGCTATTTTAGCGAATCTTATTGGAGGAAAGTTAGATTCGGGTGTGTACAATTTAGTAGATTACAACAAATCGATAATGGATTTGGTTGAAGTAATGCAATCTCAAAATCCAGATATGGAAATGATATTTACCAACCAACACTTGGAATTACCTCAGCAAATGGTAAAAACAGATGGTAGAATTATGAAACTGTACGATGGCGAAAGGTTGAGCTTCGAAGAAGAATTAAATGCACTTAAAAATCATTTCGAGACATCGAGTATATGATATTAGCGATTGGTTTATACATAAAAAAAGGACGATTCTCTCGAGTCATCCTTTTTTTTGTATACGATATTATTATTTTACTCTTTTGTAGAATACTCCAGATCCAAAATCAATTGTATCTTCATCAATAAAAACTACCTTATATTCTTTACTTGTTTTCAAACCATAAGTTGAGAATAATTGGCCTCCTATCTTCTTTTCAGTTATCTTAAATTCAAAATTAGAAGATCTCTTAATTTTACTAATGAATTTCTCACCTGGCTCTAAGAACAATTTCACATATTTATTCTCATTAATTTCAACAACATTACCAACCAAAACTCCATTTTCATTCTTCTTTATTGAAACTTTAATTCCTTCTAGCATTGATCTGCCTTTCAATTCCCAAACACCAAAAAATCGATCTTCGGACACTTTCTTCATACTTTCAAAATTGCATGAAAAAAGAGCAATGGCAACAACTAGTAATGAAATGTATTTTAAAAATTGTACTGAATACTTCATTTAAATAAAAGTAGATAATTAATAATTTAAAATCTGATTAGATATTTCCGGTAAGCTTTTTAACAAACCTATATTTATTAAAAAACTCTTTAGCAATCACACGAAGTAATGTATAAGTTGGTATCGCCAAAACCATACCTAAAATTCCTGCCATACTACCTGCCATAATAATCACTATAAAAATCTCAAGTGGATGAGCATTTACTGAATTTGAATAGATTAATGGCTGGAATAAAATGTTATCAATTACCTGAACCAAAGCAAAAACGATAGCCATATACCCTAATAAAGGAAGAATGCCTGTATAAAAATCAATATCTAAATTGGTCGCAATTCCAATAATCATCCCGAAACATGCACCAATAATAGGTCCAATATAAGGGATTACATTCATCATTCCTGCAAACAATCCGATCACAACTGCAGTACTAAATGGCAATCCTACAATGGTCAATCCAATGGTCACCATAAATCCAACCAAAATCACCTCAAAGAATAAACCAACAAAGTAGCGCATCAATAATTTCTTAATAGATTCCAATACATGCAGCACTCCTTCCTCGTGTTTTGCTGGAACCAAAACCACCAAACCGCCTGTAAACAAACTACTATCTTTCAAGAAAAAGAAGGTGATGAATGAGATTGAAAACAGTGCGATAAATATATTGCCCAAAGTACCCGCAAGCGATCCAAATATGGATGAAACATCGGATACCTTAACAAAAGAGGTAATGTTATCTACTATTACAGCTTTTAAATTAAAGGCTTCGCCATCGGCAGAATATTTTGCAACCAGGCTCTCTAATTTTTGGATGGGTTCTTCAAGACTATGTGCAGCTGCATTTACATCTATATTAGATAAATCTTGCGCTTGTGAAGCAACCATTGGTATAAAGGTTCTGAAAAACATCACCATTACAAACCACAATAAAATTAGAGTTATACCAGCAGAAAGTGCTGGTGGACAAGTCCATTTTTTAATTTTTACTTTATTTAATAAATCGACAACTGGACGACCAATAAAAGATAGAACAACTGAAATTAAAATATAGGCAACAATATTGCTAAAATACCAAAACATTAAACCCAACAGGATTAAACCCAGGGCAACCAATACATATTTTCCTTTTCCGTTCATAAAGAAGCAATCTTTAGTGTGTTGTGATAAAAGTAAGAATTTTTAGTATAAAAAAAGGCTTCCACATTGGGAAGCCTTCTCTCTATTTTTTATATCCTTAAATATCCAAAGGATTTTTTACTTTTTGTTTCATCAAAGCAATGTCCAAAACCTCCATTATTTCATCCACAAAGTGGAATTTCAAGCCTTTCAAATAGATATCTTTGATTTCCTCGATATCCTTTTTGTTTTGATTACAAAGAATAATCTCTTTGATTCCAGCTCTTTTAGCGGCAAGTATTTTTTCTTTAATTCCACCAACTGGTAGCACTTTACCTCGCAAAGTAATCTCACCAGTCATGGCTAAGTTCTTCTTCACTTTTCGCTGAGTAAATATTGAAGCCATAGCGGTAACCATAGTAACACCTGCCGATGGACCATCTTTCGGAATTGCTCCTTCAGGTACGTGAACATGAAGATTCCACTCATCGAATGTTTGTTTTTTGATTCCCAAATCATCACAGTGAGCTCTCAAATATTCCTGAGCCAACAATGCCGATTCTTTCATCACATCTCCCAAGTTACCCGTTAAAGTCAATTTTCCTTTTCCTGTTGATAAACTCGATTCAATAAACAGAATTTCTCCTCCTACCGAAGTCCAGGCTAAACCTGTTACAACACCAGCATACTCATTCCCCTGATACTTCTCACGATTGAACATTTCAGCACCTAAGTACTCTTTTAAATCTTCAATTTTTAGATTGATATCGTACTGCTCATCCATGGCAACCTTACGAGCTACTCTTCGCATAATTTTTGCGATTCGCTGATCCAATGCACGAACTCCAGATTCTCTGGTATATTTATCGATTACCTCAGCAATAACTTCTTTCGAAATCTTGATATTCTTATTGGTAATACCATGATTCTCCATTTGCTTTGGAAGCAAGTGACGCTTGGCAATCTCTATTTTCTCTTCCTGAATGTATCCGCTAACATCGATCATTTCCATACGATCGCGAAGTGGTGCAGAAATTGATCCTACATTATTTGCTGTAGCTACGAACATCACTTTAGATAAATCGTAGTCAACCTCAAGGAAATTATCGTGGAAAGTACTGTTCTGTTCAGGATCCAAAACTTCAAGCAATGCCGATGATGGATCTCCTCTAAAATCACTACCGACTTTGTCAATCTCATCTAAAATGAAAACCGGATTCGATGAACCAGCCTTTTTCATTCCCTGAATGATACGACCTGGCATTGCGCCAATATATGTTTTACGATGACCACGAATTTCTGACTCATCGTGTAATCCACCTAAGGACATTCTGACATACTTACGATTTAAAGATCCGGCAATAGATTTTCCCAATGATGTTTTTCCAACTCCCGGAGGTCCGTACAAACATAGAATCGGAGATTTTAAATCTCCTTTTAGTTTCAACACCGCCAAATGCTCAATGATACGATCTTTCACTTTCTCCAAACCGAAATGATCCTTATCCAATACTTCCTGAGCATTTTTTAAATCAAAATTGTCTTCGGTAAAATCACTCCAAGGCAAATCCAATAGCTCTTGTAAATAGTTCAGTTGTACCGAGTATTCTGCTGCAGCTGGATTCAATCGCTGAAGTTTCTTCAACTCTTTCTTGAATGTTTCCCCAACTTCTTCAGTCCATTTTTTATCCTTGGCTTTCTCTTCCAATTCAATAACATCCTGATCATTAGGACTTCCACCTAACTCATCTTGAATGGTTTTCATTTGTTGGTGCAACAAATACTCACGCTGTTGCTGATCCATATCGGTTTTCACCTTCGACTGGATATCATCTTTCAATTCCAGCACCTGAACCTCACGAACCAACAATTCCAACAATTTCATTGCACGATCACGAATATTATCGAACTCAAGCAATTTTTGCTTCTGATTGTGCTTCACCTCTGAATTACTCGAAATAAAATTGATTAAAAAAGATGAACCTTCAATATTCTTTATTGCGAATGAAGCCTCACTAGGGATATGCGGAGATAATTTAATTACCTTAATCGCCATATCCTTAACAGAAGAAACTAAAGCTTTATACTCGTTGTCTTCTACTTCAGGACGATTATCTTTTAAAGTCTTGATTTTACCAATATGGAATGGATCCTCGCTGATGATTTCCTCTAACTCGAATCGCTTTTTCCCCTGAAGAATAACTGTTGTTGATCCATCAGGCATCTCCAAAATCTTGATAATCTGAGCTACAGTACCAATTTTATTGATATCCTCAAAATGTGGATCTTCAACACTTAAATCAATCTGTGAAGCAGCACCCAACATTCCCTTGTTATTGTAAACCTCACGTACCAATTTCAAAGATTTCTCACGTCCAACAGATATTGGAATTACTACTCCTGGGAATAATACTGTATTTCTTAAAGGTAATATTGGTAAAGTTTCTGGCACTTGTAATTCGTCCAGAGCACTTTCATCTTCATCTGTTATAATCGGAATAAAATCCGAATCTTCGTCCATCATATTTGACAAAGCTATATCGCTAATATTGAATTCTATCTTACTACTCATTATCTCGTTTCTCTTATTCTTTGATTGTATCTATAAAGGAAACAACTTTTATTGAAAATGAATGACAAATTGTCGTATCCTTGCAAAAAATTTTAGTCTACTACTAGTTGGCAATAGCTATGCCAAAATAAAAAAGAGCTCAAACAATTTAATGCTCGAGCTCTTTTCTTTCAATATCTTATTAATTAAAATGATTTCCGATAATCTTTAGTCATATCAAAAATATGAGATAAGATGTTTTTTTCAATCTCGTTAAATTCTATTCCTCGTCGTTGCATTACCAAGTCGGCAACCTCGAATGTGGCTTTTAATCTATACTCTTTAAACCCATGATTTCCACCCATAGAGAATGACGGAATAAAGTTACGTGGAAAGCCAGCACCAAAAACATTAGCACTAACTCCAATAACAGTTCCGGTATTTAGCATGGTGTTGATACCAAGCTTAGAATGATCTCCCATAATGGTACCACAAAACTGTAATCCAGTTCTGGCAAAACTTTGAGTGGTATAACTCCATAACTTCACCGGAGAATAATTGTTCTTTAGGTTAGAATTGTTGGTATCAGCACCAATATTACACCATTCTCCTAGTACCGCATTACCCAGGAATCCATCATGCGCTTTGTTGGAATAACCAAACATCACCACATTATTCAATTCACCTCCGCATTTGCAATACGGACCTAAAGTGGTAGCTCCATAAACTTTCGCACCTAAATTCAGAACCGAATGCTCGCACATTGCTAGTGGTCCACGAACCAAAACACCTTCCATTATTTCGGCATCTTTTCCAATATAAATTGGACCTTTTTGTGCATTCAATGTAGCAAATTCAACTTTGGCTCCTTCTTCAAGAAAAATATTTTCTTTACCCAAAACATTTACTGTACCACTAATTTCTTGAGATTTTCGTCCTGCAGTTAGCAGTTCAAAGTCATCACGAAGAGCCTGATCGTTTAATTCAAAAATTTGATATGGTTTATCTACTCGAATAAATTCACCAGAATATTCTACAGTTTGCTTTCCTAAAATCTCTTCTTCTGTTACCAGATTAACATCTTCTGATTTAAAATTAGCTGCTAAAATAACTTCACCCGCCGTCAAGAACTCATCAAGCTTTAAGTTGTTTATGGCATCAATCAATTTCGGATTTGGCAAAATAGATCCATTTACCAAAAGATTCTCATCTTGCAAACGAATTGGAAATTTTTCGGATAGATATTCTTTGGTTAAAAAGCTAAGCTTTGAAGCAAGAACTCGTTCCCATTTCTCACGAATGGTTAGAATCCCAACACGCATTTCGGCAACCGGACGAGTAAAACTTAATGGACGCATTTCATTCCATGCTCCATCATCAAAAAGTATATAGTTCATTATAGTAGTAATGTAAACCCAAGGGGCTATTAGTAGTGTTCTTCGATCAAAATTACATAAAAAAAGATTTATTTCAATTATTCACACGTAGAATCACACATATTCAAAAACATAGAACTTTTTGAGCAAAAAAAAAGCTCCGAAAAACGGAGCTTTTTAATATCATATGACCAAGAATTACTTTTTGAATTTCTTGTATCTGTTTCTGAACTTGTCCACACGTCCAGCTGTATCTACTAATGTCATCTTACCTGTATAGAAAGGGTGAGAAGTATTAGAGATCTCTAACTTGATTAATGGGTACTCAACACCTTCGAATTCAATAGTTTCTTTAGTGTTAGCAGTCGACTTAGCAATAAAAACAGTTTCGTTTGACATGTCTTTAAATGCAACAAGACGATAGTTTTCCGGATGTATTCCCTTTTTCATTTTAAATATCCTTTAAATTTCTTATAATCTTCTTCCAATGGAGTGCAAAGGTAGATATTGTAATTTATTTTGCAAAAAATTCAAGAAATTATTCTGCACTTTCCTTTACATTTTTTTTCTTTGCCTTATCTCCTCTGTTTTCCAGAGGGATAATAGGTGTCCTTTTGAATGGCTTATTGCGATCAAAAAGGTATCTATAAGTGTAATGTGTCTTCATTCTAACACCACCAACCGACTCATAAATGGAGATCATTTTCGGATTAAAATCACCTACCCACGACAATTCCATTTCTGTATACTGTGGCTTCAGCTTCATTTTTCTATCCATATGCCAGAAAATACCCGACTCAACGCCAAAACGTTGGTATTTAGGCACAACTCCCATTATGGTTATACGTCCACGAGTAATCGTTTTTCTTTTTAAGTGATATAGAAACTTTAGTTTGTTCCACAAATTAAACTTCCCGTTCATCTTTGTTAAAATCTGATTGATATCAGGCATTGCCACAAAGAAAGCTACCGGTTTCCCCTCATGATAAGCAAACCAAATAAAATCTTCTTCGATTACACCTTTACCCTCTCTGGCAATCTTACGAATATCATCAGGATCGATCGGAGAAAAGTTATCATGAAATTTCCAGGCTTCGTTATAAACTGAAATAATATCCTGAATGTACTTCTCTTGATTATCGTAACTGAAGTGCTCAAAAGTAAATCCTGGCTTCTTAGCAATCCACTCAGCAATTTTCCAAAATCTCTCAGGAAAAGGCTTTGTTCTATCCAAGTGATAACTGTATTGTTCAAAAAATACTTTGAACCCATAGGATTCAAAAAACTCCTTGTAATATTTTTGATGATACGGCATTCCATATCCTTGCGGTATAAAGCCATCTACTAAAAGACCCCAATGGTTATCATTTTCTCCAAAATTGATTGGACCATCCATGGCTTCCATTCCTCTTTCCTGTAACCAGGTTTTTGCAGTATCAAATAAAAGATAAGCTGCCTTTTTGTCATTTACGCACTCAAAAAAGCCACATCCACCTGTTGGCTGATCAAAAGAGAAAGCTTTGTTTGAGTTTATAAATGCAGCAATTCTTCCTAGGGTTTTGCCGTTACTATCCTGCAAAATCCATCGGATGGCTTCTCCATGCTTGAAGAATGAGTTCTCATTAGGATCAAAAATCCCTTCAATTTCTCCATCTAACGGACGTGCGTAATTGGAATCATTTTTATAGATGAATCCAGCTAAATCTAAAAATTCTTTTCGATGCTTTTTGTTTGAAACTTCAATTATATTCACCCGAAACGTATTAAATTTTAAACGGAAAGTTATTAATCTCGACTTGCCAATTTAGACAACAATCTTAACAATTCTATATATAACCAAATTAAGGTAACCATTAAACCAAAGGCTCCATACCATTCCATATATTTTGGTGCTCCCGATTTCGCTCCTTTTTCAATAAAATCAAAATCTAAAACTAAGTTCAATGCAGCAATAACCACCACAAACAAACTAATCCCAATACTAAGCAAACTCGAACCATAATAAAGTCCATTCCCTAATCCAAACATACCCAAAATCCAAGTTACCATATAAAACAACATGATACCACCAGTAGCAGCAATAATTCCTGATCTAAATTTTTGAGTTACTTTTATCAATCCTGTTTTGTAAGCAAACAACATTGCAAATAAAGTTCCGAATGTTAAACCTACGGCTTGCATTACGATTCCTGGGTACGAGGCGTTCATTAAAGCGGAAATACCACCCAAAAACAATCCTTCGAACAATGCATAAAAGGGAGCAGTATAAGGAGATAATTTAGGTTTAAATACTGTAACTAATGCAAGAATAAATCCGCCAATTGCACCTCCAATCATCCATGGATAAACCGATGAGGTTATTTGACCTGTGCCTGAAACATCTGAAACCATTCCCCAGGTAAAGCTTGCTGCAGCAACAACAAAGAATAACAAAAGGGCAATTTTATTAACCGTTCCATTAACGGTCATTGCTTCATCGTATGATTGTGTTCGTGATCCGTAAAATATTTTTTCGCTTAATACCGGATTAGAACTTTTTGTTAATGCCATATGAATCAATACTTAATCTTAATAATTTACTTTTCTTATCTTAATTTATATGCTTCAAATTTACTCCGTTTAATTTTCTTTTCCTAGATTTTTAGATCAATCCAGTCATAAATTATCTTAAAAGTACTGTCTATAATTCAAGTTCATATTGTAAATCATTCCATACATCCTGCCAATTTTCATCTTTGCTTTTTAAATTCTGCACTTTGGTACTTATTCTATCCGCCAGATTAGTATTTAAACGAACCAATTTTCCTAAACTCCTTTTCACCTGATTTCTAAGATAGTTCTCGTCAATATTGTTTGGAATTAGTTCAATATGCTTTGCCAGCCAATGAATATCCTCATTTCGTTTTAGCAAAGCCATTCTTCCCAAAACCAAAATGGCACATACAACTTTTCGGAAATTACCGGATTGCAACCAAGCCGGAAGCAACTCATGAATATAAGGTAAATTGACAAAAAGATTCATACTTGCCTGTTCGAGCATTTCATTCGATTCCATCTCTTCAAACCAACGTGACAATTGTTCGGGGCTTACCTCTTGAGGATTTTCAAGAAGAGTAGCAAGAATTCTGGTTTCTCTATACTCTTTCGTCCATAGTTTGTGAGCCAACAAGTGGTTTGCTTTGTATCCAGCAGCCAATTCTCGTAAATTAACAATGGTTGCTCCAAGGGATTTTTGATAATTCAATCCAAATTTTTTCATCTCGTGATGAGTTTCACCATTTCTCAAAACCTGTGTTTTTTTGAAAATTTCCTGAAACTGATCCTCTATCTGCTTATCGTCAATAAAAAATTCCATTTTTTTTAATTTGTTAACTGTCTGCAAAGGTAGAGTTTATAATCTTTTCGGAATATTTTTTTAATTTTTTTTCAATTTTTATTTGGAGAATAAATAAGGTTTTCTCTATATTTGCACCGCAATAGAGCAGAAATGGTGATTGTAGCTCAGTTGGTTAGAGCGCTGGATTGTGGTTCCAGAGGTCGCCGGTTCGAAACCGGTCTTTCACCCTAAGAAGAAAAGCAAACTCAAATGAGTTTGCTTTTCTTGTTTTATACTGTTTTGTTTTAATCGAAAGAATACGAAAGGGAAAACACATTAGAATACTTTGCAATAGACTGATCTCCAATATCTGTCAAAGCATAATCCAACCTGATTCCTTTGTAGTTAATACCCAAACCAAGGTTAGGTTGAAAGGTCCACTCCAAAGTGTTATTGAAATCAGTCTCCTCTTGAAAGTTATTTACCCCGGCTCGAAGAAATATAAATTTTTTAAACGATGCCTCCACTCCCATGTGTGGATCGATACTCAGAGGATCTCCTTGTACAAGAACATTTCGTTTTCCATCAAAGGTAAGATCTGCATTGAATTCGGTTAAAATTCCAAAATTCTCAGATATTTTAAAATCCTTACTTACTCCCAATATCAAACGAGGCAAGGTTAGTTCTGTAGAATTTTCTGGAATTTCATTACCGGTTATTGCAAACACTTCCTCTAAATCATCGGTATTAAATACCCAGGAATTAAAAGTGCTAGAAGCATCTCTTAATACAGCAGCAAATCTCCAGTTCGATTTTTTATAAGTTGCAGATAAATCAATACCAAAACCATAAGCATTTGCAAAATCTCCAGTATGTCGGTAGATTAATTTCACATTTCCTCCAACACTTAATCCTTTAATTTTTGTTTGGCGAGCATAGGAAATTAAAAACGCATAATCAGCTGATGTAAAAGTTGTAATTCTGTCGTAGCGTAAATTTCCATCCTTATCTATCAATTCCAATGTATTAGGAATATCATCAACTCCATATCGTATCAAACTTAATCCAAGTGCACTTTCTTTGTTCAATTTAATTGCAAATCCCAGGTAATCGTAGGTAGACAATCCTCCAAAGTACTCCGAATGCATCACTGATGCATCGTACTTATTTTGAAGATCAACCAGCGAAGAAGGATTCCAATAAGCAGCTTCTACCGTACTTTGGCTAGCAATACTGGAATTACCCATGGCAAAAGATCGCGCTCCAACTCCAATAGACAGAAATTCGTTACTATAAGTTGGCGCTGAAGTTTGTCCAAATGCAAGACTGTAATAAAAACAAATAATTAAGAGAGTTAAGACTGATCGCATATCAAATATTTCTAAGTCTGGTAAAAATAACATGCTTTTTTTAATCTCACACATACAGAGAAGATAAATAAGCAGTTTCGGAAAATTCAATTATTTTTGTGCAATACTTAACAAAACTTAGATTCATGTCCGAAGCAAAAGGAATAGTCAAACATATCCCGAACACAATCACCTGTATGAACCTTTTTTCGGGTTGTACAGCGAGTTTAATGGCAATAGAAGGTCATTTACTTAGTGCTGCTGTCTTAATCATTATAGCCGCTGTTTTCGATTTTTTTGACGGGCTGGCAGCTCGAGTACTAAAAGCCTACTCTCCTATGGGAAAAGAATTGGATTCGATTGCCGATATGGTTAGTTTTGGATTTGCTCCCGGAGTTATCGCTTTTGGATATTTAAAAATTGCCATTCTAGGCGATGTGCATGCCGATTTCAACCCTTCTGAATTAAGCAATTCCCAAATAGCATTGCTACTATCGGCTTTTATTATTCCCATTTTTTCAGCTCTCCGACTAGCAAAGTTTAATATCGATACACGTCAGACTTCATCTTTTATTGGTGTTCCAACACCCGCCAATGCAATGTTTTGGGCATCTTTCCCAATAATTTTCTATTTTGGTAACTATCCAATAATTGAAAGCTGGTTAAGTAATCCAATCGTTATTATTATTGCAATTGTATTCACTTCTCTTCTTTTGGTATCCGAAATTCCAATGTTCGCTCTTAAGGTGAAAAATTTAAAATGGAGAGATAATCAGCTTAGGTATCTATTCCTAATTACTCTTTTGATTCTTGCCATTCTTTTCCATTGGCTTGTCGTTCCAATGATATTAGTTGTTTACCTTTTATTTTCCCTAATAAACAATTGGTTGATTAAAAAATAAATTCACTACTTTAAAAAAAAAGCCTAAAGGATAATATCCTTTAGGCTTTTTTTTCATACCAAAATTTCCCTCGACTTGAAAAACCTTTCAAAATATTTGTAGGCAAAAAATATAATAAAAATTGCACCAGTAAATACTATAACCCTATCCGTACCACTTAATCCAAACATTTCTGTCCAGGTAACTGCTTCCGGATTCATTTTCATCAAATAAAATGCCGTTCCATTATTCAAAGCATGAATAAAAATAGTAAGAGCCAACGATTTGGTTTTCCAATACAAATAGCCCATTACAATACCGATAAAAAATGCCGACACAAATTGCCATGGATTAAAATGCATAATACCAAAAAGTACCGCCGACCAAATAATTGCCTTCCAGGGATTGTAATTTTTTAGCATTCCGTCCAATACAATACCTCTCATCAAAATTTCTTCCAGAATTGGCGCTGCAACAGCTATGGTTATAAGTCCCCACAAATTATCCTGAGCCATATCTTTAAAAAGTTCCATTAACCACTCAGGGGCTGGAACCCAACTTGTAATTTCTACATTTACAATCAACATAGCCAATGTAATAATCACAACAGCAGGTAAAATTGCCAAAGGGAAAGATTTGAATAATAAAGTATTCTCATTTTTGGGGTTTTTCTTCCACCATATTCTGGTAACAAAAATCAAGATAATGAATGGCACTGCATAATTAATAAAGCTCATGGGTCCTTTTAAAGTATCACCTAGTGCCAACTGAATAAGCCCCACTGGTAGACTATACCCAATTACAATTATTAGCAATATCCCAATTATTCCCCATCCTTGTTTTACAGTTGGATAAGCTGATCTCTCAGCCTCAATAGTATATTCTTCCTTTTCAATCATTTTTCTGAAATATTTTTATCCTTTTTTATTACAATTTGTGAATTTAGAATTTTAGACATTTGACCATACAGCTCTCTAAAATTTGAATAAAACTTTTTGGTAAACGAAGCATTTTTTATTTCAAATATCGTTCTGAATTTTAATTCATTATTCGATTTCTGACTAACAAAAGTGAATTTACCTGTATCTCCAGGAAGTTTAATGGTTTTTGATCCCGGAAACTCTTCAAAATAATACCCATCAGGAATCTTAACACTTATCACTACTGATTTATAACGCAGATAATTAAAATCGATACGATATTGTCTTGTTTCTTCCAAAAATGGATTCTTTTTTGATAGTTCGGGAAATACATTAAAATATATTACATCCGAACTCTTATCCCACTCGTAATCTAGGGGCATATTTGCAGATATAATTATTGGCTTACTAAGCTCTACACCATTTTTCACCTCTACCGAATCTTCTACCAATTCAAATATCGAAGGATCGACAACTTGTCTTAATCGATCTTCTATACTGTTCTCGGTCATTTCGCGTCTGGTATTTGCGGCATAATATCCTAATTCCTGAACCTGAAGTTTACAGGATGGAGAATCTAAATCTTTTAAATTATATGAAAGTGTAACCAGTTGACGTGACTTTGAAAAAGGAACTATTTTTTCCCACCTAGGATTCTTCTTATTTAATACAAAAGCATAATAATTTAAATCTCTTTCACTTAAAAGTTGGTATGGTCTGTAAGGAGAAGTTGCATCTAAGAACAAAACCTTATTATAAATCTTAACACAAGCCAAAACTTGATTAAACTGACTCATTAACGGATATTCCTTCTGCAACAAGCCTAAATTATTAGTTCGCGAAAGAGCCGGATCACAATCTATACCAGCCTCTCTAAGCAGCAACACCAACAAAAAGTTAATTTCCGAATTGCTGGCTACTTTTTCTTCTAAAATTACATTTGGTGATTGTCGTGGATAAATTCTATATTTTTTATTCCATTTCAAACTTGTCCTTACAAAATCATATACTTTTTCTATTTTTTCCCAATTGTTTTCACTGCCATCCAAAATTTGCTCCAATTTCTTTTTAGCAAATCCTTTTCGCCCAAGTAAATCAATTTTCGAAAGATAATCCCTAGATAATTTTTCCCAACTAGAAAGAGCCGTAACAAATTCCAGCTGATTCATTTCATCTCTTTTATAGTATCCAGCCAACTGAAATCTTAACTGCTCCACAAAATCAAGATAATTATTCACATATGCTTCCTTTTTTATTGATGTAAGATAAGTGAGAATCCATTCATTTGCATTTTCATTTCCATACTTTAAGCTAACTCTATCCCCAAACATTACCATATTGTATCGAAACGATTCGGGTATATTTACTTTAATGGAACTGTAATTTGTAGGAATATCGGATTGAAAATACCATGTATCCAAATAGGAGTAAAACTTAGAGTTCAGGGTATATTTATACTCGATAATTGAACCTACTTTTACCGATGGCATACCAAAGCGAGTTTCACCATAGTTCTCGTTTACATCTACAGTGAAAACTGATTTCCCTGAAAGATCGGAAACCATTTTTTTACCATCTGCATCAAAATTAATGGTCTGACCTTTTACATTGGAAATATTTTCGATTCCATCTTTACGATAAAAAGGCAATTCGATATCGGCATATTTTAAGCCTTCTTCTTTTAATATTTTTATTCGAACATGATAGAAATAACGGATCATAGAATAATTAACATCCACATTACATGTTCTACTTAAAATAACAGCTACAGCCCCCTTTTCATAGGAACATTCGGTAAGTTCAATTTCTTCTTTACTGTATTTGCCGTACTTAATTCCTTTTGCCTTAGATGATACCGTGCAAAAATTTACAAACAATACAATAAAACAAACATTATAAATTGTTTTCATAAGATGTGGTTTAGAGCACATCAAATTAAACAAAATAAGGTGAATATTTATTCTATTAAGACGTTTACTACTTAATATAGATTGATTTTATGTAGTAATGATATATGCTTTTTTACACCTATTATCATTTAACATCACGGATATAATATCGAGAAAACAGAATCATATAATCAACTCAACAACAAAAGCTTCACACAGATCGCATATTATTTCCGATTCATCACTTCATTTTGCTTTAAAATGGCTTCCTTATGAATCATTCGAAGTAACTGAGTGGTAAATTTTTCTGATAAACCAAGACTTTTCGCCAAATCAATTCCTCTTTCTCTTACTTTTTCCCATCGCTGCAATTGAAGAATTGTCATGTTTTTTTCATGCTTGTATTCCCCGATTTCTTCAACAATATTCATTCGTTGAGCCAACAACTCAATCAATTGAGCGTCTACCGAATCAATTTGATCACGATACTTGTCCAACTGATCAATTTCCTGACCATCTACATCATGCAAACGACACACTAAACTACGAAGCAACTTATCCAAATCTTTAGGTGTTAATTGCTGTTCAGAATCACTTAGAGCTTCATCAGGATTAAAATGACTTTCAATCATTAAACCATCCATATTTAAATCCATAGCTTTTTGAGCCATTTCATGAATGTATTTACGACTCCCTGCTATATGTGATGGATCACAAATAATGGGCAGATTATGAAATCGAGACTTTAGCTCTATTGGAATTTCCCATTTGGGAATGTTTCGTAATAAGGTTTTTTCGAATGGGTAAAATCCACGATGAATTGCAGCTAATTTAGAAATACCTGCCTTGTGAATTCTTTCCAATGCTCCAATCCATAAGTTTATATCTGGATTGATAGGATTTTTTACCATCACAGGTACATTCATTCCTTGCAATGCACTTGCCAATTCCTGAACCGAAAAAGGATTGGATGTGGTTCTGGCTCCTACCCATAAAATATCAACATTATGGCGCAAACACATTTCCACATGCTTTGGCGAAGCCACCTCTACGGTAGTTAAAAGCCCTGTTTCAAGCTTTACTCTATTCAACCACTGAAGAGCATCAACCCCTCTTCCTTCGAACGAATTAGGACGAGTACGAGGTTTCCACACTCCTGCTCTAAATATCTTCACTTGCTCCACTTTCTTCAACTCGTTAGCTGTTGCCAACAATTGCTCTTCCGACTCCGCACTGCAAGGTCCACTAATCACAATAGGGTGAGTATCCAACTTCTTAAACCAATTGTGTATTGGCTTAATATTATCCAAATCGCTCATATTTTAAAATTTAGGCAGCACAAAATTACACTTTTAAACGAGACTGTAAAATCCTATAAAAAGAATAAATAGGTAATTATAATCCATAATTAGCTCAAAACTGAACTGTGAAAATCCTTTTTTTTAAGGTTAATATTTAAAGTAAACCCATTTGCATATAGAAACTTTTTATGATGGCATTTAAAAAATCAATAAACATTTAATTAACAGCAGCTTGTCTCTGCTGTAAAATACCACACAATTACCAAAAACACCTTGATTTAAAAGGCTTTTAGATAATTCAAATCAAGTTCATAAGTAATATCAACATCTATTACATAAAATGTTTACATTTTTCAAGCACCTTACAAAATAGCTTCTAATTGTCGCATTTTCAACATCTTAATACACCCCACATCTACATCTTAGTAAAATCATACAAAATCAGTTCCTTAGTACAGCTTAATTATCACCTATTTCAATTCGATATATTTCTTTATATTTGAATTACCACGCAAACGTTGGTGAAACATAAAAATTTTAAACAAGTGGCACCTTAAAGCCCTAAAAACAAAGAAAGCCCCTTCTTATTTAGAATCGTTTTAAGGAACTGCATTTACTTTTATTTTTAGTGGGTCTTAACTGATAAAATAAGAGTTAATTTGAAAACTAACCTTATAGCATAATGAAAGAAGAAACATCAAACCACAGTAGACGAAAATTCCTGAAAAGTTTTGGTATTTCGGTTGGTGCAGCCGGTGTGGTAAGTAGCTTTTCTCTTTTGGGAGCTGCCAAAGCTGCAGCAAAACAACCTGGAGAAATGGTTAATTTGCTTACTCAAGACGGACAGTTGGTTCAAGTTGATAAAAACCAATTAAGACCTACTGTTACCGAACCTCTTAATGAACTTCAAGAAAGAGGTCGAGAAGGTATTCCTGGAAAATCCTTCGTTATGGTTATTGATTTAAGCAAATGTCGAAATGCAAGAAAATGTATGTCGGCTTGTCAGAATCACCACCAATTAAGAGCAGACCAACACCACATTAATGTTCTTCAAATGCAGGATGCTGAACACACAGCTCCTTATTTTATGCCTAAACCATGTCAGCATTGTGATAATCCTCCATGTACGAAAGTTTGCCCAGTAGACGCAACCTTTAAACGACAGGATGGTATTGTTTTAATTGATAATGAAAGATGTATTGGTTGTAGGTTCTGTATTGCAGCCTGCCCATATTCAGCACGTATTTTCCAATGGACCGAACCAAAGGATGCTGAGAAATACAAAGACCTAACTTATAATATTGAAGCCAACGTTCCTCAGAAGAAAGGTACAGTTAGTAAATGTTTATTTAGTGCAGATCGACTTCGTGAAGATAAGCTTCCTTCTTGTGTTTCTGCTTGTCCTAATGGGGTTTATTATTTTGGTGATAGAAACGAAGATGCAGTTACAAACGGTACAACTGGTGAGACAGTTCGATTCTCAAATCTGATTGAAGAAAACGCAGGTTACACTTTGATGGAAGAATTAGGAACCAAACCTCGTGTTTACTACTTACCTCCTAAAAACAGAGCATTCGAGTTTAACGGCGATTTGTTAAACGAAGAAAATCTTCACTAAAAAATCAATAAAACAACAGATAATTATTTGCCCTAAATAACTAAATCTTATGAATGACTTACCAAAACAGAAAGAAAACACTCTTTCGTTTGAAAAGATAAAAAAAGACATTCTACATCCAATGCAAAACCATAAGGGTCTTGAACTTTGGCTTGTATTTCTAATAACAGTAATTAGTGTTTGTGGCTGGGCCTACTATGTGCAATTGCGCGATGGTCTAGGAGTTACAGGCATGCGCGATTACGTTTCCTGGGGATTGTATATCGCCAACTTTGTATTTTTTGTTGCCGTCAGTTTGGTAGGAATGTTGATTTCCTCCATTCTTGGATTGCTTCGAATTGATTGGATCACTCCTATCTCGAGAATAGCCGAAATTATAGCAGTGGCATTTGTTGCTGTTGCCGGTTTAGTAATTGTACTTGATATGGGTCGCCCTGACAGAGTTTTAAACGTGATGATTCACGGTCGCTTTCAATCTCCAATTCTTTGGGATGTAACCGTAATCACAACTTACTTGACCGTTAGTGCTCTTTTATTGATTCTTCCAATGATTCCAGATTTGGCTATCTGCAAGAATGAGTTAAAAAAGGCATCTCCGATTATGAAGAAATTGTATAATATCCTGTCGTTTGGATACATCAATACTCCAGAACAGCACAAACATCTGCATAAAATGATTAGAACCTTAATGGTACTAATTGTTCCAATTGGTTTGGCAATTCACACGGTAACCTCATGGTTGTTTGCAGCAACCTTACGTAATGGATGGGATACAACTATTTTTGGTCCTTATTTCGTTGCCGGAGCATTCGTTGCAGGTACAGCTGCTTTAATCATTGCCATGTATTTCTTTAGAGTCAATTATAAACTTCAGGATTACATCACAGATCTGCAGTTCGATAAAATGGGAAAACTTTTGGTAGCTGTTTGTTTGGTATATCTGTACTTTAACCTTAACGAATTCTTGGTTCCAGGATATAAAATGAAAACTGGTGATGATGTTCACCTAAAGGAGTTATTCTATGGTAACTGGGCAATCATGTTTTGGGCATCGCAATTACTTGGGAACATTATTCCAATTATCTTATTAGTAGGTAAAAAATTCCGTAAGCCATTACCAATAATGATTATTTCTCTTTTCATATTGGCTGGTGCTTGGTTTAAGCGTTACGTTATTGTAATTCCTACTTTATTGCATCCTCATTTACCAATACAGAATGTTCCTGAAAACTTTGTTCACTACTACCCTAGTGCAATAGAGATATCAGTAACAGTATTGAGTTTTGCTTTAGTACTTCTAATCATTACAGTATTATCTAAAATATTCCCGGTAGTTCCTATTGTTGAAACTGCAGAAAGTAAAGGAATCGAAGTAAAAATTGATGCTTAAACTAAAAGAAAGATGAAGAATACAATAAAATCACTAGCTGCTTTATTCCTGATTTTTCTTTTCTCAGGTTCAGTAGTTAACGCTCAGGATTGGACGATTCCAAACTCAGCTAAGAAGAAACAAAATCCTTACGAAGCAACTTCTAAAAATGTAAGTTCAGGTAAGAAAATATACAACATACATTGTAAGTCTTGTCATGGTGATCCAACAATGGCGAATATGCTTCCTTTGGCTCCAGTAGCTCCTACAGACTTAGGTGCGCAAAATTTCCTTGTTCAATCGGATGGAGAAATTTACTATAAGGTAAATAAAGGAAAAGGTGCAATGCCTACCTTCGAAAAAACCTTAAGCGACGAAGACAAGTGGATGGTATTATCATACTTACGTTCATTTGATAAGAACAAGAAGGTTGCTCAAAAAACTGTAGAAGTTAATAACCCTGAGGTTACTGAAGTTAAGTTAGAACTTAAGGTTCAAGATGCTGACAAAAAGATGATGGCACTACTGACTGGTCTGACTAAAAAAGGAAAACGAGTAGGTCTTCAAGGTATCGAAATGAGCTTTCTCGTAAAAAGAAGCTTTGGTTACCTTGATGTATCAGGAGAGGATCCTTATACCAATGAAAAAGGTGAAGTTGAGGTTCTTTTCCCTAATGATTTACCAGGAGATCGTGAAGGTCAGGTGAATTTACTTGTGAAAGTTACTGATGATGCTTTTTATGGCAAAATGGAAGAAGCCAGAGTGGTTACTTTGGGTGTTCCAACCGATCCTAAAAACCCATTGGACGAAAGAGCAATGTGGGGAACAAGAGCAAATGCCCCTATCTGGATTATTATGACTTTTGTTGGTGGTGTTGTTTCAATTTGGAGTATCATCTTTTTGGTATTGTTCCAAATGATAAAACTTCCAAAATTGGCAACTAAAAAAGACTAATCAGATTCTTCATTTTCTTTCTTTTTAGATTTTGACGGTCTTCCCAATTTGTAAAGAAGATAACCAATACCGATAAGAAAATGGAGAGCTACTATGCCCACAAGGACATAGATTAAGTTAGAATCTGTTCTCATAATTATAAATTAAATTACACGCTCTGCAAGATGGCAAAAATGCAGCAAGATACAAAAAACGAAATCTGTGTTCACTGTGGTGACGACTGCGGTAAACATCCCGTAATGTGGGATGACAAAGCATTTTGTTGCAATGGCTGTTCCACAGTTTATCAATTGCTGCACGAAAATGAATTGTGTACTTACTACGATTTTGAATCTAATCCAGGAATTAAAGTAGAAAGTGCCAAGTACAAGGAAAAATTTGCCTTTTTAGATGAAGCTGAAATTGCGGAACAACTGTATGATTTCTCGGAAGGTGATATTCGAAAAATCTCATTGTACATACCAGCTATTCATTGTAGTTCCTGTATTTGGCTATTGGAAAATTTAAGTATCCTCAATAAGGGAGTTCTTAAATCAATGGTCAATTTTGTAAAAAAAGAAGTAAGCATTACCTTCAATTCCGATCAAATTAGTATTCGTGCATTGGCTGAACTACTTTCCTCTATTCATTACATTCCAGAGATTACCTTGGATAAACTGCAGGAAAAACAAAACAAAGATGTCAATAAGAAACTCCTTTATAAAATAGGGATTGCAGGCTTTTGTTTTGGTAACATTATGCTTCTGAGTTTACCTGAATATGTACCCGGAAGTGAATATCTGGAATCTCATTTCAAGGATTTCTTTGGGATGATGAACTTCTTCTTGGTACTACCGGTTTTCTTGTATAGCGGAAGTGATTATTTAAAATCAGCATTCAAAGCCGTAAAACATCGATTCATTAATATCGATGTACCTATCACTTTAGGGATTTTAACCTTGTTCTTTCAAAGTTCATTTGAAATTTTCACAGGAACAGGATCTGGTTATATGGATTCTCTTACTGGTTTGATCTTTTTCTTATTGATTGGAAAATGGTATCAAAACAGAACCTATCAAGCTTTGTCTTTCGA